>WNFM01096435.1_pt3 | contig 74685 bp, 89 predicted proteins | sample 5400271 | NCBI WGS metagenome assembly WNFM01 (sample SAMN13153352, study PRJNA577476) | soil metagenome | isolation source: 60 cm saprolite on Douglas fir-dominated hillslope | place: USA:California | collected 2013-09-17
AGTACCTGGACCGCATCCTCTCCCGCCTCACCTTCCCCGGCGCGCTGTACCTCGGCGCGGTCGCGGCGTTGCCGACGATCCTGATCAGCCAGACGTCGGCCAACTTCTATTTCGGCGGCACCTCGATCCTGATCATCATCGGCGTCGCGCTGGACACGGTGAAGCAGCTGGAGGCACAGCTGATGATGAGGAACTACGAGGGCTTCCTCAAATAGGCCCCCGATGCCCGAGCTGAACCTAGTGCTCCTCGGCCCTCCCGGGTCGGGCAAGGGCACCCAGGGCGAGCGGCTGCAGGAAGACCTGCGCCTCCCGTACTACGCCACCGGCGACATCCTCCGCGCCGCGGTGCGCGACGAGACAGAGCTGGGCCGCACCGCCAAGGAGTACATGGACCGTGGCGACCTCGTCCCCGACGAGGTGATCGTAGGCGTCATAGCCGAGCGGATCGATTCGGTCGAGGCGCTCGACGGCTTCATCCTCGACGGCTTCCCGCGCACGATGCCGCAGGCGGAAGCGCTCGACTCAAAGCTGGAGGAGATGGGGCGCGCCGTCACGGCGGTGGTCGTGCGCCGGCTCGGCGGGCGGCGCACCTGCGTCGAGAACGGCCACGTCTTCCACGTCGAGTTCAACCCGCCGCGGCAAGAGGGGGTCTGCGACCTCGACGGCAGCGAGCTGATCGTCCGCGACGACGACAAGCCCGAGGTGATCCGCAACCGACTCGAGCAGTACCACGCCAAGACCGAGCCGCTGGTCGCCTATTACGACCGGCGCAGTGTGCTGCGCCGGATCGAGGGCGCCGCCCCCCCCGACGAGGTGGCCGAGGAGATCCGCAGGACTCTGGCGACGATGCGCCTGGAGCAGGACGAGGCCGTCTAGCGTGTACCGGATGATCGTCCGAAAGACCCCCGAGCAGGTCGAGAAGATGGCGCTGGCCGGGGAGATCCTGGTCCGCTGCCTGAAGATGCTCGAGGCGAAGGTGCGAGCCGGCGTCGCCACCAAGGACCTCGACGCGGCGGCGGAGAAGTTCATCCGCTCGCAGGGCGCCGAGCCGGCCTTCAAGGGCTACCGGGGCTTTCCCGGCTCGATCTGCGCCTCGCCCAACTCGATCGTCGTGCACGGTATCCCCGGCCCTTACGAGCTGAAGCGCGGAGACGTCCTCTCGATCGACGTCGGCGTCGTCAAGGACGGTTGGGTCGCCGATGCGGCGATGACCGTGCCGGTCAGCCCGGTCGGCCCCGAGGCGCGCCAGCTCCTCGAGGTGACCAAGACCTCCCTCTTCGCCGGGATCGAGCAGCTGCGACCCGGCAACCACCTCGGCGACGTCTCGGCGGCGATCCAGCGCGCGGTCGAGATCGAGGGCCTCTCGATCATCCGCACCCTGGTCGGGCACGGGATCGGGCGCGAGATGCACGAGGAGCCGCAGGTCCCCAACTTCGGCGAGCCCGGCAAGGGGCCGGAGCTGGAGGAGGGGATGGTGCTGGCGATCGAGCCGATGGTCAACGCCGGCGGCCCGCTGGTGCGGATGGGCGACGACGGCTGGTCGGGCTACTCCGAGGACGGCTCGCTGGCCGCGCATTTCGAGTTCACCGTCGCCGTCACCGCCGACGGGCCGCGCATCCTCACCCCCTGGCTAGGTCCCCAACACGGGCCGCTCAGGTGGCCTCGCCTGTAGCGCTCAGGCGTGGCGCTTGTCTTGCTGCTTCGCGGGACGGTGGCGGAACCAGGTGAGAGGGTTCTCGTTTAGGGCAGCCAGCGAGGCGGTCGTTCCTGCCAGGGCTAGAGCGGCGAAGGAGACACCGTAGCTCCAAGCCATCAGCTCACCGGCCAGGGAGATGGCGATCACCACTGGAGTTGCCGCTGCCATGCAGACGAAAAAGCGCCTCGTCGGGAATGGCCTCATGTCTATTCCTCCTTTCGTCATCAGCTTAGCGCTCCGACAACTGTCTGCGTGAGCCCGGCGAGGAAAAGGGCGATCGAGGGGATGGCCACGTGCACCGGCCAATGGTCGACATCGCCTGTACGCGCATGGTGGATCAGGGCGCTCGTCATTCCCAGGACCGATCCCAGGGCGAAGAGCTGAATGGGAAGGTTCAGGGCGTCGATCGAATTCGACATGCCGTACTAAGTGGAATCGCGCCGTAGTCTCTCCCCGCGAGCGAAGTTGAGAGGATCGGGTCCATGAGCGAGGAGATCTGGGCGGCGGTTGACGAGTTCGTGGGGGAGGCCCTGGTGCCTCATGACGAGGCGTTGCGGGGGGCACTTGATGCGGCGACAGCGGCTGGGCTGCCGGCGATTCAGGTTTCACCTCCGCAGGGAAAGCTGCTGCAGCTGCTGGCACGTCTGCAAGGAGCGCGAACGGTGCTGGAGTTCGGGACGTTGGGCGGCTACAGCGCGATTCTGCTCGCCCGGGCGTTGCCCGAGGGCGGGCGCCTGATCACGCTGGAGGCCAATCCGGACTACGCCGAGGTCGCTTGGCAGAGCATCGGTCAAGCAGGGTTGGCCGATGTGGTCGACCTGCGGGTTGGGCCGGCACTCGAGACCCTCCCGGCGCTGGAGGCCGAGAGGGCCGGCCCCTTCGACCTCGTCTTCATCGACGCCGACAAGGTCAACACGCCCAACTACTTCGCCTGGGCCCTGGACCACTCCCGCCCCGGCAGCCTGATCATCGCCGACAACGTCGTCCGCGGCGGCACCCTCGCCGAGGCCGCGAGCGACGACCCCGCCACCCAGGCCCAGCGCCGCCTCCACGAGATGCTCGCCGCCGAGCCTCGCGTTACCGCCACCACGATCCAAACGGTCGGCAGCAAGGGCTACGACGGCTTCACGATCGCGCTGGTCGACGGTGAGACACTCAGCCGGTGACGATTCGACCGGCGCGCCAGGCTGACGTCTCGCCCGTTCGGGACCTCGTGCGGCACGCTTACAGCCTCTACGTCGACCGCATCGGTCGAAGGCCGGCGCCGATGGACCACGACTACGCTCGAAAGGTTCGCCAGGGCTATGCGTTCGTCGCGGAGGACAGAGGCGAGCTTGTCGGCGTCATCGTGCTGATCCCAGAGCCAGACCACCTGCTGGTCGAGAACGTCGCGGTCGATCCTGGCCGGCAAAGCGAAGGGATCGGTCGTGTGCTGCTCGCCTTCGCTGAGGCATCTGCCCGAGAAGCAGGCCTTTCAACGCTGCGTCTTTACACCAACGCGGCCATGACGGAGAACCTCGCCTTCTACCCCCGCCTCGGCTACGAGAGGATCGGCAGTCGCACCGACAATGGGTTCGAGCGAGTCTTTTTCTCCAAGCGCCTTGATGCCTGAGCACATTCGAGACCCCTCGAGCCGTAAGGGGAGAGTTTCGGAGGCTTGGTTCTTAGGCGTGCATGCGGTTCAGCCGTCATGCGAAGAACAGGGCTCGGGAGACTTGAATTGACCATTGTTGATGCCGAACGCCTAATCGCTGCTCCCGCTTTCGTCGACGCGGATCCGCAAGGTCGTCCGCGCTTCACCGGATACGTACGAGGCCAGCGCATTCGATTCGTCGTTGCCCTTGACGACCCCGACCTGATCGTCACACTTCACGAGAGGCGAAACTGATGAAAGCCGATTACGACAGCGAGGGAGACACGATCCAGATTGAGCTGGAGCCGGTCTCCCGGCTCGACTACGGCGAGGATGTCGAGAGAGGTGCCGTTGTCGTCGGCATCTACCAGGACCGCCCCGTGGCCCTCGACATAATTGGAACCGACTCGGGTTTCGAGGACTCTCTTCGGATTGCCGCCAGGCGCCACGGACTCGACGCCGAGGCTCTGGTCGCCGCCGCTCAGGCCGCCCTCGCGGCCCCCGATCGCCAAGTCACGCTCGACGTCGACGCGCGCAGCCGCCTAGCCTCGCGCCGAGAGCACATCCGCCCCCTCTAAGCGACGCCCAACGCCGACCCCCTGCTATCTTTCCCGGTCGGCCCAGTGGGCCGGTTTACGCCTGCCGTCCGACTCATGGGGCGTGCGGGAATCCTGTTTTCGATACGAGACCGGAGCGATGAAGGTTCGAGCTTCCGTAAAGCCGATGTGCGAGAAGTGCAAGGTCATCCGCCGCAATGGCGCGGTCCTGGTGATCTGCCAGAACCCCCGCCACAAGCAGAGGCAGGGCTAGCGCACGATGGCGCGTATCGCTGGAGTCAACATCCCCGTCAACAAACGGATCGAAGTCGGGCTCACCTACATCTTCGGGATTGGTCACTCGACCGCCCAGAAGATCCTCGAGGAGACCAAGATCGACCCCGGCACGCAGGGCAAGGACCTGACCGAGGACGAGGTGATGAAGCTGCGCGAGGCGGTCGAGAACCGCGAGGTCGAGGGTGACCTGCGGCGCGAGCGCTCCCAGAACGTCAAACGCCTGATGGAGATCGGCGCTTACCGCGGCCTGCGCCACCGCCGCGGCCTGCCGGTCCGGGGCCAGCGCACGAAGACCAACGCCCGCGGGCGCAAGGGGCCGCGGCGCCTCAGCGTCGCCGGCAAGCGCAAGGCACCCAGGTAGGGAAGAGAGATGGCCGAGAAAAAACCCGCCAAGGGGCGTGCCCGTCGCCGCGTCAAGAAGAACGTCACCTACGGGCAGGCGCACATCAAGACTTCCTTCAACAACACGATCGTCACCCTGACCGATACCGAAGGCAACGTGATCGCCTGGGAGTCGGCCGGCTCCGCCGGGTTCAAAGGCTCGCGCAAGTCGACGCCGTTCGCTGCCCAGGTGACCGCCGACGCCGCCGCCAAGAAGGGCATGGAACACGGCCTGGAGCGGGTCGAGGTCTTCGCCAAGGGCGCCGGCTCGGGCCGCGAGACGGCGATCCGCTCGCTGCAGGCCGCCGGGCTGGACGTGACCACGGTCAAGGACGTCTCCCCGCAGGCCCACAACGGCTGCCGGCCGAAGAAGCGGAGGCGCGTCTAGATGGCTCGCGACACCTCCCCGCAGTGCAAGCAGTGCCGGCGCGAGGGCCAGAAGCTCTTCCTCAAGGGCGAGCGCTGCTTCACCGACAAGTGCGGCGTCGAGCGGCGGTCCTACCCGCCCGGCGAGCATGGCCGCGGCCGGCTGCGGCAGTCCGAGTACCGCCTGCAGCTGCGCGAGAAACAGAAGACGCGCCGCTACTACCAGGTGCTGGAGAAACAGTTCCGCGCCTACTACGACAAGGCCTCGCGCCAGGACGGCGTCACGGGCGAGAACCTGCTGCGGCTGCTCGAGTCGAGGTTCGACAACGTCCTCGTACGGCTCGGCTTCGCCGCCTCGCGGCGCCAGGCCCGCCAGCTGATCAACCACGGGCACTGGATGGTCAACGGCCGCCGCGTCGACATCCCCTCCTACCAAGTACGCCCCGAGGACATCATCTCGATCAAGCCGGGATCGTCCGCCACCGACACGATCCGGCGGGCGACGGAACTCGTCTCCACGGTGCCGGCCTGGCTGCAGGCCGATCACGACGCCCTCACCGCCAAGATCCTGCGCTATCCCGAGCGCTCCGAGATCTCGGCGCCGGTACAGGAGCAGCTGATCGTCGAGCTGTACTCCAAGTAACCCGGAACCCGAAATTTCTGAACACGCATACGCAAGGAACTCATGACCACTGATTTCCAGGTCCCCCGCATCACCTCCGACAAGGTCGACGACCGTCGCGGCACCTTCACCATCGAGCCGCTCGACAAGGGCTTCGGCTACACCTTCGGCAACAGCCTTCGGCGCGTCCTGCTGTCGTCGCTCGGCGGCGCCGCGATCACCAGCGTCCGGATCGAGGGCGTCGCGCATGAGTTCTCGACCGTGCCGGGCGTCAAAGAGGACGTCACCGACATCGTCCTCAACCTCAAGGACCTCGTCGTCCGCATGCATACCGACGCCGACGAGGTCGAGGCCCCGCTGGTCGCGACCGGCCCCGGCGAGGTCAAGGCGAAGGACATCGACCTGCCCTCCGGGGTGGAGATCCTCAACCCCGAGGCGCCGATCGCGACGCTGGAGAAGAAAACCAAGCTCGAGGTCTACCTGACGATCGGTCGCGGTCGCGGCTACTCGCCGGCGGAAGAGAACAAGTCCGACGAGCAGCCGATCGGCGTGATCCCGATCGACTCGATCTTCTCGCCGATCCGCCGCGCCTCCTACGCCGTAGCCGCCGCTCGCGTCGGACAGCGCACCGATTTCGACAAACTCACCCTCGACCTCGAGACCGATGGGTCGATCGAGCCCGCGGCGGCCCTGCGCGAGGCCTCCGAGATCCTGATCAAGAGCCTGGCGATCTTCACCGACGCCGAGCGGGTGGAGGAGCTGACGGCGCGCGAGCCGGTCTCGGCGCTGGCGGCCGACCCGCTCTCCTCCCCGGCAGGCGACGGCGTCGCCGGCAACAACGGCCTCGACGAGATCCTGATCGAGGAGCTCGAACTGGGCGTGCGGTCCTACAACTGCCTCAAGCGCGCCGGCGTGCAAACCGTCGGCGACCTGGTTCGCAAGTCGCGCGGGGAACTGAACGCGATCCCCAACTTCGGCCAGAAGTCGATCGAGGAAGTGATCGAGACCCTGCACGCCCGCGGCCTCGATCTCCAGCAAGACTGAGGCAGCGGCGAGAGCGGAGCGGAGACCCTGTGCGCCATCGCAAGAAGCGGAACAAGCTCAGTCGCGACGCCGCGCACCGCGAGGCGCTGCTGTCGAACCTCTCTAAGCAGCTGATCGAGCACGAGCGGATCAAGACCAGCCAGGCCAAGGCCAAGGCGGTCAAGCCCGAGGTCGAGCAGCTGATCACGCTGGCCAAGCGCGGTGACCTGCACGCCCGCCGACAGGCGCTCTCGACGCTGCACAACGACAAGTTCATCGTCCACAAGCTGTTCGACGAGGTGGCGCCGCGCTATGCGACCCGGCCCGGCGGCTACACCCGCATCGTCAAGCTGGGGCCGCGGCGGTCGGACTCCACCGAAATGGTCTATCTAGAGCTCGTCTGACCGGGCGTAGGAGACGGATTCCAGGTAGAGGCCGTGCGGAGGAGCGGTTTCGCCCGCGGCTGAGCGGGAGGCGCCTTTGAGGAGTTGGGTGAAGCTCTCCACGCTGCGGCGACCCGAGGCTGCTTCCAGCATGGTGCCGACCAGGACGCGGACCATGTTGCGCATGAAGGCGTCGGCGGTGATCTGGAACGAAAGGATGTCGCCGGCCTGGTCCCATGCGGCGGCGAGAATGTCGCGTTCGAAGCGGACGTGGTCGGTTTGGGTGGGGGTGAAGGCGGTGAAGTCATGGCGGCCGGGGAGGGCGGCGGCACAGGCGTCGAGTGCCTCGCGGTCGATGCGGTGAGGCCACCAGAGCGCGCGGCCCTGCTCGAAGGGGCTTGGGGTCGAGCGCGCCAGCATCCGGTAGCGGTAGAAGCGGGAGCTGGCGTCGCGCCGGGCGTCGAAGCCGTCCTCGGCGAGGATGGCGGCGGTGACGGCGAGGTCGGCGGGACCGATCCCATTCAGACCTGCCCCCGTGCGTGCACCCCGGTGTCGGTGCGCCCCGCCACAGTCAGCTCGACCGGCTCGCGGAGAACCGTCGTCAGCGCGGCCTCCAGCTCCCCCTGCACGGTCCGCAGGCCCGGCTGCTTCGCCCAGCCCCGGAACCCCGAGCCGTCGTATTCGATATCGAGCCTGACCGTCGGCATCGAGCGGCAGTATCGCCGACACCTAGAATCGAGCCCGTGCGCATCCTGCTGACCAACGACGACGGCATCTCCGCCCCGGGCCTGCAGGCGGCGCGGCGGGCGCTGCGCGAGCTGGACGGCGTCGAGGTCGACGTGATCGCCCCCGACTCCAACCGCAGCGCCACCGCCCGCAGCATCACCACCCGCTCGCCGCTGAGCGTCGAGGAGGTCGAGTTCGGCGACGGCCACCGTGGCTACGCCACCGACGGTACCCCGGTCGACTGCGTCCGCTTCGCCGAGCTGGGCCTGCTCGGCGGCCGGCCGGACCTGATCGTCTCCGGCATCAACCACGGCGCCAACCTGGGCGACGACATCACCTACTCGGGCACTGTGGCGGCGGCGCTGGAGGGGATCGTCCTCGGCATCCCCGCGGTGGCGATCTCCCAGCAGTCCTCCGGCGGCGGCATGGGCTATGTCAGCGGCCGCTTCGAGTTCGGGATCGCGGCCGCCTTCGCGGCGCAGCTGGTGGCGCGCCTCGCCACCGAGTCGATGCCGGAGGCGACGCTGATCAACGTCAACTGCCCCGCCGGCGAGCCGCGCGGAATCGAGGTGACCAAGCTCGGCAAAAGGATCTACAACGACGAGCTGAAGCTGGTCGGCGAGGAGTCCGAGCGCGGTCGCCGCCGCTACGAGATCTACGGCTGGCAGCCGGGCTACGAGGAGACCGAGGGAACCGACCTCTTCGCCGTCGCCGAGGGACGGATCTCGGTCACCCCGATCCACTTCGACCTCACCGACCATGGCGGCCTGGAGCGGCTGCGCGGATGGGGCTTCGAGGAGATGCTGGCGGCGAGCGCTTCCCTGTGAGCGCGGAGCGAACAAGCATCCATATCTGGTTCTTTGCGCCGTGAGCGAAGCGCGAAAGTTGCGATTGTGAACGGCTCCCCACAGCAACGAGCCGCCGAGCTGCGGCGCCAGCTCGAGCACCACAACAGGCGCTACTACGTCCTCGACGACCCCGAGATCGGCGACGACGAGTACGACGCCCTGCTCGACGAGCTGCGGGCGCTCGAGGCCGAGCATCCGGAGCTGCGCAGGCCCGACTCGCCGACCCAGCGGGTGGGGGCGCCGCCGCTGGAGCGCTTCGAGCAGGTCGAACACGCCGAGCCGATGCTCTCGCTCGGCAACGCCCGCAACGAGGAGGAGCTGCGAGCCTGGGAGACGCGGCTGGCCAACTACCTGAAACGGCTCGACATCACGGCGTCGGAGTTCAGCTACACGACCGAGCCGAAGATCGACGGCCTGGCGATGTCGCTGACCTACGAGGAGGGGGTGCTGACCCGCGGCGCCACCCGCGGCGACGGTCGGGTCGGGGAGGACGTGACCCAGAACCTGCGCACGATCGGGGCGATCCCGCTGAGCATCGAGGACGCTCCGCCCCTGGTCGAGGTGCGGGGCGAGGTCTACCTGCCGATCGCCGACTTCAAAGCGCTGAACGCGCGCCGCGCCGAGGCCGGCGAGCCCACCTTCGCCAACCCGCGCAACTCGGCCGCGGGCTCGATCCGCCAGCTCGATCCAGCCCTGGCGGCCGAACGCCCGCTGTCGATCTGGTGCTACGGGATCGGCGCCGCCCGCGGCCTCGACTTCGCGACCCACAGCGGCGAGGTCGAGTGGCTGCGGGAGCGGGGCTTCAAGGTCAACCCGGACACCACCCACCACGAGGAGATCGATTCGGTCGTGGAGCGCTGCCGCTGGTGGGAGGAGCGGCGCGAGTCGCTCGACTACGAGATCGACGGCGTCGTCGTCAAGGTCGACGAGCGGGCGCTCTGGCGCGAGCTGGGCGTGGTCGGGCGCGAGCCGCGCTGGGCGATCGCCTGGAAGTTCCCGCCGACGACGGCGACGACGAGGCTGCTCGACGTGGTCTGGAACGTCGGCCGCACCGGGCACCTGGTCCCGTTCGCGATGCTGGAGCCGGTCCACGTCGGCGGCGTCACCGTCGGTACCGCCACCCTCCACAACGAGGAGGACCTCGAGCGCAAGGACGTGCGGGTCGGCGACGAGGTGGTGGTGATGAGGGCCGGGGACGTCATTCCCCAAGTGGTGGCGCCGCTGATCCAGCGCCGCAAAGGGCGCCCGCGCAAGCCGAAGCCGCCGAAGCTCTGCCCCGCCTGCAAGACGCCAACGGTGAAGCCCGAGGGGGCCGTGTTCACGATCTGTCCCAACCGCTCGGGCTGCCCCGGCCAGTCCTTCCAGCACGTCAAGCACTTCGTCAGCAAGGGGGCGATGGACATCGACGGGCTGGGGGAGAAGCAGGCGCTGCGCTTCCTCGAAGAGAGGCTGATCGAGGACGTGGCCGACATCTACGAGCTGAGCGAGGAGAAGCTGGTCGCGATGGACCGCTTCGCCGAGGTCTCCGCCCGCAACCTGGTGGCGGCCATCGACGCCTCCCGCCGGCGCCCCTTCAAACGCGTCCTCTACGCACTGGGGCTGCCGGGGGTCGGCTACGTGACCTCGGAGGCGCTGGCCGACCACTTCGGCTCGATCGACGCCCTCCGCGCCGCCGACCCCGAGCAGATCGAGGAGGTCGAGGGGGTGGGGCCGATCATGGCCGTGCAGATCGCCGAGTCGCTGGCCGACGAGCAGACCTGGGCCCTGGTCGAGAAGCTGCGAGAGAAGGGGCTGCGGCTGGAGCAGGGCCCCTCCGAACGGCGCGCCGAGGGCGGCCCGCTGGAGGGCAGGACGCTGGTCCTCACCGGCACCCTGCCCGAGCTGACCCGCGAGCAGGCGGCGGCGATGATCAAGGACGCGGGCGGCAAGGTCGTCAACTCGGTCTCGAAGAAGACGGACTACGTCGTCGCCGGCGAGAGCCCCGGCTCGAAGCTGGCCAAGGCCGAGTCGCTGGGCGTCGAGGTCCTCGACGAAGCCGGCCTGCTGGCGCTGCTTCAGTAGGAGGCGACTGCGGCGGCGATCCGGTCCTGCTCGAGATGGGCGAGGTTGAGATCGCCGACGCTCCCCATCAGGATCGAGAAGGCCATCACCCGGCCACTGGCGTTGAAGCAGTAGCCGGAGAGGTTGCTGACGCCGGTGAGGGTACCGGTCTTGGTCCGGCAGCGGCCGTAGGCGTCGGTGCCGTGCATGCGGTCGGCGACCGTGCCTTCATGGCCGGCCAGGGCAAGGTCCTGGATGAAGTAGTTCCCGACCGGATCCTGGCGCATCGCCAGGAGCAGATTTACGACCTGCCGCGGGGAGGCGCGGTTGGAGCGGGTCAGGCCGGAGCCGTCGACGGCGTGCACGCCGGAGCCGTGCGCTCGCGCGAAGGCCTCGACGACCGCGGCGCCGGCGGCAGTAGTCCCGGCGCCTCCCAGCCGCGCGCCGAGCAGCTTGATCAGCGTCTCGGCGAAGAAGTTGTCGGAGTAGACGTCGGTCGTGTTGACGATTCGGGTCAGGGTGGGGGAGTAGACGACCGCGACCCTTTCGGCGCCCGCCGGCGTCGCCGAGAGCGCGACCTGCGGAGGCACGGCGATGCCGCCGGCGCTCAGCGACCGCGCCAGCTTCGAGGCGGCCAGCTTGGCCGGGTCGGAGGAGAAGCCGCTGCTGCTGGTCGCGCCGCTGAAGCCGGAGTTGAAGGCGAGGCCGGAGAGCGGGCCGATGTAGGGGCTGGTCGCGTAGCCGGAGTCGGCGACGCCGCGCCGGCGGTCGAAGATCGTGTCGTCGGCGTAGAGGCGGCCGGTTATCGCATGGATGCCGGCGGCGCGGATCTGCGGCCCCAGGGCGAAGAGGTTGGTGCCGAGGCCGGCCAGGTAGCTGTCGTAGAAGGTGGGCGTGCCGAGAGTCGGGTCGCCGCCGCCCTGGAGGTAGAGGCTGCCGTGCAGGACGCCGCCGGAGTCGAGGCGGCCGTCGCTGAAGACCTTGGTCGGGATGCGGAAGTCGGGGCCGAGCCGCGAAAGCGCCGTCGAGGTCGTGAACAGCTTCATGTTCGAGGCAAGCGGCCGCAGGCGCCCCGGCGCCTGGGCACAGACCACGTTCCCGCTTTCGGCTTCGACCACGATCAGCCCACTCGCCTGCCCCCCGCCCTGCGTGAGCATTCCCCGCATCTGGTCGCAACAAGCAGAAGGACCGCCGCGAATGCGGCCGCCAGCAGGATCGCTGCCCGTCTCATAGTCCCTAGCAACACCTGAAGGAGCCAAGGTAGCGGCCCCTCCCCCCGTGACAGGCCCCGCCCGGCCGATGCTCCTGGGATACTTCGTGTTCCTCATGGGCAAGGTCGTCGACATCGAGTCCAAGCCACGACGCAAAGCGCGTGGCCGCAAAAAGCCCTCGAAGACGGCCCTGGTCCTCGGCGGCGGCGGCTTCACCGGCGGCGTCTACGAGATCGGCGCCCTGCGCGCCCTCGACCTGCTCGCCGTCAACAGCACCGTCAACAACTTCGACGTCTACGTCGGCACCAGCGCCGGGTCCTTCGTCGCCGGGATGCTCGCCAACGGCATCACCCCGGACGAGATGATGCAGGTGCTCAACTCGCGGGTTCCCTCCGAGCTCGAAGACCTCGATCTCAACAGGGTCCTCAAGCCCAACTACCTGGGCTTCCTCTCGAAAGCGGTGGCCCTGCCGCTGCGGACCCTGGAGCTGGTGCGCTCGCTGGCGCGGATCGGCGAGCTCTCGGCGATCGACATCGGCGTCGGCCTCGCCGAGACGCTGCCGACCGGGCTCTACTCGGGCGCCGGGCTCGCCGACTACGTCGAGCAGGTCCTCGCCGACGGCGGCCGCGTCAACGACTTTCGCCTACTCGACCGCGAGCTCTACCTGACCGCGACCGACCTCGACACCTGCGAGCGGATCGTCTTCGGCGAGGACGGCTGGGCCGACGTGCCGATCTCGAAGGCGATCCAGTGCTCGACCTGCCTGCCGATCGTCTACAAGCCGGTCGACTTGAAGGGGCGCCAGCTCGTCGACGGCGGCATCCGCTCGACCACCAACGTCGACGTCGCGGTCGAGAAGGGGGCCAAGTTCATCGTCGTCGTCAACCCGCTCGTGCCCTATATCAACGACTTCGAGAAGACGATCCCGACTGTCTTCGGCAACCGCGTGCGCAGGGTCTCCGACATGGGCCTGCCGGCGATCGCCAACCAGACCTTCCGCCTGATCGCCCACGCCCGCCTGCACCAGGCGGTGGAGCAATGGCAGGAGCGCTACCCAGGCGTCGACATCGTCCTGCTCGAGCCCGAGCCCAACGACGAGCTCATGTTCGGCACGCCGATCATGGACTACTCGCGACGGCTGCAGATTGCCCGCCACGGCTTCGAATCGGTCACCGCGACCCTGGCCAAGGACTACGACCGCTACCAGGCGATCGCCGAGCGCCACGGCCTCGAGATCTCCGAGCGTCGCGTCCGCCGCGTGGTCGAGCGCGCCGCCGAGGAAGAGCCGGAGCAGACCTCCGCCTGGCGTCGGGTGCTCGAGCAGACGACGTCGGTGCTGCTTCGGCAATCTGGCGAGGCGTCCTAGTTCCGAGGCGTATTCGGGGAGGGACGCCGACCTCCTCCGGCGGAATTCAGTCGCGCGCCCTTCGGGCGCTCCGGATGGATGTGCGCGCCTATGGCGCGCTAATCACCAGATTGCATTTCGCGGCCTTCGACCACATTCCGGCGGAGGAGGTCGGCATCCCTCCCACGAGCGTCTCGAACTGCAAGCCAGGCGCTGGCGAGCAGCCCCTCGCTCGGAGCAGCTGCTTATCTCGATCGCCGCCGGTGGAGCGTGTGGAAGAGAGCCGGTCATGCCTCTGGGCGAATGTTGCGCGAAGCGCGCGATATGCATCTGTCTATTGCGCGGCGAAGCCGCGCTCAAACATCGGAGCTAAGGCCCAAGGCCGTGCGACTAAATTCGCCCAGAGGCATGACCGGCTCTCCTTGCGCCCGGGCCGCCGCTCAGGCGGCGTAGAGCTGTTCGATCTCCTGCTCGTGCTTGGCCGCGACGACCGCCCGCTTCACCTTCAGAGTCGGCGTCAGCTCGCCGGTCTCCTGCGATAGGTCGTGGGGCAGGATCGCGATCTTCTTGACCTGCTCGACCCGGGCGAAGTTCTGGTTGATCTTCTCGACGTGGGCTTCGATCGCCGCCCGGACCTCGCCGTTGGCGGCGAGCTGCCCCGGATCCTCGGGAAGGCCGTGCTCCTTGGCATAGGCGACCGCCTCCTCGGGGTCGAGGGTGACGAGGGCGACCAGGTAGGGGCGGCGGTCTCCGACCACGACGCACTGGGAGACCAGTGGGTGCTGCTTTATTTCCGCCTCGAGGTTGGCGGGGGTGATGTTCTTGCCGCCGGCGGTGATGATGATGTCCTTCTTGCGGCCGGTGATCTTGATGAAGCCCTCGGAGTCGATCTCGCCGATGTCGCCGGTGTGCAGCCAGCCGTCGACGATCGTCTCCCGGGTCGCCTCCTCGTTCTTGTAGTAGCCCTGGAAGACGTTGGGCCCCTTGACGAGGATCTCGCCATCCTCGGCGATCCTCACCTCACAGCCGGGAAAGGGTTTGCCGATCGTGCCGACCTTGAAGTCGTCGGGCGAGGAGATCGTCGCCGCGGTCGAGGTCTCGGTCATCCCCCAGCCCTCCAGCACCAGCACCCCGGCGGCGTCGAAGAAGCGCAGGATCTCCGGGTTGATCGGGGCGGCGCCGGAGACAGCGAGGCGCAGCTTGCCGCCGAAGAGGTTGCGGATTTTCGAGAGGATCCGCTTGTCGGCGAAGGCGTACTCGCGGCTGAGGAGGAAGCCGGGGCCGCCGCCGTTGCGTTCGACCTCGCGCGTCCTCGCGCCGACCCGTATCGCCCAGTCGAAGATCGCCTTTTTCAGCCCACCTTCTTTTTCCATGCCGCTGTTGGCGGCGGTGTAGATCTTCTCGAAGATGCGCGGCACGGAGGGGAAGTAGGTCGGTTTCAGTTCCGCCAGGTTGGGCAGGATCTTCAGCGGGTCGCGCTCCCAGTAGGCGATCGTGGCGCCGAGGTCGAAGCTGCCGAGCTGGATCAGCAGCGCGAATGAGTGGGCCAGCGGCAGGTAGAGGTAGGTGACGTCTTCGCCCTCGATGACGCTGGTCTGGTTGACCATGTCGAGCATCGCGCGGTAGTTGCCGTGGCTGATGATGCAGCCCTTGGGCGGCCCGGTGGTGCCGGAGGTGTAGATGAAGGTGCAGACGTCGGCCGGGGTCACCGCCGACCAGAGCGACCGCCAGCGCGCGTCGTCGCCGGCGCCCTTGGCGGCCAGTTCCTGCATCGAGACCGTGTCCTCGCCGGAGCCGGTCATCAGCACCACCCGCTCGAGCTGCGGCAGCTGGTCGCGGACCTTGCGGATCTTCTCAAACTGTTCGTCGTCCTCGACGACGACGACCTTCGCGTCGGAGTTCTCCAGCACGTAGCGGCACTCCTCGGGCGAGTTGGTCTGGTAGATCGGGACCACTATCGCGCCGATCGAGAGCGCCGCGAAGTCGAAGTAGGTCCACTCCGGGCGGGTGTTGCCGAGGATCGAGACGCGGTCCCCCTTCTCGATCCCGAGCGCGGCCAGGCCGAGTGCCAGTGGGCGGACGATCTCCAGCACCTCGATGAAGCTGCGGTCCACCCACTCGCCACCGTCCCTGTAGCGGATCGCGGGCGCGTCGCCGTAGGTCTGCGCCGCGAGCGGCAGCAGATCGGCGAGCGTCTTCGACTTGGTTCCCCGCGCCATTGCGGGGAGTCTAGTTCAGGCTCAATTCGCCTAGGCTCGTCGCGGTTCGCGCCGTGGCGCCCGGCTGCGGAGCGAGGACTCGAACAGGGTCCGGTCGATGCGACCGTGGAAGATCGGGACGCCCATCTCTACGCATTTTCCGATCACCTCCTGCCGCTTCATCTGCAGCTGGTCGGCGAGCTCGCTGGGCGTCAGGTGATGGGCCATGGAGACCTCCCATGTCGTTGAAAGTGGGTAGCCCCATAGTTATCGCTCCGTCTGGACGTGTCAATCGCGGTGTCCGCACATTGCGGCTTCCATCGCTGGCCGGTCGCGATAATGAGCGCATGTCCGAAGTCGCGGTCAAAGCGATGCCCCGTCGTGGCCGGCTCTGGGTCGTCGCGATCCTCGCCCTGGCCCTGTTCGGGCTCGGCTATTCGATCGTCAGCATCTCCACCCAGAAGGCGGGACAGGCCGTGGTGCACGTGGCCGGGATCTCCGAAGCCCAGGAAATCTTCGGTGGCGTGCCGCAGGAAGGCGACCGGCTCGGCTCCTCCGATGCCCCGGTGACGATCCAGGTCTTCAACGACCTGCAGTGCTCCAGCTGCCGCGAAGACTTCCTCGGCACGATCCCCGCCCTGACCGAACGCTACGCTCGCCCCGGCGATGTCCAGCTGCTCTACCGGCACTACTCGAACAGCGAAAGCCCGCAGGAGCTCGGCTTCTACGGAGCCGAGGCCGCGGCGGACCAGGGCTACGGCTGGCAGTACGTCTACCTCTTCTTCCGCAACCAGGGCGAAGCGGAACGGTTCGGCATCGACCAGAACTTCCTCGACTCGATTGCCGGCGGCATCGAGGAACTCAACTTCCCGGAATGGCAGGAAGACCTGGAAAAGAACGGCGGCTCCGGCGGTGCCATCGCCAAGCGCCTCGAAGGGTACGAGGAACTCGGCTCCGACCTCGGCATCCGCGTCCGCCAGGCGGCGATCGTCAGCGGGCCCAACGGCACTCACACGCTCCAGGACGGCCCGAAGCTGGGTCAGATCGAACGTGCAATCGAAGAAGTGAGCTAGCCGGCGCCGGCCTCCAGGGTCTGCTTGACGGTCTCGATGCCGCGCTCCATCAACCCGGCCGTGGTCTCGGCCAGCTCGTCCGGCAGCAGGTCCGCGACCCAGACGAACCGCGTCGTGCCGGCGTCGTCGGCGAGGACCTGCGCGGCTCCGTTGTGGTGCGAGAAAGGGCCATCGACGATCGACCAGACCAGGCGGCGGCGGTCCTCGCTGAGGTCGACGAGCCGCTCGCGCGCGACCGCGCCGTTGAAGAAGGTGACGATTCGGTCGGCTCCCTCCAGGCGCGTCTCGGTGACGAAGCCCGGAACCAGGCGCTCGTGCGGCGCGCCCCAGTCGCGCAGCGCCTCCCAGACCTGCTCCGGCTTTGCCTCGATAGTCCGTTCCTTGCGGATGGATGCCACCCCGTGTCCCTTCCTCGTTGCCTGTTTGCGTCCAGCAGAGAATGCCTGAGGCAGCCTCGTTCTGCTTGGGCATTCGTGCGCGTTGAGAGACTGAACCTTGTTAGGTTTGCCCAATGGGGGCGCTGGCGTTGGACGAGCTCACCTGGGCGGAGGTCGATGCCGAGTTGCAGGGCGGGCGCGACACGGTCGTGATCGCCTTCGGGGCGACCGAGCAGCACTCGCTCCACCTGCCCCTGGCCACCGATGCCCTTCTCGCCGATCACCTCGCACGCCTGGTCGCCGATCGCCTCGACGCCTTCGTCGCGCCGACCGTACGGGTCGGCTGCTCCAGCCATCATCTCGACTTCGCCGGCACCATCTCGCTGGAGGAAGACACCTTTCACGCGGTCGTGGCCGATCACGTGCGATCGTTCGCTCGCGCCGGCTTCGGGCGGGCCGTCCTGTTACCGACGCACGGCGGCAACTTCGGGCCGCTCGGGGTGGCCCTCGGCAAGCTTGGATCGGTGGATGGGATCGCCGTCCAGGCGCTCACCGATGTCAGCGCCCTGCTCGAGCTGGCGCAGATCGGCGAGCGAGAGTACGGGGTGCCGCTCGGCGAGGGCGGTCTCCACGCCGGCGAGTGGGAGACGTCGATGCTGTTGGCGATCCGGCCCGACCTCGTCCACATGGACCGCGGCGAGCCCGGCTTCACGGGTAACCTCGAAGAAGCGCTTCAGGGTGTGTTCTCCGGGGTCAAGACGATCTCTGAGAACGGCGCGATCGGCGATCCCGCCAAGGCATCGGCCGAGCACGGCCAGCGCTACTGGGACGCCGTCCTCGACCTCGCCCTCACCGAGATCGGCGAGGACGCCTGAGGCCTTTCAATCCTTGGTCAGGAAACCGGGGCGCCCGGATGGGAAGGGGCTGAAATGATGGAGGGATGGAGGAGGTTCTGCCCCGCGAGATCGCCAAGCCGTGGGGGAGCGAGTTGTGGTTCGCTCACACCGACCGGTACGCGGGGAAAATCCTTCGGGTTCGCGCGGGCTGTCGCCTGTCCATCCAGTACCACGAGGCGAAGGACGAGACCTCATACGTCCTGTCGGGCCGGGTGCTCGTCTCGCAGGGCGACTCCGCCGATCGGATGACCATTCGGGAGCTCGGGCCGGGGGAGTCATGGCGCAACCCGCCACTGCTCGTCCACACGCTGGAGGCCGTCGAGGACTCCGAGGTCATCGAGGTCTCGACGCCGCAGGTTGAGGACGTTGTTCGTTTGGAGGATAGGTATGGGCGGGTGCTCGACGCGGCGCCTCCCAAAGACGATGTCGAATCGCAACCGCTCTGAGGGCGATTTCGGGGTCATCCCCCAAGGGCGGCGGGCCTGCATCACTGTTGCATCACAAATGCCAACCCGCTATCCCTGCCCATCTAGTCGCTATACTGACCATATGGCCAAACAAGTGACTGCTACTGACGCAAAGGCAACGATCCTTCGCCTCTTGGACGATGCTGCCGCCGGCGAGGAAATTGAGATCACCCGGCATGGCCGTCCGGTAGCCCGTCTCGTGCCTGCGTCCGGCGCGCGCTCGCTGAAGGGCTCATTCGAGGGCGTGGCGATGACGGCGGTAGATGAGGAGCAACTGTTCTCGACCGGCGAGCGTTGGAACGCAGCGTAGGGTGTGAGTGCCCTCCTTCTTGATACCCACGTCGCCCACTGGTGGTCGGCAGAGCCGAAGCGCGTCAGCGCTCCGGCGCGCAAAGCTCTGGAAGACGCGGACGAACTCGTCCTCGCCGCGATCTCTTGGTACGAGCTGGCATGGTTGGCAAAGCATGAGCGCATCGCCGTCACCGTTCCGATCCGGTCTTGGTTGGACGGCCTGGCTTCACAGCTACGCACTCTCGGCGTGACCCCGGCGATCGCGGACATGGCCGTTGGGCTGCCCGCGACCTTCCCGGGCGATCCCGCCGATCGGCTGATCTACGCGACCGCCATCGAGCATGGCCTCGGCCTCGTGACCAAGGATCGGGCCATCCGTGACCATGACCGTCCACGGTCGTTGACGATCTGGTAGCCAGCACCAGACCGTCGCAGCTCCTTGCCAAGGACGCCAGCCCGATTTGGCAGGATGGCGGCAATGAGCGGGTTGACACTGGTATTCGACAACAGGAACTACTCGCCCTGGTCAATGCGACCGTGGCTGCTGATGCGCCAACATGGCATCAAGTTCGACGAGGTTCAGATCCCCCTGCGCCAACGCGACTCACTCGAACGCAAACTCGCCTACTCACCGGCTGGCAAGGTTCCGATCTTGCTCGACGGCGACATGCGCATATGGGACTCGCTGGCGATCGTGGGGCACCTCGCCGAGAAGTTCGCTGAGAAACCGCTATGGCCGGCCGACGGTGAGGCTCGCGCCGTCGCTCGCAGCGTGTCCGCCGAGATGCGCTCGGGCTTCGCGAGCCTCCGGTCACGCATGCCGCTCCACTGCCGCGCCCGCCGTCCCGATGCGGGCCGCGGCCCCGGTGTGCAGGAGGACATCGACCGCATCTGCGAGATCTGGCGCGAATGCCGCGTGCGCTATGGAGCGGCTGGCGAGTTTCTGTTCGGCGAGTTCACGGTGGCGGACGCCATGTTCGCGCCGGTCACCTCGCGCTTTCAGACCTACGGCGTAGAGCTCGATCGCATCGAGGCGGACTACGCCCGAGCGATCCTCGCGCTGCCCGCAGTCAGGGATTGGGATGGAGGATGCGCAGGGAGAGCCGTGAGGATCGCCAAGTTCGACCAGGCTTGAACTGGGTCGGTCGCACTGGCAATCGAAACATCGGGGCGCCCGGATTTGAACCGGGGACCTCACCGACCCGAACGGTGCGCGCTACCAGGCTGCGCCACGCCCCGAGAGCGGCGATTATCCCAGAGCGGCGCGCCGACGCGCTCCCGCCTCGCGGGACAGAGCCGCTACTTTGCGCGAGGACTTTGTTCCAGCAAAGGCGATGATCCGCAAGATCCCCCTGATTCTCGTGCTGGCCCTGGCCGCGATCTCGCCGCCGGCGGCTGAGGCGTACCTGCCGCCGGGCTTCATCGGGGTCTCTCCGCAGAGCGCCGCCAGCAGCTCGGACTTCGAGCTGATGCGCGAGGCCGGCGTCGAGAGCGTTCGGCTGCCGCTCTACTGGACTGTTGTCCAGGCCGAAGCCCCGACCGTCGCCGAACCGGACTGGTCCGGCTTCGATCGCGAGGTCCGGCTCGCCGCCGAAGCCGGCCTCCGGGTGATGCCGTTCGTCTGGGGATCGCCCGATTGGGTGGCACCGCGGCCCGGCGACCTGCCCGTGAGGAGCTCGTGGCAGCGCTGGGGCTGGGCCTCGCTCCTGCGCGAGGCCGTCGACCGCTACGGCCCGAACGGCTCCTTCTGGAAGGAAAACCCGGCCCTGCCGTTCCTGCCGATCCGCCGCTGGGAGATCTGGAACGAGGAGAACATCGTCACCTTCGCCAACCGGCCCGACCCGGCCGGCTTCGCCACGCTGATCCGGATCTCGGGCCGGGTCCTGCACCGCGCCGACCCCGGCTCCAAGGTGATCCTCGGCGGCCTCTTCGGAAGGCCTCTGCAGATCCCCCCGAACGTCGGCTCGGGCGACTTCCTCTCCCGCTTCTACCGCGCCCGCAACGTCAAGCGCTACTTCGACGGGGTGGCTCTGCACCCGTACGTCGCCCGCGCCCGCGCGATGGGGGCCCAGCTCGCCAACCTGCGCCGGATCATGCGCGTTCACAACGACAACTCGACGCCGATCTACGTGACCGAGCTGGGCTGGGGGTCGCGCAGCGGCCCGACTCGTTGGGAGCGCGGCCTCTATGGGCAGGCTAACCAGCTCTCGCAGGCCTTCGCGATGCTCTCCGCCCAGCGGCTGCGCTGGGGGGTCGGCGGCGTCTGGTGGTTCACCTGGACCGACGAAGGCGGCGGCTGCGGCTTCTGTCGCTCGGCCGGCCTGCTGACCGAAAATCGCCAGGCGAAGCCAGCCTGGTACCGCTTCAACGCCTGGACGGGAGGCAACCCGGACATCGTCCCCCGGGCTCGATTCAGCAATGGGGTGCAGACCGGTGCCGAAGTCGAACCGGGCGGCGCGCTCGAAAAGGGCGAAGCGCCCGCCATCGCCGGCGGATAGCCCGCGCCTGCCCCGAAGGATCGGCGCCGCTAGGCTCCGTGTTCACCTTCGAACTCGACCGAGGAGTCACCAGATGCCTTTCTCCGTTCCGGACCTTCCCTACGCCTACGACGCGCTCGAGCCGCACATCGACGAGGCGACCATGCGCGTCCACCACGACAAGCATCACCAGGCCTACGTCGACAAAGCCAACGCCGCTCTCGAGGGCACCGAGTGGGCCGATCGCGAGGTCGAGGACGTGTTGCGCAATCTCAGCGCCATTCCCGGCGAGGTGCAGGCCCCGGTCCGCAACAACGCCGGCGGCCACTACAACCACTCCCTCTTCTGGCAGATGCTGGGCCCCGACGGCGGCGGCGAGCCGCAGGGCGAGCTGGGCTCCGCGATCGCCGAGACCTTCGGCTCCTTCGACGCCTTCAAGGACGAGTTCAAAAACGCCGGGATCGCCCGCTTCGGGTCCGGCTGGGCCTGGCTGGTCAAGGACTCCTCCGGGCTCGCCGTGGTCTCGACGCCGAACCAGGATTCGCCGATCTCGGACGGCAGCGCCCCGCTGCTGGGCTGCGACGTCTGGGAGCACGCCTACTACCTCAAGTACCAGAACAAACGACCCGACTACATCGACGCCTTCTGGAACGTCGTCAACTGGGACTACGTGAGCGAGCGCCTCGCCGACGCGGGCTGAGCGCTAGCTGACGGGAGTCGGTCGCGCCGCCTCGGGGAGGTGGCGCGGCTTGGCCCCTTCCTTGGGCGGGACCAGGCTCATCGCGTGCTCGGCCTTGGCGGTGATCGTCAGGCTCGGGTTGACGCCGGGATTGGCCGGGATCGAGGCCCCGTCGGTGATCAGCAGGTTCTCGTAGCCGAATGCCCGGTTGGCGGCGTCGACGACGCCCATCTCCGGACTGGCGCCGATCACCGCCCCGCCGAGGATGTGTGCCGTGGTGGGGACGTTCTGGATCGACTCGGTAAGCGCGCTCTGGGCGATGCCGCCGGTGCGCTTCGCGAACCAGCGTGCCGCCTGCGCCGCCGCCGGCAGGTAGATCGGGTTGGGCCGCTCGGGGTCCTGCTCGGTCTGCAGCCGCACCCCGCGGCCGAACAGCTTGCGCTTCGGCCGCAGGTGCATCGCCGCGTCGACGGTCTGCATCACCAGCAGGATCACGGTGCGCCGCGACCACCTGTGCGGGATTCGCATCCGCAGCGTCTGCAGCGGGTGGCGCAGCATCGCGACGATCCACTTCAGGGGCCTCGTCAGCCTGGTGCCCGGCCCGGTCATCGCGGTGAAGGTGCCGCTCATCGCGTCCCCCGCCTCGCCGTAGGTGACGACCTCGATGTGGGTGTCGGGGTTGGGGTAGATGCTCGAGGTGATCGCCACAGAGCGGCTGAAGTCCCGCTCGTCGTCCATCGCGGTGACCGACTGGATCGACTCCGAGTTGGTGCGGATGACGTCCCCGAGCCTCTCGGAGAGGTGCGGGAGGGCACCGCTGTGCCGGCAGTTGGCGAGCAGGTTGTTGGTGCCCAGGGCACCGGCGGCGACGATCACCCCTTTGGCGGTAAGGCTGCGCCGCCTCTTCCGCAGCCAGGAGCCTGAGCGCTCGCTCGTCACCTCGTAGCCGTCCGAGCCGTCCGCGGCTCCGAGCGGCCGGACCTCGGTCACGTGGCGTTCCGGCTCGATCCTGACGCCGAGCTTCTCGGCGAACCAGAGGTAGTTCTTCATCAGCGTGTTCTTGGCGCCGTGCCGGCAGCCGACCATGCAGCTTCCGCAGCGCATACAGCCGCTTCGCGCCGGCCCCTCTCCTTCGAAGAACGGGTCCGGCACCTCGCGCCCCGGCTGGTCGAAGAAGACGCCGACCCGGGTGTTGGTGAAGGTCTCGCCGACACCGATGTCCTCGGCGTATTCCTTCAGCAGCTGGTCGGCGGGGCCGATGCCCTCGTACTCGACGACCCCCAGCATCCGTTCGGCGGTGTCGTAGTGAGGGGCCAGCACCGATTCCCAATTGCCCAGCTCGGCCCACTGTGGGTCCTCGAAAAATGCCGACCTGGCTCGGTAGAGCGTGTTCGCGTAGCCGAGGCTGCCGCCGCCGACGCCACTGCCGGAGACGACGAAGACGTCCTTGAAGAACGACAGCCGCAGAACTCCCCGAAAGCCGAGTTTGGGGGCCCAGAAGTAGCGGCGGGGCTGCCGCAGCGTCGACTCGGCGAAGTCCTCGTCGCGAAAGCGGCTGCCGCACTCCAGCACGGCGACGCTGTAGCCCTTTTCAGCCAGGCGAAGCGCGGACACGGAGCCCCCAAACCCCGACCCGACCACTATCCAGTCGTAGTCGTAGGTCATGCCAGCACCCTGGGCGCGGGACCGTAGGCCGGAGCCTGGCGGGGGTGAAGCGTCTTGTACTTTTTCGCCGCCATGACTTGAGGCGCCAGCTTCATTCGCTTCTCGAAAAAGTTAAGCGAAACCCCCGCCAGGCTCCGGCCCGGCGCACGCCTCAGGCCTCGCCCGGCTCCAACGGCCGGAAGTCGGAAGTACGCGCTCCGCAGACCGGGCAGAACCAGTCCTTGGGGATGTCCTCGAACGGGGTTCCGGGCGGGATGCCCCCGTCGGGATCGCCGATCTCCGGGTCGTAGATGAACCCGCAGCTGTCGCAGATCCAAAGGGTCGCTTCTTTGATTGCGCTCATGCCTGGATTCTAGAAGAGCTTATTTGTCGCCGAAGCTGACCGAGACCGGCTCTTTGTCCGCCGCGTCGATCTCGAAGTACTCGCGCGCGGTGAAACCGCCCCGGTTGGCGATGATCGAGCCCGGGAACTGCTGGATGTCGGTGTTGTAGGACTGGACGTTGGAGTTGTAGATCCGGCGCGAGGCTTGGATTTCGTCCTCGAGCTCGGAGAGGTTGCGGCTGAGCTGCTGGAAGTTCTCGGTTGCCCGCAGGGTCGGGTAGTTCTCGGCCACGGCGCGCAGTTCGGTCAGTGCCCCGCTCAGTTTCTGCTCGGCTTTGGCGGTGTCGCCGACGCTCTGAGCGGACATCGCCTCGGCGCGCGCTTTGGTCGCCTTCTCGAAGACCGAGCTCTCGTGCTCGGCATAGCCTTTGACCGTCTCGACCAGGTTGGGGACGAGATCGTGGCGCCGTTTGAGCTGGACGTCGATCCCGCTCCAGGACTCGTCGACCCGGTTCCGCGCGGCGATGATGCCGTTGCGCTTCCCGACGTAATAGAGGACCGCGATGACGACGATCGCGACGACGACGATGATGGCGATGATCATTGGGGGCTCCTGTGGTCGGACCGGGCTTGAGCCCATCCTAACGCCGATCGGCGCCGCCCACGTGCGCTTCCCCGCTTAGGATCGGGCGATGGGAGCTAAGCAGGAAGCGCAGGAATGGGCCGAGACCGTGCGCCGCTACGGCGAGCGCAACGGGCTCGCCTACGAGGAAATCGGCGGCATCAACCCCAAAGACGGCCCGGTGGCGCTCTGCGTCGGCGGCGTCAACCGCCTCACCGGCCAGCTGGCCGAGGGCTTCTGGGGCTCCTCCTGCGACGCCGACGAAAAGGAAGCCGGCGGGCTGTTCGGCAAGGCGGTGCTGCCGACGGCGATCCTCGCCAAGGCCAACATGCCCGACCTCGCCCGGGTCGTGCCCGCCTTCAACGTCGAGTCGATCGAGGGCCACGAGGCGGTCACCCAGCGCTTCTCGCGCAAGGTCGAATTCGAGTCGATCGACTTCAACAGGCGCTTCTGGGCGACCGTGCCGAAGGAGTACGACCCGGTCGCGCTGCGCGAGCTGTTCGGCCCCGGCTTCCTCGCCTGGGTGACGACGATGACGGGAGAGATCGACTTCGGCGTCAACGACCGCCAGCTCTGGTTCCTCTGGCGACTGCGAGAGCGCAGCGATGGCGAGCTAAAGGCCGCGCTGAATAACGCCGGCGAACTGTTCAAGCGGCTGCAGGGCGAGATGGACGAGAGCGGCATCCACACCTACCCGCCCGGCCCCTGGCACGCCGGCCTGGAGCCGTTCCCGGATAGCTAGCTCGGGTAGTCGGGATCGCCGGGGAGGACGACTCGGTGCTCGTCGCGATCGCCGATGACGACTGGCAGGATCGGCTCGACCACGCGGTCGCGGTGGGCGGCGATCGCCTCGCCAGAGGTGCGGAAGGGGAGCAGCGACTGCAGCTGGCTGAGCGTGGGGAAGGCGAGGGTCAGCTCTCCGGCTGCCTGCGCCCCCAGCGCGGTTGCCGGCCGGAACCAGCCCGCCTCAATGGTCTCGGTCCCGTCGGGGCGCGGGAGAGTGTGGGCGGGCGCGAGAGCGAGGAAGAACCAGGCGTCGAACCGGGTCGAGATCACCTCGGGCGTGATCCAGCGCGAGAACAGCACCAGCTCCTCGCCTTCGGGCAACTCGATCGCCGCCTCCTCGGCCAGCTCCCGCACCGCGCAGGCGCGGTAGCCGGCCTCGTCCTCGCCGTCCTCGGGATCGACGGCCCCGCCGGGGAAGACCCAGACGCCGGGCATGAACTTGGCCCCCTCGCTGCGCTTCAGCAACAGCACCTCCAGCTCGCGGTCGCCGTGCTTGCCGCCGCGCCTTAGCAGTACCACCGAGGCGGCGGGCCGGGGAACGGCGGGCGTTCCGAGGTTCGGCGCCTCCGCTGGCCCGCGATGTCGCTCGCTCACACGGGTCAGCGTATCTCGCGTCGGGAGCTACGCGGCCTTGGCGAGCGACTTCGCTGGATGGGCGGCTGCCGACGCCGCCTCGATCGATTCGGCGGCGATCGTCAGCAAGCGACCGAGGTCGTCCTCGGAGATCGAGAGGGGGGGTACCAGCACGACCGTGTCGCCGAGCGGGCGGACGATCGCGCCGCGCTCACGGGCCTCGAGCGTCACCCGGTGGCCCATCCGCAGCGCCGGGTCGTGCTCGCCGAGGTCGATCCCGACCATGAAGCCACGCCAGCGCACATCGGCGACCTCGGACATCGCGGCAATCTCCTCCAGCCGCTCTCCGAGCAGACGGATCTTCGGCTGCAGGCGGGCGATGGTCTGCTCGGACTCGAAGACGTCGAGGCTGGCGAGCGCCGCGGCGCAGGCGAGCGGGTTGCCGGTGTAGGTGTGGCCGTGGAAGAACGTCCGCTGCTCCTCGGGCGCGCCGAGGAAGCCCTCGTAGACGCGCTCGGTGGTCAGCGTCGCGGCCAGCGGCATGTAGCCGCCGGTGAGGCCCTTGGCGAGGCAGAGGAAGTCCGGGGCGACACTCTCCTGCTCGCAGGCGAACATCGTCCCGGTGCGGCCGAAGCCGGTCGCCACCTCGTCGCAGATCAGCAGTACGCCGTGCTCGTCGCAGAGCCGGCGGACCGCGCTCAGGTAGCCGGCGGGGTGGACGAGGATCCCGGCCGCGCCCTGGACCAGCGGCTCGACGATCACCGCGGCGATCTCCTCGCCATGGGCGGAGAGGATGCGGTCGAGGTCGGCGGCGTCGCCCGGCTCGGCGGCGTGGGTCTCGAACAGCAACGGGCCGTAGGCGGCGTGGAAGAGGTCGATGCCGCCGACGGAGACGGAGCCGATCGTGTCGCCGTGGTAGGCGTCGCGGAGGCGGGCGAAGGCGGTGCGGCGTGCGTGCGAGCCGCCGCGCTGGCGCTGGTACTGGAAGGCCATCTTGAGGGCGATCTCCGCTGCGGTCGAGCCGGAGTCGGAGTAGAAGACGCGGGAGAGACCGGGTGGGGCGATCTCGATCAGGCGCGCCGCCAGCTCGGCGGCGCCGGGGTGCGAGAGCCCGAGCATCGTCGAGTGGGCGACCCGGTCGAGCTGGTCTCTCACGGCCCGGTCGATGACGGGATGGCGATGGCCGTGGACGTTGCACCAAAGCGAGGAGACGCCGTCGATGTAGCGGCGGCCGTCGGCATCGATCAGGTGCGAGCCCTCGCCCCGGTCGATGACCAGTGGCTCTTCCTCGCTCCAGCTCTGCTGCTGGGTGAACGGGTGCCAGAGGTGGTCGCGGTCGAGCTGAGCGGGGTCCGCCTGCATCGCATCGCGACCTTAGCCTCGCCTCCGGCCGGAACTGCCCCAGTCGATATTCGCCAGGAGCAATGTTCGCAGCGCCTCCGTGATGTTGGTCACACGAACAACTATTGCTGTTGAGAAATAGTTGCGCGAGTGCAACCATCTCCGACATGCAAGCGAGCGACGTGAAGGCAATCGCCGAGAGGGCCGCCTCCGAGGCCGGGCCTGAGGCGCAGGAGACGGCGGCACGGCTGACCGCGCTGCTGCGCCACGTCTTCCTCTACGACCGCGGCAACCAGCTGCGGGTGATCGAGGAGACCGGGCTGTCGATGACCCAGTGCAAGGCGCTGCTGGAGCTGGGCGGGCTGGGCCAGACCGCGGAGACCTGGCAGGTGGGAGACCTGGCCGAGCTGTTCGGCGTCTCCGTGCCGTCGATGAGCAGGGCGGTCGACGCCCTGGTCAAGGAGGGCCTGGCGACGCGGATCGAGGACCCCGACGACAGGCGCGTGCGCCAGGTGCGGATCACCGGCAAGGGCAAGGACCTGGTCGAGACCCTGGTCGCCGTCCGCCAGAGCGGCATCGAGTCCTTCGCGGCGACGCTCAGCGCCGCCCAGCGACGCAAGCTCGACGCCGCCGTCGACTCGCTGATGGACCGCGAGGACATCGCACAGACCTATCTGCACCTGAAGGGAGTTGGACCCGCTTGACCCGTTATCGCCACCTGATCACCGAGGACAACCGCAAGTGGTGGACGCTCGGAGCGATGTGCTTCGCGCTGTTCATGATCATGCTCGACAACACGGTCGTGAACGTCGCGCTGCCGTCGATCCAGCGTGACCTCGGCGCCTCGATCTCCGGCCTCGAGTGGACGATCAACGGCTACACGCTCTCCTTCGCGGTGCTGCTGGCCACCGGCGGCCGGCTCGGCGACATCTTCGGCCGCCGCCGCATGTTCATCTTCGGCGTCGTCATCTTCGCCCTCTCCTCGGCCACGGCCGGCTTCGCCCCGGACGCGACCTCGCTGGTCGTCAGCCGCGTCGTCCAGGGCGTCGGCGCGGCGCTGATGATGCCGGCGACGCTCTCGATCATCACCGACGCCTTCCCGGCCAGCGAGCGCGGCAAGGCGATGGGGACGTGGGCGGGCGTGTCGGCCCTGGCGCTGGCGGTCGGCCCGGTCCTGGGCGGCTTCCTCACCGAGCACGTCAGCTGGCGGGCGATCTTCTACCTCAACATCCCGGTCGCGATCGGGGCCGTGACCGCCGCCCTGTTCGCGGTGCGCGAGTCGCGCGACACCACCGTCGGCCGCGAGGTCGACTACGCCGGCGTGGCGTTTCTGACCGGGACGTTGACGGCACTGGTCCTGGCCCTGGTCGAGGGCAACAGCTGGGGCTGGGGCTCGACCTCGATCGTGGCGCTGCTGATCGGCGCCGCTGTCGGCGCTGTCGCCTTCGTCGCGATCGAGCTGCGGGTGAAGGTTCCGATGGTCGAATTCCGCTTCTTCTCCGATCGCAACTTCCTCGGCGCCGTGGTCGTGGCTCTGATCGTCTCCTTCGCGATGCTCGGCGTCTTCTTCTTCCTCGCCCTATACATGCAGGACATCCTTCGCTACTCGCCGCTGGAGGCCGGGATCAGGTTCCTGCCCTCGACGCTGATGATCGTCACCGTGGCCCCGATCGCCGGCCGGCTCTCCGACCGTTTCGGCCCGCGCTGGCTGATCGCCGGGGGGCTCGCCATCGTCGCCGCCTCGCTCTTCAGCTTCAGCGGGATCGCGGTCGACTCGAGCTACCTCGACCTGCTGCCCGGGTTCATGCTGCTCGGCATCGGGATCGCGATGACGATGTCGCCGATGACCAGCGCCGCGATGAACGCGGTCCCGGTCGACAAGGCGGGGATCGCCTCCGGCGTGCTCTCGATGTTCCGCATGGTCGGCGGCAGTCTCGGCGTCGCCGTCACCGGCGCGATCTTCCAGGGCTCGGTGGGAGGCAGCTTCGAGACCGCCAGCCCCCAGGAATTCGTCGATGCGCTGGGGCTGGCGATGACCGTCTCGGCGCTGGTCGCCGTGGTCGGCGCCGTCGTCGGCGCGACCGCGATCCGGGCGAAGCGCAAGGAGATCACGGTCGAGGCCGCGGAGGCCGACGTCAACCCGGGCGGCTCGGCGATCGCGGCGCGCGAGACGGTGGCGGCGGGCGAGCCGGCCGCCTGAGCGCGAACACCCGCCTACATCTTGGGGAATTGGCCCATCGACAGCGTTAACGTGGGCCAGGTGGCGGGGGCTGCGAGGTCGAGGGGCGGCAGGGCTTGGACTTCGACCTCGCCGAGGCGGGCGATCGTCTCCAGGTTGGACCGCTCGACCGGCGTTGGCTGGCCTGGCCAGGGGGTGAGGACCACCGCGGCGATTTCGAGGCCGGCGGCGCGGGCCGACTCGATCGTCAGCAGGGTGTGGTTGATCGTGCCGAGGCCGGGCGAGGCGACGACGACGAGCGGGTAGCCGAGGTCGGCGGCGAGGTCGCGAACGAGATAGCCGGGAGCGAGCGGCACCATCAACCCGCCGACGCCCTCGCAGACCAGCGCCTCGGCGCCGGCCGCCGCCGCTCGAGCCGCCTCGAGCAGCCGCCCCGGCTCGATCTCCTCACCGGCCATCGCCGCCGCGAGGTGGGGCGAAGCGGGTGGCCCATACCTGTAGGGCGCGATCTCCTCGTCGCTCTGCCCGGACTCCGCGGCACGTCTCAGTAACTCGTGATCCGCCTCGCCCCCCTCATCCAGCCCCGTCACCGCCGGCTTGAAGACGGCGACCCGGCGACCCTGGGTTGTGAGGGTGTGGGCCAGGACCGCGGCGACGACGGTCTTGCCGACCTCGGTGCCGGTGCCGGTGACGAAGACGCCCGTCAAGCGGCGACGGCTTGAGGTGTGACCAGGCCTAGCTCGCGGGCCGCGGCGACGACCAGCTTCGCGGCTCGCTCAAGCTCGCCCGCCCGGTGCGTGGCCATCACCGTGAAACGCAGGCGCGAGGAGCCCTCGGGGACGGTCGGCGGGCGGATTCCCTGGGCGAACACTCCCCGTTCGAGGACGCGCTCGCAGAGCTCCATCGTGCGCTCGGCGTCGCCGACCTCGATCGGCACGATCTGGGCCCGCGAGCGGCTGGCCTCCAGGCCCCCGGCGGCGAGCGCCGCGCGGAACCGGGCCGCGTTCGCCTGCAGGCGCTCGACCCGGTGCGGGGAGACCAGCTCCAGCGCCGCGGCGGCGGCGGCGACGGAGGGCGGCGGCGGAGCGGTGGAGAAGACGAAGGGGCGGGCGGTGTTGAGGAGGAAGTCGATCGTCTCGGCATCGGCGCAGACGTAGGCGCCGTAGGAGCCGAGCGCCTTGCCGAGGGTGCCGACGACGACGTCGACCTCGCCGCTGAGGCCGGCGCCCGCCACCGAGCCGCGGCCGCCGGGGCCGATCGCCCCGGTCGCGTGGGCCTCGTCGACCATCAGGCGGCAGCCGTGGCGCCGCGCCAGCTCCAGCAGCTCCGGCAGCGGCGCGACGTCGCCGTCCATCGAGAAGACGCCGTCGGTGACGATCAGCGAGCCGCGGCCACTCGCCTCCCGCAGCCCCCAGGCGAGGTGCTCGAGGTCGCCGTGGCGGTAGACGAAGGTCCCGGCCCGCGAGAGGCGGCAGCCGTCGACGATGCTGGCGTGGTTGAGCTCGTCGGAGAAGACGACCTCGCCCTCGCCCGCGAGGGCGGCGATCGCGCCGCTGTTGGCGAGGTAGCCGGAGCCGAACAGCAGCGCCGCCTCGTAGCCCTTGAACTCGGCCAGCCGCGACTCCAGCCGCCTGTGCGGCTCCATGTTGCCCGAGATCAGCCGCGAGGCGCCGGCGCCGGCGCCCCAGCGCATCGCCGCCTCGGCCGCCGCCCCGCGCACCTTCGGATGGTCGGCCAGGCCGAGGTAGTTGTTGGAGCAGAGCAGCAGCACCGGCCGCCCGTCGAGCCGCACCCGCGGCCCCTGCGGCCCGCTGAGGAGGCGCAGTCGCCGGTAGAGGCCCCGGTCGCGGAGCTCCTCGAGCCGCTCCGCGACGTCGGTCACGCCGCGGCCGCCCCCGGACGCGGGAGCGCGGGGGCGTGATTTCCGGTGATCATGAGCGTGAGCGCGCGGGAGCAGAGGAGGCGGCTGTTGGTGTCGGGTAGGGCGGAGGCTTCTTGGCCTTCTTGATCACTCGCAGCTGGGTCGAGGGGTCCCAGAAGGTGGCCTCCTCCTGGTGGTCGATCAGCTCCTCCATCGGCGTCGACGGCGTCTCGCCGTCGAGCCAGCCGGAGCGGTTGTCGGGCCGCGGGTTGGCGCCGTTGTCAGGCTGGCGGGCGACGTTCAGCCCCAGCTCCTCGAACATCGCCCGGTCGTCCTCGGGCTCAGCGCCGAGAGTGGTGAGGAAGTTCCCCATCATCACCCCGTTGAGGCCGGCCTTGACCGCCAGCGGCTGCAGGTCGCCGAGGTTCTCGACCCTGCCCCCGCAGAGCCGGAAGAGCGCGCCCGGGATGATCAGGCGGAAGATCGCCACCCACTTCACGACCTCCCAGGCGTCCATCAGATCGCGGTCGCCGAATTTGGTGCCGTCGCGCGGGTTGAGCAGGTTGATCGGCACCGAGGTGGGGTCGATCTCTGACAGCTCGAAGGCCATCTCGACCCGCTGCTCGGGGCTCTCGCCGAGGTTGAGGATGCCGCCGACGCAGGTCTCCAGGCCGGCCTCCTTGACCGCCTCGATCGTCCGCAGGCGGCCCTCGTAGCGAACCGTGCTCGAGACCTCCGGATAGTAGGACCGCGAGGACTCGACGTTGTGATGGACCCGCTGGATACCCGCCTCGCGCAGCGACTTGGCGCGCTCGGCCGACATGTGGCCGATCGAGGCGCAGCGCTTGAGGTTGGTCTGCGCGGCGACCAGGCGGGCACCCTCGAGGATCTTCTGGAAGTCGCGTTTGGAGAGGCCCTGACCCTGGGTCACCATGCAGAAGCGGTGGGCGCCGGCCGCCTCGGCGGCGCGGGCGTGCTCGAGGATCTGCTCCGGCTCCATCATCGCGTGCATCGGCGTGTCGGCCTCGGCGTAGCGCGACTGGGCGCAGAAGCCGCAGTCCTCGGCGCAGCCACCGGACTTGGCGTTGACCAGCGAGCACATGTCGGTCGAGTCGCCGAAGTTCTCGCGGCGGACCTCCCAGGCGCGCTCGACCAGGGCCCCGATGTCCTCGTGGTCGGTCAGCTGGCCGTAGGCAAGAGCTTCGTCGAAGGTGATGAGCGATGGCATTCGCGGTCCCTTTCGGGGTGGATTGGGCGCAAGGCTAGGCGCCGGCCCGGACGCCTGGGACGGGCGCCTGGCGCGAGCAGGAAGCGACTAGGGCACGCGGTCGTCTTTTCAACCGCATAGCGGAAGAAATGACTACCGCGTCCCGGTAGCGTCAGGGCATGGAGCGATCGAGAGCCCGACGGCGCCGGCTGGCGCTGGGCGTGCTCTGCGGCTTCGCGGCCGGGGCCTTCGCCCTCGGTGCCGCGATGGGCGACGGCACGGCTCCGCAGCACGATGTCGCCAGTACGCTGCCGACCCCCCAGCTCGCCGGCGAGCGGATCATCGCCGGTCTCCACGGCACCTCCGTTCCCGCCCCGCTGGAGTTGGCGATCCGTGAGGGCAGGGTCGCCGGAGTGGTCCTCTTTGCCGGCAACTTCCCAAGTCGCCCCGCCGGCCGTCGCCTGATCGCCCACCTGCAGGCGATCCGCCGGCCGCCGGCGCTGCGCGACCCGCTCCTGGTCATGGTCGACCAGGAGGGTGGGCTGGTGAAGCGGATCGATGGCGCCCCAACCACCTCCGCCAGGGAGATGGGCGAACGCGCCGCCGCCTTCAGCCGTGAGCAGGGTCGGCGCACCGCGGCGAACCTGGGCGACCTCGGGGTCAACGTCGACCTCGCGCCGGTCCTCGACGTGGCTCGCCCGGGCGGGACGATCGCCGAAACCGAACGCGGCTTCGGCTCGACCGCACAGCGGGTCGCCGCCACCGCGATCCCCTTCGCCGCGGCGCTCCAGCGGGGTGGGGTCGCGGCCACCGGCAAGCACTTCCCGGGGCTGGGGGCGGCGCCCGAGAACACCGACTTCGCGGTGCAGCGGATCCGTCTCTCCAAGCAAGATCTGCGCCGCGTCGACGAGGCTCCATACCGCGCCTTCGCCGGCATCGGCGGCGACATGGTGATGCTCAGCACCGCGATCTACCCGGCGCTCTCGCCCGACCCCGCCGCCTTCGCCCGTCCGATCGCGACCGGCGAGCTGCGAACCCGGCTCGGCTTCGAAGGGGTCTCGATCACCGACGCGCTCGACACCGTCGCGGTGCGGGCGTTCGGCGGGCCCGCCGAGGCGGGGGTAGCGGCGGCCCGGGCCGGAACGGACCTGTTGCTGTTCGCCGACCTGGCGTCGGCGGAAAGGGCCCGGCGGGCGCTGGTGGCGAAGCTTCGTGCCGGCTCACTCGACCGCGAAGAGTTCGAGGCCTCAGCCCAGCGGGTGCTCGATCTCCGCCGTGAGCTGGCGCTGCACTAGATCTAGGCGGTCCCGGCGGCGTCGTCGCGAACCGCGACCGGGTCGAAGACGCGAACGCCGTCGCGGCCGCCGTCCTTGGCCGCGTACATCGCCGTGTCCGCCTCGGAGACGACCGACTCGACGCTGGTCCGCGGGTCGTCCCCGAACATCGCCACGCCGATGCTGGCGGTGATCGGAGCCAGGTCAGCGCGAGCCGGGCGGTGCTCGCGGATCGCGTCGACAATCGATTCCGCGACCACCCGCGCCTCCACCGCCGTGCAGCGGGGGAGGATGACCGCGAACTCGTCGCCGCCGAGCCGCGCCAGGACGTCGCTCTCACGGGCACGGCCGCGCAGTACCTCCGCGATCTCCGCGATCAGGTGGTCGCCGGCGGGGTGCCCGTGCGAGTCGTTGACCTGCTTGAAGTGGTCGAGGTCGAGCATCAGCACCGCCCCGGTGGTCCCCTCCCGACGGCCACGGGCCATCGTCACCCGCAGGTCCTCCTCGAAGCGACGGCGGTTCTTCAGCCCGGTCAGCGAGTCCAGGCTCGCTTCGCGCTGCAATTCCTGCATCCGCTCGTTGCGGCTCCAGGCGAGGATCAGCGTTCCCAGCAGCGCCGCCAGCGAGATGCCGACCACGGCGAGCAGCAGCGGCAGGCTGACCCCGGGGCGGTTGGGGTCGCGGACGACCAGCAGCCAGGTGCGATCGGCGATGTGGATCGGCGCCCTGGCGGCGTCGTCGAGCTCTCCCTGGTGCCCGACCACCATCCCGCGGTCGACCCGCAGCTGCATGTCGGCCGCGTTCGGGACCGTCGAGACGGCCGCCGCCGCGAGGTCGCGGACGCGGAAGGCGCCGGCGGCGAAGCCGATCAGGGCGGCTCGCCGCTGGGCCACGGTCGCGGTCGGGGCACCGTCTCGATAGACGGGCCGGTAGACGTTGATGCCGGTGCCGCCGATCAGCAGCTTCACCGGCGGCGTCGCAACCGCGTCGCCGCGGTCGCGGGCCCGGCGCAGGAACGGGGCGCGCCTGGGGTCCGCGGCCAGGTCGTAGCCGGTCGGGGAGACGGTGCCGAGGTTGCTGACCGCGTAGACGATCGGGTAGTAGACCGGCCGCCTGGGAGCCCGGTGCGGGCCATGGGGGCCGGGTTCGAAGATCGGAGCGCCGTGGCGCCGTTCGAAGGCGGCGCGCCCGGAGCTCGGCACGCGCTGTATGAAGGCGGTGCCGCTCAGCGCCCCCTCGCGCAGGAGGGGCTCGGCGACGACGTCGAACTCGTGCCTGCTGAAGGTTCCCTCGGCCTGGAAGAAGGCGGCGGCGCTGGCCAGCTGGCCGATCGAGAGGTTCGCCACCGACTCCGCCTGGCGCGCCGCCCGCACCGCCTCGTCGCGCTGCTTCTTATGGAAATCGGAGTTGTCGTCAGCGTGGACGATCAGTGCCGCTGCCACCGAGCCGGCGGCGATCAGGAGGACTGCGGCGAGCCCGATCCAGAAGCGAAGTCGCATGCCTGCATTGTCGGCCGCCGGCAACGGGCCGTTGAACGTGGGAGGCGTCGTGCGCGATCGGGTCGGCGGCAGAGGCCTTTGCTTGTGGTTGCCGCTATCTTTATCCTAATCCATATATTTAAGCCAAGAAGTAAATATATATTTGTGGATCTCAGTAGAGAAACTGCTTTTCCTTCCCTTATTTCTCCGTTAAACTATATATTGACACCAGTAGTTATATAGAAAATTTAAAGATTCACTGTGCGCTCCTTTGGCGACCCTCAAATCACTTTCGCAAGCATGCCGCCCAGCCTTGGCGCCGCCCTGTCACGGGTCGATATAGGCAAGGGACGAGAGGAGCTCTATCGCGATCAATTGCCGGAGGTGCTGCGTTCTCTCTCGGCGCAAACTCGCATCGAGTCCATCCGTGCCTCGAACGCGATCGAGGGAATCGAGGTATCCGAGGATCGCGCCGAGCGATTGGCGGCAACCAGCCCGCCGCGAGTGCGAGACCGCAGCGAGCAGGAATTCGCCGGCTACAGAGACGCGATCGACGAGCTGATGCGCGAGGAGTGCCTGCAAGCCCCGACCCCGTTGCTCATGCTGCGGATGCATCGCCAGCTTTATTCCCACACCCGGATCGATGGAGGCAAGCTGAAGCACGAGGACAATGTCATCGGCGAGCGCGGGTCCGACGGGGTGGTCAGCAAAGTCATCTTCCGCCCATCCCCCTGGCAACAGACCGAAGGGCTTGTTCAGGGCCTCTTCGAGGGCTACAACCAGGCCGTCGAAGCCGAGGCTGCCCATCCCCTCGTCCTTCTCGCCGCATTCATCGTCGATCTTCTCGCGATCCACCCTGTCGAGGATGGCAATGGACGGATCGCGCGACTCTTGACCACGCACGAGCTCCTTCGCTTCGGCTACGGCGTTGCTCGCTACGTGAGCCTCGAGCAACGAATCTACGAGAGTCGCAACGGCTATTACACCGCCCTCGCCCAGTCTCAGCGGGACTGGCACGAGGCCAAGCACGACGTATGGCCATGGACGGAGTATCTGATCTCGGTCATAGCCGACGCGTACGACACCTTCGAGGCGCGAGTCTCGGCTGCGCGTGGAAGCGCGGGCATGGGTAAGAGCGAGCGAGTACGCCACTGGATACTCGAGTCGGCGCCAATCCGGTTCAGGATCGCCGACGTCCGCAAGGGCGTACCGGGCGTTAGCGATCCGACGATTCGAAACGTCATCCACGAGCTGAGGGACGAAGGCAGCCTGCGAGCGGACGGCCAGGGGCGCTCGACGGCGTGGGTCAAGAGCGAGTCTTCGTAGCTCAGCCGCCTGGGACGGCGGCCAGCGACTCCCAGAGATAGAGGCTGGCGAGGCTGCGGTGCGGGCGCCAGGCCTCGCCTATCTCCAGCACCTGTTGCGGGTTGGGCATCTGCTCGAGCCCGTACTCGATCCGCACCGCTTTGCGGATGCCGAGGTCGCCGCCGGCGAGGACGTCGGGCCGCTCGAGGTGGAAGATCAGGAACATCTCGGCGGTCCAGAGACCGAGCCCGCGCACGGCGACGATCTCCTCGATCGCCTCCTCGTCGCCGAGCTCGCCGATGCGGTCCAGCTCCAGCTCGCCGCTGAGCACGTGGGAGGCGAGGTCGCGGACGTACTCGACCTTGCGCCCGGACAGCCCGGCCCCGCGCAGGTTCGCTTCGCTCGCCTCCAGCAGCTGCTCCGGTGAGGGGGTGACGCCGTCGAAGAGGTCGAGCACGCGCAGGTAGATCGTCCGCGCCGCTTTGGTCGAGAGCTGCTGGCCGACGATCGCCCGCAGCAGGGCGCCATAGGCGTCGGCCGGCCGCTCCTCGCTGCGGCGGCGCAGCCGCGTCGCCAGGTCGATCTCCCCGACCCGCTCGATCAGCGCCGCCATCGTCGGGTCCGATGCGGCGAGGGCGGCGCGCGCCTTGGCGCTCACCGCCCCGTCCACTCGGGCCGGCGTTTTTCGGCGAAGGCCCTGACACCCTCGCGGAAGTCCTCGGAGGAGAAGCCGGATTCGCGCAGGGCGACCAGGCCGGCCTCCTGCTGGTCGCTGAGCTCGGAACAGGCGTTGAGCAGGTCGATCGCCTGTTTGTTGCCCCGCACCGAGAGCGGCGCGTTGGCGGCGATCGCGGCGGCCAGCTCAACCGACTCCGCCTCGAGCCGCTCGTCGCTGACGACTTCGTTGACGAGGCCGATGCGCTCGGCCCTGGACGCCTCGTAGTTGCGCCCGGTCATGAACAGCTCCTTGGTCCGCGCCAGCCCGACCGTGTCGAGGAACCGCCGCAGCCCGGTGTGGCCGTAGATCAGCCCCAGCTTCGCCGGCGGCATCCCCAGCTTCGCCCCCTCGGCGCAGATCCTCAGGTCGCAGGTGATCGCCACCTCCAGGCCGCCACCGAGGCAGTGGCCGTTGATCGCGGCGACGGTCGGCCAGGGGTGGCCGGCTATTGCCTCCATCGCGGCGTGGAAGGGGTGGGCGACGAGGGCCTCGGCATCGCGCTCGAAGGTCTCCTCCGGGATCGTCGCGATGTCGTAGCCGGCGGAGAAGACCGGCGGGGCGCCGGTGATGAGGACGCAGCGGATCTCGATCCCGCGATCGAGCCGCGGCAGGATCTCCGCCAGGCCGTCGAGGATCTCGTGGTCGAGCGCGTTGCGGCGCTCCGGGTTGGAGATGCGGAGGCGGGCGACTGCCTCGGCGGGCCGGTCGAGGACGAGCTTGCCCCCCGCGAGTCGTTCCTCCATCGGGCTTACTCCAGCACCAAGAGGACGTCGCCTTCGCTTACGGCTTGGCCCTCCTCGCAGCGGATCTCCTTCACCGTCCCGTCGTCCTCGGCCTCGACCGGGATCTCCATCTTCATCGACTCGAGGATGACGACGGTGTCGCCGTCGGAGACCTCGTCCCCGACCGCCACCTCGATTTTCCAGACGTTGCCGGTGATCTGCGCCTCGATATCTGCCATCGCCGGGACAATAGCCACGCGATGGGACTCGAAGCAGACGCGGGCGGCGAGCTCGCCGTGATCGTCGCGGCGCGCAACGAGGCCGACCGAGTGGGGGAGACGGTGGCGGCACTGCGGGAGGAGTTCCCGGGGGCGGCGATCTGGGTTGCCGACGACGCCTCCGCCGACGGCACCGCCGAGCTGGCGATGGCGGCCGGGGCGCGGGTGGTCAGCCGCGGACGGCCGCACGGCAAGGGGGCCAACGTCACCGCCGCGGCGGAGGCGGCGCTGAGCAACGGTCCGGCGCCGCGGCTGGTGCTGCTCTGCGACGCCGACCTCGGGGCTTCGGCGGCGGGGCTGGCGCCGCTTGTGGAGGCGGTCGAGCGCGGCGAGTGCGACCTCGCCGTCGCCGCCTTCTCGCGCCGGGTCGGAGGCGGCTTCGGCCTCGCGGTCGGCTTCGCCCGCTGGGCGATCCGCAGGCTCTGTGGGGCCGAGACGACGGCGCCGATCTCGGGCCAGCGGGCGCTACGAGTGGAGGTTCTCCGCGCGACGCTGCCCTTCGCCCGCGGGTTCGGCATGGAGATCGGGATCACCGTCGACGCGGTCCGCGCCGGCTACCGACTCGGAGAGTACGAAATGGACCTCGAGCACCGGGCGACAGGCCGCAGCCTCGCCGGCTTCCTCCATCGCGCCGTCCAGCTGCGGGACTTCGCCTGGGTTTACCGGGCGCGGCGCTAGCCTGGATTTGGGATGAGGGGCAGGCTGAGGCAGATCGGGGCGCTGGCAATCGTCGCCACACTCTGCGCCGCGGGCGCCTCGTTTGCCCGTGCCGAGCTGACCGAGCACGGGGACCTGTTCGTCAGGTTCAGCGGCGGCATAGCCCCGAACGCTCTGCCACGCCACTCGCGGGCACCGGTCGCGGTCCGGGTCGCGGGCACGGTCAGGACCCTGTCCGGCGACCGGCCGCCGGCGCTGCGGCGGATCACGATCGCGATCAACCGCGGCGGCCGCCTCGACACGCGGGGCCTGCCGGTCTGTCGCCAGAGCCAGATCGAACCCTCGTCGACCGAGCAGGCGATGGCGGCCTGCGGCCCGGCGCCGGTCGGCGGCGGCAGCTTCGCGGCGGACGTGGCCTTCCCGGAACAGTCGGCCTTCCCGTCGCACGGCCGCATCCTCGCCTTCAACGCCGTCGTCGGCGGCCAGCGCGCCATCCTCGCTCACGTCTACGGCACCGACCCGGTCCCGATAACCCGCATCATCGTTTTCCACATCCGCGAAAGCCGGGGCACCTACGGGACGGTTCTGACGGGTGCCCTGCCGGCGGCGCTCAATCGCTGGGGATACCTCAGGCGAATCAGCCTCAGCTTGCACCGCAGCTTCACCTACCGCGGCCGGCCGAGCAGCTACGTGAGCGCCGCCTGCGACGCTCCCACCGGCTTCCCCGGGGCCGTCTTCCCCTTCGTCCGCGCCTCGATGACCTTCGACGACGGCCGCACCCTGGCATCGACCCTGACCCGCAGCTGCACGGTGCGGAACGGCTGAGCGGATCACAGAGATTCCACTTAAGACACCCACGCGTGACCCCTCGCTCTCTAGGGTGCAAATATGGAGGCGATGAGGGAAAAGTGGAGCGACGAGCGGCTGGACGACATGAACGTGCGGATGGCCGAGGGATTCAGGCGGCTCGACGCCGATCTGCGCGACCTACGAGTCGACATGAGCTCCGAATTCGCGGCAGTGCGGGCAGAGATGGGCGCCTACCATCGAATCATGCTCCAGCTCAGCGTCGGAACGATCGGAACCGTCGCGGTGGGCTTCCTGGGCTTGATCGTCACCCAGCTTTGACCTGACGCTCGGCAGCCGTGATCCTCGCCATCGACCAGGGGACCACCGGAACCACCTGCATCGTCTTCGACGGCGAGGGACGGATCGCCGGGCGGGCTTATTCCGAGTTCCAGCAGCACTTCCCGCGGCCGGGCTGGGTCGAGCACGACGCGGCTGAAATCTGGGAGGTGACGCGACGGGTCGCCGCCGAGGCGATCGCCGCCGCCGGGATCGAGGGGGCCGACCTCGACGGCATCGGCGTCGCCAACCAGCGCGAGACCGTCGTGGCCTGGGATCCGGCGAGCGGCGAGCCGATTCACCGCGCCCTCGTCTGGCAGGACCGCCGCACCGCCGGGCGCTGCGACGAGCTGCGCGCGGCCGGGCGGGAGGCGCTGGTGCGGGAGCGGACCGGCCTGACGATCGACCCCTACTTCTCCGGGACGAAGATCGAGTGGCTGTTGCGCAACGCCGAGGGAGCGGAGCGGGCGGTCTTCGGCACGATCGACTCCTGGCTCCTCTTCAAGCTGACCGGGCGCCACGTCACCGACTACTCCAACGCCTCGAGGACGATGCTGTTCGACATCCGCCGCCTCGCCTGGGACGGAGAGCTCTGCCATCTGCTCGGCGTCGACCCGGCGCGGTTGCCCGAGCCGCTGCCCTCCGCCCACGTCTATGGGACCACGACCGAGTTCGGCGGCGAGGTGCCGGTGGCGGGAATCGCCGGCGACCAGCAGGCGGCCCTCTTCGGCCAGGCCTGCCATCGGCCCGGGATGGCGAAGAACACCTACGGCACCGGCAGCTTCGTCCTCCTCAACACCGGCGAGCAGGCGCCACACCCCCCCGACGGCCTCCTCGCCACCGTCGCCTGGGGACTGGGGGACGAGGTCGCCTACGCGCTCGAGGCCTCGATCTTCGTCACCGGCGCCGCGGTGCAGTGGCTGCGCGACGGCCTCGGGGTCATCGAGGAGGCGGGGGAGACGGAGGCGCTGGCGGCCTCGCTCGACTCCAACGACGGCGTCTACTTCGTCCCCGCCCTGACCGGGCTCGGCTCGCCGCACTGGGACCCCTACGCCCGCGGCACGATCGTCGGCCTCACCCGCGGCAGCGGCCGCGCCCACCTGGCGCGGGCGGCGTTGGAGGCGATCGTCTATGAGACCGTCGACGCGGTGCGCGCCCAGGAGGCCGCCGCCGGCGAGCGACTCGAGGTCCTCAAGGCCGACGGCGGCGCCGTCGCCAACCGCTGGCTGATGCAGTTCCAGGCCGACGTGCTGGGCGCCCCGGTGGTGGTGCCGGAGATCGCCGAGACGACCGCGCTCGGCGCCGCCTACCTGGCCGGGATCGCGACCGGCCGCTGGAGCCGCGAGCAGGTGGAGGAGATGTGGCGCGAGGCCGCTCGCTACGAGCCGCGGATGGGCGCCGAGGAGCGCGAGTCGCTCCTGGCCGAGTGGCGGCGGGCGCTGGAGCGGTCCCGCGGCTGGGCCCGCCCGGCCGCGCCGGAGTAACCGCCCCCTGGGGGGAGGGTAGGCAAAGGCGGCGGCCCCGCCGCCGTCTCGTCATGGCGGAGATGAAGCCACAGGTCTACAAGGACCCGCGTCCGGCGGAGTACTTCACGCGGTTCCACGAGGCCGCGCGCAAGGGCGCCGGCTGGACCTACACGCTCGCCCGCATCGTCCTCACCCTGCCGACGATCCTGATCTACCGGGTGCGCGGGATCGGGGTCAGGAACGTGCCTCGCGGGGGGCCGCTCGTCCTCGCCCCCAACCACTTCAGCCAGATGGACCACTTCTTCGTCGGCGTCTACCTGCGGCGGAAGATCCGTTTCATGGCGAAATCGCAGATGTTCGGACCGCCGGTCCTCACCTACATCTACAAGCACGGTGGCGTCTTCCCGGTCCGCCGCGGCCAGCATGACGAGGAGGCGTTCAAGACGGCCTACGAGCTTCTCGACCAGGGGGAGATGCTGCTGGTCTACGCCGAGGGCGGCCGCTCGCGGTCAGGCGAGCTGGGGAAGCCGAAACCGGGGATCGGCCGGATTGCGCTGGAGCACGGCGCGCCGATCGTCCCGGTCGCGATCCACGGCTCGGCCCGGGTGCGTGGCTGGAAACGGCTGCGCTTCCCCAAGGTCACGGTCCAGTTCGGGGAGCCGATGACCTTCCCGCTCGAGCCCTCACCCAGTCGCGAGCGCCAGCTCGAGGTGGCGACCGAGGTCTTCGGCGAGGTGCGGGAGATGTACGAGGGGCTCGCTACTCGTAGCGTGCGTCGATCCGGGAGTAGAAGTCCGGATCGTGCCCCGGCGTGATCACCGCGTCGGGGAACTGACGGTGGAACAGGCGCAGCTCCTGCAGGGAGCGGCGGAAATTGTGGGCGTCGAACGGGCGTGGCGGCATCGGCGCCTCGCCTTCGAGCTGGGCGAGCGTATACATGGCGTCGCCACCGATCACGAAGTCGCGCTCCTCGAGGCGGGCGACGACCGACATGTGGCCGGCGGTGTGGCCGGGAGTGAAGGCGAGGTGGATGGAGCCGTCGCCGAAGAGGTCGAAGGTGCGGCCGAAGCTGGCGTAGGAGTCGTTGCCGGCGCGGTCGAAGTCGACCGTGCGGTATTCGAAGGCGTAGTCGAAGTGGGGTCGGCGGTAGCCGTTGAGGGTGGGGCGGGGACCGGCGGCGGCCGCCTCCCACTCGGTCTCGCTGACCACGAAGGTGGACTTCGGGAACTCGGAGATCGCCGAGGTGTGGTCGCTGTGCATGTGGGTCATCACCACGACCGGTACCTCGCCCGGGTCGAGGCCGCGGCCGCGCAGCTGCGCCGGCACGTCTTCGCCGGCCTGCAGCCGTGGCTTGCCGACGCGGCTGCCGAGCCGGCCGAAGTTCTCCCTGCCGTCGGTGGCGATCGAGGGGTGCAGGCCGGTGTCGACGAGAATCGCGCCGGCGCTGGGGTGGCGAATCAGGAAGGCGGGGATCGGGATCGTCCGCGCCGGCTTGCCGCTGAGCAGGGCGCGCAGCAGCTTCAGCGTGATGAGGCGTCCCCCGGGGCTCTCCATCATCGGCACCGGGAAGTCGCAGTGGCCGGCGACCATCGGCTCGACGACGACGGTCGCCCCCGGCGTCCCCCCGGCGAGCGGCTCGTGCAGGGGATGTGCCTCCACGCTGACCTTCATCGCGAGTGACATTACCGCCGAACGGGTCGCCTATAGGCTTGCGAGCCATCCCGACTGAAAGCTCGCATTCGCAGGTGTTCCGGGACGGTTTGCTCGACGGCCAGGTCTGCGTCGTCTCCGGCGCCGGCAGCGGCCTCGGGCGAGAGACGGCGCTGGAGCTGGCGCGTCTCGGCGCCGCCGTCGTCGCCTGCGGCCGGCGCCAGGAGCCGCTGGCGGAGACGGCCGACCTGGCCGTCGGACTTCCCGGCTCCTTCGAGCACGAGACCGTCGACATCCGCGAGGAGGAGCCAGTCGGCCGCTTCTTCGACGGGCTGCTGGAGCGCCACGGGCGCCTCGACGTCCTCGTCAACAACGCCGGTGGCCAGTTCCTCAGCCCGGCCGAGGCGATCACCCCGAAAGGGTTCCGCACCGTGATCGACCTCAACGTCCAGGGCACCTGGCTGATGACCCACGCCGCAGCCACAAAGGCCTTCATCCCGCAGGGGGGCGGCAAGGTTCTGAGCGTCACCCTCTCGCCCCACCACGGCATGCCGGGCATGGTCCATTCCGGGGCGGCCCGGGCCGCGGTCGAGAACATGATGCGGACGCTGGCGGTCGAGTGGGCCCGTTTCGGGATCAAGACCTGCGCCCTCGCCGCCGGTCAGTTCGCGACCGAGACGCTGCTGACGAAGTACCCGCGGGTGGTCGTCGACAACCTCGAGCGCTCGATCCCGATCGGGCGCGCCGGGCGGCCCGAGGAGATGGCCTGGCTGGTCGCCTACCTCGCCTCGCCCGCCGGCGACTTCTTCTCCGGCACGACGATCACGATCGACGGCGCCCGCGACAACTGGGCCGGTCCCTGGCCCCCCGAGGTGATCGCCACCGAGGGCGGCGACCCCGTCGCCGAGGAGCGCCGCCCGAAGAGCTAACGCGGCTCGAGGACGACCAGCGGGATCTCGCGGTCGGTGCGCGCCTGGTAGTCCTCGTAGCCGGGGTAGGCCTTGACCGCCATCGGCCAGAGGCGCTCGCGCTCCTCCGCTGTGGCGACGCGGGCGTGGACCGGGCGCAGCTCAGAGCCGATCTGCACCGTCGTGTCCGGATTGGCCATCAGGTTGTGGTACCAGGCCGGGTGCTTCGGGAAGCCGCCTTTGGAGGCGACGACGACGACGTCCTCGCCGTCCTCGACGTAGAGGAGTGGGGAGGTGCGCTTGGCGCCGCTCTTGGCCCCGACGTGGTCGAGCAACAGCATCTTGCCTCCCACGCCGGGGATCGAGTGGCCGATGCGCCCACCCGTCCTCCGGTAGAGGAACGTGTGGGCGCCCATGAACCGGCGGGTGGCGGGCCAGATCCGGTCCGCCATGTCCAGGTAGAGGGCCCCCCTGCGACCTGTCGCCTCGTCGCTCAGGTGTACATCCCCCCGAACTGGCCGCCGGTGACGTTGAGGATCTGGCCGTGCACGTAGTTGGCCAGCGGGCAGGCCAGGAAGAGGACCGGGCCGGCGGCCTCCTCGGGCTGGGCCGGGCGGCCGAGCGGGATGATCGCCGAGGCCATCGCCCGCATCTGCTCGGGGATGCCGAGCTCGATCTTCTCGCCGGTGGGCGAGGTCATCTCGCCGCCCGCCTCCTTGGCGGCGGTGAGACGGGTCTCGACGAAGCCGAAGGCGACGGCGTTGACGTTGACCTTGAACTGACCCCACTCCTTGGCCAGCGTTTTGGTCAGGCCGACGACGCCCGCCTTGGCGGCCGAGTAGTTGGCCTGGCCGGCGTTGCCCATCGTGCCGGAGATCGAAGAGACGTTGATCAGCTTGCGGAAGACCTCCTTGCCTTCGCCGCGCTCGGCCTTCGCGGCCTCGCGCCAGTGCGGGGCGAGCGCCCGGGTGATGCGGAAGGGGACGACCGTGTGGATGTCGAGCATCGCCTGGAACTGCTCGTCGCTCATGCGGTGGACGACGCCGTCCCAGGTGTAGCCGGCGTTGTTGACGACGATGTCGACGCCGCCGAAGGCGTCGACCGCGGCGGCGACGAGCTTGTCGGGCGCGTCGGGCGCGGTCAGGTCGCCGGCGTGGACGGCGGTTTCGCCGTCGATCTCAGCCGCCGCCTGCTCGGCGACGTCGGCGTCGAGGTCGTTGATCAGCACCTTGGCGCCCTCGCTGGCGAACAGCTCCGCGGTCGCCCGCCCGATCCCCCGCGCCGACCCGGTGACGATCGCCGCTTTCCCATCGAGAAGTCCCATCAGTTTGCGTCTCCTTTGGTTCGTGAAGTCGGCCGCGGAGGCTACAGGGATCGGCGTAATCCTGGTCAGGCGGCCAGTTTCCTCTGGAGATACCCTCGACGGGAATGCAGAGCCCCGAGGAGACCCTGGGGAGACCGGGCGTCAGTTGAGCCTGACGCCGCCTTCCTCGGTGATCCGCCAGTGGGGGTTGTGGGCGATCTCCCAGGGGTGTCCGTCGGGGTCGATGAAGACGCCGCTGTAGCCGCCCCAGAAAGTCTTGGCCGGCTCGCGGCCGATCGTCGCGCCGGCGGCTCGCGCATCCTCGATCGCCGCGTCGACCTCCTCGGGCGAGCCGAGGTTGAGAGCCAGCGTCACGCCTCCCCAGCCCGGCGAGTCCTCGACGCAGCTGTCCTCGGCCAGCCGGGCCCGGTCCCAGAGCGCCAGCACCATGTCGCCGGCCTGGAAGAAGACGACGTCGTCGCCGGGCTCGGCCCCGGTCGTCCATCCCAGAGCTTCGTAGAAGGCCCGGGCCCGCTCCAGGTCGGCGACGCCGAGGGTGATGACGCTGACCCGTTGCTTCACATCACGATTGTTCCAGTAAGAATGGCGGAGTGACGGTCGACGGCGGGGACTCGGCAACAGCGTGAGCGACCTGCTCAGTATCTTCCTGCTGTCGCTGCTGGCGATGTTCAACGCGACGCTGCTGGCGGCGGTGACGGTGATGCTGCTGCTGCCGAGCCCCAAGAAGCTGATGTTCGGCTACCTGCTCGGCGCCTACCTGACCAGCATCAGCCTCGGGCTGCTGATCGTCTTCTCGCTGCACGGCTCCGGCAGCGTCGAAACCGCCCGCCACGTGCTCAGCCCCGCTGAGGACATCGTGGTCGGCACGATCGCGCTGATCGTCGCCTTTGTGCTGCGGACCGGCCGCGACGCGGGACTGCGGGAACGGCGACGCCGGCGCAAGGAGGCGAAGGCAGGGCAGGGAAAGGCAAAGGAATCCTGGCCCGAACGGATGCTCGGCAGGGGGTCGGCGCGAGTCACCTTCGCCGTCGGTGTCGTCCTCACCTTCCCGGGCGTCTCCTACCTGGCGGCGCTCGACCGGATGGCGACACTCGATACCGGGACGGTTCCGACCGCGCTGCTGGTGATCGGCTTCTGCCTGGTGCAGGAGATGCTGCTCGAGCTGCCGCTGCTCGGCTATACCATCGCGCCGGAGTGGACCCAGGACGCGGTCACCCGCTTCCGCGCCTGGCTCGGGCGCAGCGGTCGCCGGTCGGCGGCGATCGGTGCCGCCTTCGTCGGCCTCTTCCTGCTCGTGCGTGGCCTGATCACGCTGTTGGGCTAGCCGCTTCGCCGATTGGCCCCGGTTCGCTTAGGCGAGCTTTAGATCTCCCGCATAGCGTCCAGCGCCGGACCCAGAGGCCTTCCTTGTTCGCCAATCGCTCCAAAGCACTCGTCCTCNNNNGCGCTACTCGCAGCCACTGCGTTCGCGTCGGCGCCGTTGCCGAAGACCGCCAAGGCGTACTCCACCGGCGGCTCCAAGCACGGGGTCAGCGTCACCCTCGTCACCAGCGCCAGCAACCCGAAGGCGATCGAACCGGGCGCGGCGGCAGCCGGCAGCCAGTTCGCGCTCAGCGGCGGTGCCGTCCTCTGCCCGAAGGCGAAGAAGAACCCCGGCTTTCACGAAGTCCCGTTCGCCGTCTTCGGGTTCCCCGGCGCGACCCTGAAGATCTCCCATGGCAAATACGGCTTCTCGAAGACCTCCAAAACGCAGGAAACCACGGCTCTCGGCAGCTCGGCCAAGCCGTTCCCACTGAAGGTGAAGATCACCGGCACCGTCGTCAGCCCAACCTCGATCAAGGGGACGGTGAAGGCAACCGGCGGGCCGTGCACCTCCAAGAAGCCGCTGAAGTTCACTGCGAAGCTGGACCCGAAGATCCCGGTCGCACCCGGTCAGTAGGCCGGCGACGCTGTCGGCGCGGCTACTCCATCGAGCGTTCCTCGACCACCTCGAAGACCCCGTCGGTGCCGACGGAGTCGACGAACTCGTCGGCGGCCGCGCGGCGCCGGTCGTACTCGTCGTTGTCCTGTTGGCTTGCGCGCAATTCCTCGAGCGTGCCGTCGAAGAGGCCGAAGGTGATGACCTCGTTCTCGTCGGCGACACCGCGGAGGGCATAGAAGCGCTTCCAGCCCGAGGGTGCCTCCATGTCGTCGTCCGGGATGAAGGCACGTTTGAAGTCCTCCATCGCCCCCGGTTTCAGCTTCCGTACGGTCAATGCGCAGAGCATCTGCTCTCCTCTCGTCTGAATCACCCGGCCGGGCCCGGCGCGGGCGCCGCTGGATCGATGTTAGCCCGGCGCCGAGCCCCGATCCAGTCGCCGCCGGCAGGAGACCCTCACTTGCGCGGAGGCGGGGGAGTCGCCTCCTCGGGCGAGATCTCGAAGCGCTCCTGGTAGGCGCTGTTCAGCTCGCTCCAGCCCCGTGGCAGCCTCTCGCCGTCGCCGATCTCCCGCTCGACCTTGCCACCGTCGAGCGAGGTGGACAGAGCCGCCAGGCAGATGTCCCAGCCGGCGGCGTCGCGGGCGGCCTTGAAGCGGTCGTCGAAGCTGTGGGTCAGGGTCAGCAGGCAGCCATCGTCGTGCGGCCGCAGCTCCCATCGCAGGTCGTCCTCGCCCCAGGTGTAGCCGAGCGGGCGCGGCGGCTCGTACGCCGTCACCTCCCCGCCGGGCATGTCGGGCCACTCCTCGCTCTTGGCGTAGATGACGGTGCCGCCGATCCGTGGCTCCAGCTCGAACGGGCCCGGGTGCCAGGCGGGCAGCTCGTCGCGCTCGGTCAGCGCTTCCCAGACCCGCTCCGGCGGGTGGGGGAGCAGCCGCTCGAACCGCAGCGCGGGGCGTCCCGTCTGGGTCTTGAAGGATCGTGTCGGCCTTGGGCATGGTTCACTCCTCCGTTTCGTCGAGGTGGCGTTCGAGGGCGCCGAGGCTGCTTCGCCAGAGGCGGCGGTAGGGGTCGAGCCAGCGCACCAGCTCGGTGAGGCCCTCGGGGCGCAGCTCGTAGAGCCGCCGCTGCCCTTCGGGACGGGCCTCCACCAAGCCGGCCTCACGCAGGATGCGCAGGTGCCGCGAGGTGTTGGGCTGGCTCAGCCCGGTCTCGCCGACGATCTCGCCGACCGGCCGCGGCCCTTCGATCAGCAGATCGAGGATCTGCCTTCGGGCCGGCTCCGCAACGACTTCGAACGCCGTGGTCATGGCGGATAGCTAAGCAAACACTTATATAATTGTCAAGTGATATTTAGAGCTTGCCGGAGCCCGACCCGGCGATCGCGGCGAGGTCGCGCGGCCTCAGCAGGGCCATCAGCGTCGAGCCGTCGACGATTGCCAGGCCGCCCTTGCGCATCTTCACGCGGGCGCCCGTGAGGCTGGCGACCTGAGAAGAGAGGTCGGGCTCATGGCCGACCAAGAGCACCTCGCCACGCCCCGCGGCCAGTGCCGGCGCGTCGAAGCCGCCGCCGCGCAGCTCGCTCGCGGTCTCCGGCTTGAGCCCCAGCGGCTCGCAGGCGAGCCGCGCGGTGTCGGCGGCACGCACCCTCGGGCTGGCGAGGCAGGCATCGATCTCGGTCCCGAGCGCCGCCAGGGCTCGGCCCGCGGCCCGCGCCTGGCGCTCGCCCTTCGGGGTGAGGCGGCGGGCATCGTCGTCCCCCTCGGCATCGCCGTGCCGGAGCAGGTAGATCACGCCCGCAATCCTACGTTTCGGCACGGCATTCACTTCCCGGGTCCCCCAGCCTGCGCCGGGCTCGAACGATCGTCTACCGCCTGTCGTGCGACATCTCTAGCATTTCCCGATGCCCTTTTCCCCCGGCCACCGTCTCCTCGTCGCGGCGCTTGCGGCGCTCGCGCTTCTGGTGGCTCCCACCGTGGCGTCTCCCGCCGGGCAGATCGCGCTCTACGGAGCCGATTCGGGCTCCCACCTGACCCTGAGCACGAAGGGAGGGAGGCTCGTGGTGAAGGGCAGGATGGCGCGCGCGCACCCCCGCGGCTGCCGTTTCACCCGCAAGCACCTGGTCGCCGTCTGCCGCCTGGCCGGTGCTTCGGCGATCGAACTGACCATGGGCAGCTCCGGAGATCTGGTCGAAGTCGAAAACCGCCTGCCGGTCCCTCTCACCGCCTACCTCGGTCCCGGCTCCGACAAGTTCATCGGCAACGGCGAGCGCGACACCTGCTACTCGCAGGGGTCCAGGCGCAATCGCTGCGTCGGCGGCGGCGGTAACGACGTCTGCATCACTGGCCCGAGGAACAGCGACTGCGTCGGCGGTCCCGGCAACGACTTCTGCAGGACGGGCAGCGGCAGCGACGGCTGCTGGGGCGGGCCGGGCAGGGACGTCTGCTACATGGGTCCCGGAGAAGACGGATGCCATGGCGAAGGGGGCAACGATCGCCTCTACGGCGGCCCCGGCTCCGACCAGCTCTACGGCGGCGGCGGCTTCAACTACTGCGACGGGCTGCCCGGGATCGGCCGCTCCCACACCTGCAGCACCGGCCCGCGCCACTGAGCGCCGCCGCGGCCCTACAATCCCATCTGCTTGCCGAGGATTCTCCTTCATGAGTTCCGGGCGGGGGACGGAAGGACACGCGGGGTCATGCGAGGGCAAGGATTTCCCGCAGATGAGCCTGTTCCAGGCTCAGGACGTTGATCGGCCGTGATCGCGGAGTTCCCACCGATGTGTCCGGATTGTGTCGGCGGCAGCCTGGCTTCCGTGCTGGCTGGGGGTCAGAGCGGAGGGAGATGACGCGATTTGGTCGGGCGACATCGAAAGTGCTCTGCCCGAATGCGAAGGGATGAGCCGTTCCGAGAGGGCGCCGCGATTCCAACCCAAGAGCAGATTTCATTCGGCGGGGCTTCGCTCTCGTTTTCGACAGGGATCGCTTCGTTGTTGATCAGCGTCTGCGACTTGCAGTCCACCCGACGCGCCGAACGCCTCTCACATGTGTAGATGCGCGACGGGCACGTCCCATATGGGCAGACCATCACGGCGTAGCGCTTGAGCTGCCGTTTCGCCTGCTCAAAGTTGACATGCCCTTTGGAGGGGGCGGGGGCGGCGAGTGCCGGCCAAGCCAACGCCGCCACGGCGATCAGTGCGGTGGCGCAGATCGCGCGCTTCGACGCTCTTGACACGTGGGCAGTGTATTTCGGAATCTCCGCAAAAGGCGGCGCTACCATTTCGGCATGGCCGCTTCAGCAACTACCAGCGTTGAGATCGACACCGCCCTTCTCAAGCGACTGCGAGAGCGCCGTCCTGAGAAGAGCGACCGTGAGCTGATCGAATCCCTGGCGAAGATCACGCTGGGGCGTGAGACGCTGCGCCGCGTGCAGGAGCGCAGCACGCTCTCCGAAGATGAGGCGATTGCGCTTGGCGTCAGAGCCGTGCATGAAGCACGACGCGGCGGTGGCCGAGCAGCCGGTTGAAACGCCTCGTTGTCGATGCCAGCACGCTGATCTCCGGTGTGGCCAGCCGCCCCGGCGGCGGTGCGCCGTGGCTAGTCCTCATGGCATTGATCGACTTCGACTTTGAGGCTGTTGTCTGTCCCAAGCTGATTGAGGAGTTCAGGCGAGGTCTGGCCAGCAGGTATTTCCAGGAGCGCTTCGATGCCAACGCGATGGCCGAGATCGTTGCCAGCGTTGAGGAGGCAGCTCTCCATCGCGACGAACCTCAAGAGATTGAGCCCCTTCTACGCGATCCTGGAGACGACTATCTCGTCGCCCTCGCGCGCGAGACAGATGCCGAGGCCATCGTCACCGGAGATCGCGATCTGCTTGATCACGCTGGACTGACGCCGCCCGCGATCGACGCACGGACTGGCTGTCGGCTTCTTGGCTTGATCGACTGATTGGTTGAGCCTCACAATCCCATCTGCTTGCCGAGGATCTCCTTCATGATCTCGTCGGTGCCGCCGCCGATCGGGCCGAGGCGGGCGTCGCGGACGGCGCGCTCGATGCCGTACTCGCGCATGTAGCCGTAGCCGCCATGGATCTGCAGGGACTGGTCGGCGATCTCGAGCACGGCTCGCTGGGTGAGGAGCTTGGCCATGCTGACGTCGCGGATGCAGTCTTGGCCTGAGTGGAAGAGGCGGAGGGCGTTGTAGGTGAGGGCGCGGGCGGCTTCCGCCTTGGTCGCCATCTCGGCGACATGGTGGCGGACCGCCTGGAACTTGCCGATCGGGCGGCCGAAGGCTTCGCGATCGAGGGCGTAGGCGACGGTGACCTCGATCAGGCGCTGCATCGCGCCGACGGCGCCGATCGCCATCAGCAGCCGCTCCCAGGCGAAGTTGGCCATGATCAGCTTGAAGCCGCCGTTCTCCTCGCCGAGCAGGTTCTCCGCCGGCACCTCGACGTCGGTGAAGGCCAGCTCGCCCGTGTCGGAGGAGTGCCAGCCCATCTTCTCCAGCTTCTGGGCCACCTCGTAGCCGGGCATCTCGCGCTCGAGGACGAGGAAGGAGATGCCGTGGTGGCCGCCCTCCTGGGTGGTCTTGCAGGCGCAGACGAGGAAGTCGGCGCGGACGCCGTTGGTGATGAAGGTCTTTGCCCCGTTGACGAGGTAGCCGCCGTCGACCCGCTCCGCCTTGGTGGAGATGCCGGCGACGTCGGAGCCGGCGCCGGGCTCGGTGATGCCGAGCGCGCCGATCTTCTCGCCGGCGATTCCAGGCACCAGCCAGCGCTGCTTCTGCTCGTCGGTGCCGAAGTTGAAGATCGGCGGCATCGCGATCGAGGTGTGGGCGTTGAGCCCGGCGGCGACGCCGCCGGAGCCGCCCGAGCGGGCCAGCTCCTCGACCCAGATCGCGTCGTGCAGGTGCGTGCCGCCCTGACCCCCGTACTCCTCGGGGAACTTCAGGCCGAGGAAGCCGAGCTCGGCGCAGCGCCCGTAGAGCTCGCGCGGGAATTCCCGTTCCGCCTCCCACTCGTCGACGTTGGGCGCGATCTCTCTGGCGACGAAGCGGCTAACGGTCTCCCGCAGGTCCTCGTGCTCCTCGTCGAAGGGGGGAAGGGTGGCGCGCTGGCCGGTGTCTTTGACAATTGACACTCTTGTCACACCAGAAGCTTGTTGTCTGCGCAGGAGTCGGCTAGCGTGGCTACCATGGAGCGGACGATGTGGACTGATGGGCGACTCGATGAGCGATTCAACGGAGTGGACCGGCGGTTCGACAACCTCGAACGCCGCATGGACGCTGGCTTCGAGCGCGTCGACAGGGACATCCGGGAGGTACGGACGGATCTCAGGGACATGCGGACGCTGATGTTCCAGCTCTGGGGCTCGACCATGGTTGCAATTCTCGGCACTCTCGCTACGGTTCTCGCCACCCGCGTCTAACGCTTTGTTGGGCGCGCTTCTCTCGCTTAGAGCCCGTAGCTCCGCCCGATTACGTCGAGCATGACCTCGTCGGTGCCGGCGCCGATGCGGTTGAGGCGGACGTCGCGGTAGGCACGCTCGATCTCGTACTCCTTCATGTAGCCGTAGCCGCCGAGGATCTGCACGCACTCGTCGGCGACCTCGCAGGCGATCCGCGAGGCGAACAGCTTTGCCATCGTGATCTCCCGCACCGGGTACTCGCCGTTGGCGAAGCGCCAGGCCGTGGCGTAGGTGAACTGCTTTGCCGCCTCGGTCTTGGTCGCCATCTCGGCGAACTTGTGGCGGATCGCCTGGAACTTGCCGATCGGCCGCCCGAAGGCTTCACGCTCCTTCGCGTAGTCGAGGGTCTTCTCGATCATCCGCTCGGCCCCCCCGTGACAGCCCGCGGCGGCGACCAGGCGCTCGCCCTGGAGCTCCCAGGCGATGTGGTAGAAGCCCTTGCCGACCTCGCCCAGCACCGCGCCGGCCGGGACCCGGACGTCTTCGAAGGCAAGCTCGCCGGTGTCGCTGGCGTGCATCCCCATCTTCTCCAGCTCGGCGGAGACGGTGAATCCGGGCACGTGCTCGCCGTTCTCGTCGCGCAGGTCGACGACGAAGAGGGTGATCCCCGCGTGGCGCTTGTCGGGGTCGGTCTTGCAGACGAGGACGATGAAGTCGGCCCGCGGGCCGTTGGTGATGAAGGTCTTGGAGCCGTTGATGACGTATTCGTCGCCGTCGCGGATCGCCGTCGTGCGGATAGCGGCGACGTCGGAGCCGGCGCCCGGCTCGGTGATCCCGAGGCTGCCGATCTTTTCGCCCTTCAGGCCAGGTTCGAGGTACTTGCGCTTCTGCTCCTCGGTGCCGAGCAGGTGGATCGGGGGCAGGACCATGTCGGTCTGGACCGCGAAGCCCATGTTGGTGCCGCCGGAGCCGGAGTAGCTCATGCACTCGGCGCGGACCAGCGAGTAGAAGTAGTCGCCTCCCTGGCCGCCGTACTCCTCCGGGAAGCAGAGGCCGAGGAATCCCAGCTCGCCGGCGCGCCGTATCGCCGAGGTCGGCCAGTAGGTGTCCTCCCACTCGTTGCGGTGTGGCCACAGCTCCTTCTTCACCCACGACTGCATCGACTCGCGCAGGTCTTCGTGCTCCTGGCTGAAGATGAAGTGCTTGCGCCCGGCTGCGTGGTCGGGCTTGATGACGCTGGAGCCGTTGGTCGTCGCGGTCGCCACTGATGTCTTCTCCTCGCTCGCGGGTCAGGTCCGGGCGGCGGGGCCGCCAGAAAAGCGAGTAGACAGTAGCACTTACCACTTTCGACGGGAGTCGGCTATGGTTGCCGCCGTGAGCGCGGAGCGACCAAGCGTCCATATCTGGTTCTTCGCGCAGGGAGCGGAGCGCGAGGATTTGTGCAGATGAGCCAGGGAAGCCACGAGCTGGTCGCCTACGAGGTCGCCGACGGCGTTGCCACGGTGACCCTGAACAACCCGGAGAAGCGCAACATGCTCTCCGGCCAGATGCTGGCCGAGCTGGTGGCGGCGATGAAGGGGGCGCGCGACTCCGAGGAGGTTCGCGCCGTCGTCCTCACCGGCGCCGGCGACAAGGCCTTCTGCGCTGGCGCAGACCTCGGCGGCTTCGCGGCCGACGTTCCGCTTGTCCAAAAACATTTTGCAAGCGATCTCTTCCTTGAATATTTCCGGCTGATGCCGCGGCTCGGCAAGCCGTCGCTCTGCGCCGTCAACGGCCACGTGCTGGCGGGGGGGATGGGGCTTGCCCTCTCCTGCGACCTGGTGATCGCCAAGGAGGGCGCCACCTTCGGCACGCCGGAGATCAACGTCGGCGCCTTCCCCTACATGATCATGGCGATCATCTACCGCAACGTCCCGCGCAAGAAGGTCAACGAGATGATGTTGCTTGGGGAGCGGCTGAGCGCGGAGCAGGCGGTCGAGTACGGCCTCGCCAACAAGGTCGTGCCGGCGGAGGAGTTCGACGCCGCAGTGGCCGACTGGGCCGCGAAGCTGGCCTCGAAGAGCCCGGTGCTGATGCGCCTCGGCCACGACGCGATGTACCGCCAGCAGGACATGGCCATCGACGACGCGCTGGAGTTCCTGCGCTCCCAGCTCTCCCTCACCTTCACCACCGAGGACATCGTCGAGGGCGTCACCGCATTCTTCGAGAAGCGCAACCCGCAGTGGAAAGGCAGATAGTGGCGAGCACCGAGGAGCAACCGAGGAACCTTCTCCCCGGCACCGCCCCGCTGGCGGAGCTGAACGAACAGCTGCACGAGCGCCGCGAGAAGGCGAAGCTGGGGGGCGGCGAGGAGAAGATCGCCAAGCAGCACGAGCGCGGCAAGCTGACCGCGCGCGAGCGGATCGACCTGCTGGTCGACGAGGGCAGCTTCGTCGAGCTCGGCATCCACGGCCGCCCGCACTTCGCCCAGCGGGCGATGGACGGGGTCGAGGCCCCCGCCGACGGCGTCGTCACCGGCTGGGGCGGCGTCGACGGCCGCCCCTGCTGCGTCGCCGCCTACGACTTCACCGTGATGGCCGGTTCGATGGGGATGACTGGCGAGCTGAAGGTGACCCGCCTGCGCGAGATGGCGCTCTCCAAGCGGATGCCGTTCATCTGGCTGCTCGACTCGGCCGGCGCCCGCATCCAGGAGGCGGCGGGGTCGCTCTTCGCCGGCTCCGGCCACCTCTTCCGCGAGGAGGTCGAGATGTCGGGCGTGATCCCGATGGTGGCGGCGATGATGGGGCCCTGCGCGGCTGGCACCGCCTACATCCCGGCGCTCTCGGACTTCGTGCCGATGGTCTCCGGCCAGGGGGCGATGGCGCTGGCCGGCCCGCACCTGGTCAAAGCCGTGACCGGCGAGGACATCTCGATGGAGGACCTCGGCGGCGCCAAGGTCCACTGCCGCAAGTCCGGAGTGGGGGACCTCGAGGTGAAGGACGACGAGGAGTGCATCCGCGCCGTCAAACGGTACCTCTCCTACTTCCCGTCTGATTGCGAGCGGAAGCCACCGGTCGCCGAGACCGTGGACCCCGACGACCGCATGTCGGAGAAGCTGCTGGAGATCGTCCCCGACTCCTCGCGCCAGCCCTACGACATGTACGACGTGATCCGCGAGATCGTCGACGACGGCGAGTGGTTCGACATCAAGCCGAAGTTCGCCCGGACGCTGATCACCTGCCTCGCCCGCTTCGGCGGCCAGCCGGTTGGGATCGTCGCCAACCAGCCCAAGCAGCTGGCCGGCATCCTCGACAACGACTCGGCCGACAAGGCGGCGCGCTTCATCAACCTCTGCGACGCCTTCAACGTCCCGCTCGTCTTCCTCCAGGACGTGCCCGGCTTCATGGTCGGCTCGAAGGTCGAGCACGCCGGCATCATCCGCCACGGGGCGAAGATGCTCTACGCGGTCAGCCGCGCGACGGTGCCGAAGGTGACGGTGATCGTCCGCAAGGCCTACGGCGCCGGCTACTACGTGATGTGCGGCAAGGCCTACGAGCCGGACCTGATCGTCGCCTGGCCGGGGGCGGAGATCTCGGTGATGGGCGCCGAGGGCGCGGTCAACATCATCGGCCGCTCGGCGATCGAGGCCTCCGAGGACCCCGACGCCACCCGCGAGGCGATGCTAAACGCGGTCCGCCAGCAGATCGACCCCTACATCGCCGCCGGCAACGCCGTAATAGACGACATCATCGACCCCCGCGAGACCCGGCCGACGATCGTCAAGGCGCTGCGGATGGCGAAGGACAAGCAGGTCCAGAAGCCGAAGAAACGGCATGGGGTGATGCCCGTATGAGCCGTTTCGAGGACCCGGTGGTGATCAGCTGCTCGATCAGCGGGGTGATCGCCAATCGCGACCAGTGCCCGGCGATTCCCTACACCCCTGAGGAGTACGCGGCGGAGGCGCGGCGCGCCGTCGACGAGGGCGCATCGCAGATCCACATCCACGCCCGCAAGCCGGACGGCACGCCCTCTTACGAGATCGAGGACTTCAGGGCGATCACCGAGGCGATCCTGGCCGAGGTCGGCGACGTCATCGTCAACTACTCGACCGGCGCGATCGGGATCCCGATCGAGAAGCGGCTCGAGTACCTGCGGGCGCTGCGCCCCGACGTGGCCGCCCTGAACATGTCCTCGATGAACTACGCCAAGTACTCCAAGCGCCGCAAGGACTTCGTCTTCAAAACCGTCTTCGAGAACAGCTTCGACACGATCGTCGAGTTCCTGACGGCGATGCGGGAGCTGGGGATCAAGCCCGAGCACGAGTGCTTCGACTCCGGCCACGTCGCCAACCTCGACCCGCTGATCGACATGGGGCTTCTGGAGCCGCCGCTGCAGATCTCGCTGGTGATGGGCGTCACCGGCGGCATCCGGCCGACCCCGCGCAACGTCACCCTGATGTCGGACCAGATCCCGGGCGGCGCGGAGGGCCACAACCAGTGGCAGGCGATCGGCATCTCCCGCGACCAGTGGAAGCTGCTGGGGGCGGCGCTGGTGATGGGCGGCAACGTCCGCGCCGGGGTCGAGGACAACCTCTACCTGCCGAACGGCGAGATGGCGAAGTCCAACGGCGAGCTGATCGCCAAGGCGCGCCAGATGGCCGAGGACGTCGGCCGCCGCGCCGCCAGCGTGGCCGAGGCCCGCGAGCTGCTGGGGGTGCCGAGGCGTGAGCGGTCTACCGCTTAGCGACGTCAGGATCCTCGACCTGACCCGGCTGCTGCCGGGGGGCTTCTGCTCGCTTCTGCTCGCCGACCTCGGCGCCGAGGTGCTGAAGGTCGAGGACACCGGCATGGGCGACTACATCCGCTGGGCGCCGCCCTACTACGGCGGCGAGGAGCAGCAGGGGCTCGGCACCCGCTCCTCGCTCTACCTCTCGCTCAACCGCGGCAAGCGCTCGGTCCGCCTCGACCTCAAGTCCGAGGCCGGGCGCGAAGCCCTGCTGCGGCTGGTGGAGAGTTACGACGTCGTCCTCGACGGCTTCCGTCCCGGTGTCCTCGACCGGCTCGGGGTCGGCTACGAGTGGATGCGCGAGGCCAACCCGGCGATCGTCTTCTGCGCGATCACCGGCTACGGCCAGGACGGCCCCTACTCGCAGCGCGCCGGGCACGACATGAACTACCTCGGCCTGGTTGGGCTGCTCGGCCTGACCGGGGCCAAGGACGGCCCGCCGGTTCAGTCGGCGGGCCAGATTGCCGACCTCGGCGGCGGCGCCCTGATGGCCGCCTTCGGGGTGATGGCGGCCCTGCACGAGCGCCAGCGCTCCGGCGAGGGGCAGATGGTCGACGTCTCGATGGCCGACGGCGCCCTCTCCTGGCTGGCGATGGTCGCCGGCCGCTACTTCTGCGACGGCGAGGTGCCGCGCCGCGGCGAGCAGCAGCTCGCCGGCGGGCTGATCTGTTACCTGCCTTACGAGGCCGCCGACGGCTGGGTCAGCTGCGGCGCGCTGGAGCCGAAGTTCTGGGCTGCTCTATGCAATGGGGCGGGCAGGCCGGACCTGGTCGAGAAGCAGTTCGAGGCGCCGGGGTCCGACGCCTGGCGCGAGGTCGCCGCGGTCTTCCGCTCCCGTACCCGCGAGGAATGGCGCGCCTTCAACGACGAGCACGACTGCTGCATCGAGCCGATCCTCGACCTCGACGAGGCGCTGCGCTCCGAGCTGGTGCGGGCGCGCGAGATGGTCGTCGAGCTGGAGCAGCCCGGGCTGGGCACGGTGCGCCAGCTCGGCGTGCCGGTGAAGATGAGCCGCACCCCCGGTGACCCGACCCGGCCCGCGCCCGCCTTCGGCGAGCACACCGACGAGGTCCTGCGCGAGGCCGGCTACTCCGCGGAGGAGATCGCGGCGATGAAGGAGTCCGGCGCCGCCGCCGGACCCACCCCCGGCGCCGAGCCAACGGAGTTCCGCGCATGAGCGGTCGGAGCGCCGACACCCCGGCCGCGGCGGACGCGAAGCGGAGCACGCGGGCGGAATTTGATTCAACCCCGAATTCCCCCTCGTCCATATCTGATTCTCCGAGGGGGAATTCGGGGTTACTGCGGATGGGCGAGCTGGCCGAGGCCTCCGGCGTCCCGGCCCCGACGATCAAGCATTACCTGCGCGAGGGTTTGCTCCCCGAGCCGGTCAAGACCAGCCGCAACATGGCCTACTACCCGCCCGAGTTCGTCGACCGGATCAAGCTGATCAAGCGCCTGCAGGAGGAGCGGTACATGCCGCTGAAGGCGATCAAGTCGGTGCTCGACGAGGATCCCGAGCGCGCCGGCGCCCTGCTCGAGCTGGAGGACCGCATCCTCGACCGCGCCCTCGCCGGCGAGCGGGCGCGCACCAGCGCCGCCGAGGTCCGCAGGCGCTACGGCGTTCCCAGGGAGGTGCTCGACCGCCTCGAGGAGCTGGAGGTGCTGACCCCCAACAGACGCGGGTACTCACCCTCGGACGTGACCATCATCGAGGCGATCAGCCGCTTTCGTGCTGGCGGCTACGACGAGCAGATCGGCTTCACCGTCTACGACACCCTGCGCTACAAGACCGCGCTCGAAGAGCTGGTCCACCAAGAGGTCGACATGGTGATGAACCGCCTCGCCGGCGAGGTCCCGCCGGAGCGCGTGGTCGAGATGCTCGAAGCTGGCGCCCAGCCCCTCAAGGACCTGATCGCCGCTCTCCACACCAAGCTGATGGTCGCCGAGCTCGAGCGCCACCGCGCCGGCCGCGGCTGAAACACGGTCGAATCCTAGGCGGTGGTGAGGGCGGTGCGGTCGGCCTCGATCCGCTGGAGGGCCATCTCGTGGCCGCGGCTTTCAGCGACCGCGGTCGCCTCGTCGAGTGCCTCCGCGACGCCCGTGGCGCTGGTCGCGGCCCGGGCCTGCGCAAGGACGAGGAGAGCGGGGGGGAGTTGCCAGAGCATGCCGCGCCGGCGTGCGGTGTCCGCCGCCCACTCGGCCTGCGCCAGCGCCTCCTCGGCGCGCCCCAGGCCGAGCAGGGCACGGGCGCGGAGGGTGCCGCGCCAGCCCTCGGTCTCCCCGCCGGTGCCCATCGCCTCGCGGTAGCCGCGGTCGGCCAGCTCGATCGCCTCCAGCGCGGCGGCGTATTCGCCCGCCTCCAGCCGCACGTAGGTGAGGGCGTTCAACGCCATGCTGCGCGAGAAGACGTCCCCCAGCCGCTCGGTCAGCTCGCAGTTGCGCAGCGCCAGCGCCAGCGCCGCCTCGATCTCTCCCCGGTCGGCGAGGACCGCGGACTTCGAGCCGAGGCTCCAGCTCTCGGTCTCCGGGTCGTCGCGCTCCGAGGCCTGGCGCACGGCCTCGTCGAGCAGCCGTTCTGCCTCCTCGGGGCGGCCGCGCTCGCGCAGAGCCACCGACTTTCCCATCAGGCCCCAGGCGATCGGGCTGCCGATCACGATCCCGGCGCCCACGTCCTGGTCGCCGTCGCCGATCTCGAGCATCTCGTCGACGGTCGCTTCCAGGCGCTTGAGGTCACCGGCGCACATCTGGGCGTAGGCGGCGGCGCCGCGGATCCCCACCCGCAGGCCGGGCTCGCCGGACTGGTCGGCGAGGGCGATCGCCTCGTCGGCCGCGGCGACCCATTCGCGGGTGTGCTCGGCGACGCCGGGGCGGGCTGAGGTCAGCACCTTCAGCAATGCCAGCGAGCGCAGGTCACCGATCCGGGTGGCGATCTCGGTCGCCTCGGCCGCCAGCGCCTCGGCCTGCCCGGGCGCCATCCCCAGCCGCCAGGCGTAGTCGAGCTGGAGCATTCGCGAGAGCAGCGAGAGCGCGACGGTCTCCTCGCTCTCGCCGAGCTGCTCCTCCAAGGCGGTCACCCGCTGCCACAGCCGCAGCGCGTCCTGCGGGCGGCTGTGCCCCGCCCAGTTGGCGGCGCGGCCATACCAGCGCGCGGCTTCCAGCGCCTCGCCGCCCTCCTCCATGTGATGGGCGATCAGCGCCGCCAGCTCGTCGTGGCGGTCGGCCTCCAGCTCGATCGTCGCCCGCGCCGCCGCGGCATGGGTCGCCGCCCGGCCTTCGGCGAGCTGGGTGCCGTAGGCGACCTCGCGGGTCAGCGGGTGGCGGAAGGCGAGCACCCGCTCCGGGTACAGCTCGGCTTCGTAGAGGAAGCCGGCATCGATCAGCTCGCATAGAGCCGGGTCGATCCGGTCCGCCTCGAGCCCGGCGGTCAGGCCCAGTGCCCGCCCGCCGATCTCCTTGCCGACCACCGAGGCGACCTGGAGCAGCCGCTTGGCGGTGGGGTCGAGCCGGTCGATGCGAGCGGCGAGGACTGCCTGGACGGTGACCGGCACACCGGCGTTCTCGATTGGCCGCGCCAGGCGGTAGGCGCCGCGCTCGCCCTCCAGATACCCGGCCTCGGCCAGCTCGCGCACGATCTCCTCGATGAAGAACGGGTTGCCCTGGGTGCGTTCGTGGATCGGCTCGTCAAGCCCGTCCAGGGAAGGGTCCCCACCGGCCAGGTCACGCAACAGCTCGCGGGTGTCCTCGCGCGCCAGCGGCTCCAGGGAGATTTCGCGGTAGGACTCGGAGTGGCGCCAGGGAGGCGAGTACTCGGGCCTGAAGTTGACCACCGCCAGCGTGTTCGTCGCCTCGATCGAGGAGGCCAGCTCGGCCAGCATCGCGTTGCTGCCCTCGTCGATCCAGTGCAGGTCCTCGATTACCAGGACCAGCGTCTTGCGGCGGCTGGGGGCGTTGACGAGCCGGCAGACGATTCCCCCCAGGGCCCGCTGCCGCGCCTCCGGGCTCATCTGCGCCAGCGGCCGCTCGGGGTCCGGCACGCCGAGGAAGTCGAACATCAGCGGCAGATCCCCGGCGAACTCGGGGTCGAGCAGCAAAGCCCTGCCGGCGATCTTCTCGCGCGAGAGCTGCTCGCGCTCGCGCTCGCCGATCCCGAAGAAGGCGCGCAGCATCTGCAGCACCGGCATGAACGGGATCGAGGTCCCGTGCGACTGCGCCTGCGCCTCGAAGACCTCCAGCCCGTCCTCGCGGCAGCGCTGCGCGAACTCGTGACAGAGCCGGCTCTTGCCGACCCCCGGGTCGGCGACCAGGCCGACGACTCCGCCCTGGCCCGCCTTTGCGCGCTCGAGCGCGCCTTCCAGCGCGCCCATCTCGCCGGCCCTGCCGACGAAGCGGGAGAAGCCGCGCGCGCGGGAGAGGTCGAGCCGCGATCGCGCGCGGCCGACCCCGGCCAGCTCGAAGACACGGACCGGCTGGCTCGCCCCCTTGATCTCGAACTCGCCCAGGTCGTCGAGGGCGAGGAAGCCAGTGGCGAGATCGGCGGTGTGCTCGGTGACGTACGCCTTGCCGGGCTCCGCCAGCGCCTCCATCCGCTGCGCCAGCCCGACCGTGTGCCCGATCGCGGTGTAGTCGCCGTCGTTGCCCTGGCCGATCGCCCCGGCGACCACCTCGCCGGAGTTGATCCCGATCCGGGTCGAGAAGTTGAGCCCCGGGCCGCGCCGCAGCTCGGCCGCGTAGCCGGAGACGTCGTCCAGCATCCGCAGGGCGGCGTAGCAGGCGCGGCGCGCGTGGTCCTCGTGGGCGACCGGCGCCCCGAAGACGGCCATGATCCCGTCGCCGGTGAACTTGTCGACGGTCCCCTCGAACTTGGTCACGGCATCGGCCAGGATCGAGAAGAAGCGCTGCATGATCTTGCGCCACTCCTCCGGGTCCTGCCGCTCGGCCAGGTCCATCGAGCCGCTGACGTCCGCGAACAGCACGGTCACCTGCTTGCGCTCGGCGTCGTCCCTCGCGGTCTCGGTCACCCGCTCTAGGTTACGCTCGCGACTATCTCGGCAGCCTGGGCGTCTTTTCTGCCGCCATGCGGTTGAAATGACTACCGCAGTAGCCTGATGACGTGCGCTCTGCACTGGTCACGGGAGCTTCCACCGGCATCGGCCGCGCCACCGCGCTGAGGCTGGATGCGGCCGGATGGAAGGTGTTCGCGGGTGTCCGCAAGCAGGAGGACGCCGAGGCGCTGCGCGAGGCCGGTTCCGAGCGCATCGCGCCGCTGCGCCTCGACGTCACCGACGGCGAGCAGATCGCCGCCGCCGCGGAGCGGATCGGGTCCGAGGCGGAGGGTGGGCTCGACGGCCTCGTCAACAACGCCGGCGTCGCCATCCCGGGGCCCCTGGAGACCCTCCCGCTCGATGACTTCCGGCGGCAGATCGACGTCAACCTGACCGGCCAGGTCGCGGTGACCCAGGCGATGCTGCCGTTGGTCCGGCGGGCTCGCGGGCGTGTCGTCTTCATCAGCTCGATCGGGGGCCGGATCGCCTTCCCGCTCAACGGCGCCTACCACGCCGCCAAGTTCGGGCTGGAGGCGGTGGGCGACGTCTTCCGTCAGGAGCTGCGGCCATGGGGGATATCGGTCTCGATAGTCGAGCCCGGCACGATCGACACCCCGATCTGGGAGCGGGGCGAGAGGAACGCGGACGAGATCGAAGCTCGCGCCCATCCCGACCACGACGCCCTCTATGGCGAAGCGATGGAGAGTCTTCGCAAGCTCGTTCGACAGATGGCCGAGCGGGGGATTCCGCCCGAGAAGGTGGCGCAGGCCGTCGAGCACGCGCTCAGCGCACGGCGCCCCCGCAGCCGTTACCTGGTCGGCGTCGACGCCAAGGCGCAGGCACGGCTGAGGCCGCTGATCCCGACGCCGGCGTTCGATCGCATCGTCGCTCGCATGATCGGCATCTAGGACCGCTCGCACGCCCTGGCCCTCCTATACTGAGCCCGTCGATTGACTGGTCAATCAACCAGCCAGCGAACCTCGGAGGAAGCGTTGCGAGTAGCCGCCGTACAGCTCAACTCGACTAGCGACAGGGCTCGGAACCTCGCCACGGCCGAGCGGCTGGTGCGCGCAGCCGCCGCCGCCGGCGCCGAGCTGGTGGCGCTGCCGGAGAAGTGGAACCTGCTGGCCGCGGGAGCGGAGCTGGCGGCTGGGGCCGAGCCGCTCGACGGCCCCAGCCTGAGCGCCGCACGCGACTGGGCCCGGGCCCTCGGCGTCCACCTGCTCGCGGGCAGCATCGCCGAGCGCGGAGAGGGGGAGAGGGCGTCGAACACCTCGGTGCTGATCGGACCCGACGGGGAGGACCTCGCCGCCTACCGCAAGATCCACATGTTCGACGTCGATGCCGGCGGCGTCTCCTACCGCGAGTCCGAGCACGAGCAGCCCGGTTCCGAGGTCGTCACCGCCCCGCTCGGCGAGCTGATCGCCGGGTTGACCGTCTGCTACGACCTCCGCTTTCCGGAGCTGTTCCGCATCCTCGCCCTGCGCGGCGCCCGCCTCCTGACCGTCCCCTCGGCCTTCACCCTGGCGACCGGCCGCGACCACTGGGAGGTATTGCTGCGGGCACGGGCGATCGAGAACCAGGCCTTCGTCCTCGCCCCCAACCAGGTCGGCAAGGCGCCACCTCACTTCGACTCCTTCGGCCGCTCGGCGATCGTCGACCCCTGGGGCGTGGTCCTGGCGACGGCGCCCGACGAGGAGTGCTTCGTCGTTGCCGACCTCGACCTGGCGGCGCAGGACCGCGTCCGCGAGTCGCTGCCCTCGCTCGCAAACCGTCGTCCACAGGCCTACGCCTGGCCGCAGCTGACGGAGGCGCGCGCCTGATGGCGAAGGCTCCGCCGGTCGACAAGCGCCGCCAGATCCTCGACGCGGCGATCCGCGTCTTCGCCCGTCAGGGTTTCCACGCCACCCGCGTCTCCGACATCGCCGACGAGGCAGGCGTCGCCTACGGGCTCGTCTACCACTACTTCCGCTCTAAGGACGAGGTTCTCAACGAGCTCTTCGCCGAGCGCTGGTCGCTGCTGCTGAGCGCGATCGAGGAGGCCGACCGGACGGGCGAGGCGCCGCGCGCCAAACTGGCCGCGGTGGCCGCCTTCATCGTCGACTCCTACCGGCACGACCCGGAGCTGATGAAGGTGATCATCGTCGAGGTCACCCGTGCCGCCAACTCCTTTGGGCGCACCCACCTGTCGGAGATTCGCCGCGCCTACCAGTCGATTGCCAAGATCGTCGAGGACGGCCAGAAGGCGGGCGCCTTCCGCGACGACGTCGCGCCGCTGTTCGCCTCGATGTCCTTCTACGGCGCGATCGAGCAGCTGCTCTCGGGCTGGATCTTCGACCTCATCCCGGCCTCCGATACAGACTTCGACCAGGCCAAGGAACTTGTGGTGACGACGATCTGCGACGGCCTCGAGCCACGATAGGTAAGGTCGCGAACCGGGTATGGACAACGAGATGGTCAGAAGATTGCTCTGGAGCGGCATGCTCGCCGCGAGCAGTGCCCTCGCCAGCATCGCCGCGGCGCGGCTCGCAGCCTTCGCCTGGCGCCGCCTCTTCGACGAAGACCCGCCGGAGTAGGGGGAAGCGGGATGCCTGACCAGAGCCAGACCCCGCCGCCGACGACGCCCCAGGTTCCGCCGCCCGAGCCGGAGCCAGCCAAGAAATCCGTCGCCGAGCTCGTCTTCGACGTCTCCGAAGGGACCTCGTCGCTGATCCGCGAGGAGTTCGAGCTCGCCAAGGCGGAGATCACCGAGAAGGTCGGCAAGATCCTGCGCGGCTCCGCGGTCGGAGTGGCGGCGGGCGCCTTCGCCTTCCTCGCCCTGATCCTGATCATGGAGGGGGTCGCCTGGCTGCTCAACGAAGAGGTCTTCGCCGGTAAGACGTGGCCCGGCTTCTTCATCGAGGCCGCCGTCTTCCTGCTGATCGCCGCTGGCGCCGGCTACTTCGCCTTCCGCTCGGTCCAGGCCGGGGCGCCGCCGCTTCCCGAGCAGGCCATAGAAGAGGCCAAGCTGACCAAGGCGATGCTGGAAAAGGAGGAGGCGAAATGAGCGCCAAACCACAACCGGCGCGATCCTCGACGGCCGGCACCCCCGGTCGCTCCGCGGCAGAGATCCGCCGCGACATCGACGTCCGCCGCCAGCAGCTCGGCGGCTCGGTGGAAGCGCTGCGCGGGCGGGTCACGGAGCTGACCGACTGGCGCCGCCAGGTGCGCGAGCACCGCGGCGAGCTGATCGTCGGCGCCGCCGTGATCGGCTTCGCGATCGGCGGCCTGGCGATGCTGCGCCGCCGCCGCTAGCTTCCTCCATTCGCCGACGAGGTTTGAACAACGCCTTCGCGACTTGCGCCCGAGCGGTCGCGGGGCTTCGGCTCGAGCCGGACCGGGGCGGCGGAGAGGGCCTGAACGCGCAGGTCGCTCCAGGTGAGGCCCTCGCGGACGAGGGCCGGCAGGCCCAGGGCGACGGCGGTGGCGATCTCGACGGCCTGGAGGATGACGCCGTAGGCGAAGGCGTCGGCGGTGCCGATGCCGAAGCCGGTGTGGAGGACGCTGATCACCGCCAGCTGGAAGACGCCGATGTTCGACGGGGTCGCCGGCACGACGGCGGTCACGTTGACCGCGAACAGGACGGCGGCGGCGGCGCCGATCCCGGCCTGGCCGTCGAGCCCGAGCGCGTAGAGCAGCGCCCAGCAGGCCGAGAGCTGGATCGCCCAGGCACCGAGCTGCGCCGCCGTCGCGGCAGCCCCCCGGCGCGGGTCGCGGAAGACCGCGAGCCCCGCGCGCACCTGGGCCAGGGCACGGTGCAGGGCGGCGCCGAGGCGGGCCAGGCGGCCGTTTCCGTTGCGCCGCATCAGCATCGGCGCGACCAGGACCACGACCAGCACCACGAGAGGCACCAGGCTGAAGACGAAGAGCTTCTGGGTGCCGGAGTGGAAGAGCGGCGTGGTCGAGACGATGATCACGCCGAGCAGCAACAGCGCCACCAGGTTGAGCATGGTCTGCGAGACCAGGGTCCCGAGCAGGACCGGGAAGGTTTCCCGCATGCGGCCGGTGCGGCGGGCGAGGGCGAGGGCGCGCGCTGGCTCGCCGAGGCGCGCCGGCAGGGTCGCCGACATCAAGACGCCGATCATCGTCGCCGAGGTGACGTCGCGGCGGCGGACGGACCGGTTGGGCAGTGCCGCCCGGGCGATCCAGTACCAGGAGGCGGCGCGGAAGAAGAGCGAGGAGGCCATCAGGGCACAGGCGACCACCACCCAGGTGAGGTTCGAGCGGACGATGCTTTCGACCACGTTGTCGACGCCGATCTTCTGCGCGGCGAGGACGGTGAGGCCGATCCCGAGGGCGCCAGCCACCGCTAGGCCGATCCGCCGCGCGACCAGCCGACCGCGCTTGCCGGCGCGCGCCGGCGCCGGGTCCAGCGACGGCAGCCGCCGGGCTGGGCGGCGGGGACCGCCGTCGGCGGGCCGAAGCCCGGCCCAGTGGGCCACGCGCGCGCCGGTGCCGGCCGGCCGCGGCGCCTCGATCGCCCGCTCGTAGACCTCTGTCACCTGGTCGGCCACGCGCGGCCAGGCGTAACGCTGGGCGCTGCGGCGGGCGGCCTCGCCCATCGCCCGCAGGCGCTCGGGCTCGTGGTGGACGCGCTGCAGCTCCTCGGCCAGGCGCTGGGGGTCGCCGGGGGGCACCAGCAGCCCATCGACCCCATCGCTGACGACGTCGCTGTAGCCGGCGATGTTGGAGGCGATCACCGGCGTGCCGGCGGCGAAGGCCTCGGTCAGGACCATGCCGAAGCTCTCGCCGGAGAGTGACGGGGCGCAGAGGACGTCGGCGCCGTGCAGCTCGGACCAGAGGCTCTCGCCGGAGACTCGGCCGCGGACGTCGATCCAGCGCAGCAGCTCCGGGTCGGCGACGTAGCGGAGCACGTCCTCGCGCTCGGCGCCGATCACGGTGAGGCGGCAGGGGACGTGCTCGACCAGGGCGCCGAAGGCGGTCAGCAGGATCGGCAGCCCCTTGCGCTCCTCCGGGCGGCCGACGAAGAGGATCCGCAGCTCTCCCCCCGGGGGCGGCAGAGCGCCCGGCGCTGTGTCGACGTCGACCCCGTTGGGGATGATCGTGTAGTCGCCGCCGTACCAGCGGCGGCCGGTCCAGGCGGCGGCCTCGGAGACGGCGATCCGGGCCGAGAGGCGGCTGAAGAGGCGGCGGGCACCGACCGCGTTGGCGACATAGTTGGGGACGGGCTTGGTCGAGTAGGCGTGGAAGGTGCCGACCACCGGCGTCCTCGCGCCCAGCGCCGCGTTCCAGCCGACCAGCGGCACCAGCGGCTCGTGGACGTGGATGACGTCGAACTCGCCGCGGCGCACCTCGCGGCGCGGCGCCACGACCCCGCCGGCTGGGAAGACGGCGAGGTTGGAGACGGACCCGTTGGCGCCGAAGCTCATCGTGCGCCCGAGCGGCGTCAGATAGTCCGGCATCTCGCGCGGTTCGGCCGCCGCCCGGTGCAGCACCCGGCTGACCCGGCCAGGCGGGTCGAAGGGGGCAAGCACGCGAACGTCGTGGTCACGGCCGAGGAACTCCTCGGCAAGTGCCTCCACGTGCCGGTTCACGCCGCCCTGGTAGGACCAGGAATATGGCGAGACGAGAGCTATGCGCACAGAGGGCTAAGGGTAGATCATCGACCGGCCCCGCCGTGGGCGGCCGCGATCGGCGTCGCAGCGAGTCATGGGCGCCGTGCCACGGGCGCCCTCTCGGCCCAGGCGAAGCCGGTGAAGACGAGAAGGTAGGCGGCGCCGATCTCCAGCAGGAGGGCGCCGGAGTCGTTGGCGAGGGTGCCGACGGCGGTGGCGGCGACGGCGCCGAGGAGGCCGGCCCGCATCGCCGGTTGGCCCCCGAGCCAGGAACGGAGGCGGTCGCGGCGCGCCACCGCGAGCGCCGCGAGGGCCACGATCAGGGGCAGGAAGACGAAGACGATCGGGCGGGAGAAGCTGTTGGCCGAGAGCTGGAGCCGGCGCTGGGCGACGTTGCCGAGATCGCCGAGGCCACCGGCGTCGAGCACCGAACGCGTGAGGTGGGCATTCGCGCCGGAGAGAAGGTCGACCAGGGCCAGCAGTGCCAGGACCGCGAACGGCAGGGCGATGGCGAGCAGCGCCGAGCGACGCCTCCGTGCGGCGACGGCCGCTGCCGCCACGGCGGCACCGACCGGGAAGACGATCGCCGCTCCGACATCGGCCCCGAAGCGCCCGGCGGCGAAGACCAAGGCGGCGCAGACGCCGACCGCCAGGAACGCGCCCGCGCAGCCGCGGGGCGACAGCCGCGGGGCGAACCCTGCCAGCCCCGCCCCGGTCCCCGCCACGATCAGCACCGCCAGCAACGCCTCCAGCTCGTTGCCGATCCCGTAGAACCGAACGCCCAGCCCGGGATTGGGCCCCAGCAACGAGAGCGCTGTCAGCGGCGAGCCGACGATGACGTCGACCGCGTAGGCGAGGACCGTCAGCCCCGAAGCCACCGCCAGTGCCCGATACCCCCCGAACACCGCCAGGGTCACCCCCGCGAGCAGCGGCGCCCCAAGCATCGCCAGCAGCATTTCCACCGTCTCCCTCGGTTCGACGGCAGCCCCGACCAGCAATACCAGCGGCAGGTACACGACCGCCAGCCCGGCCAGCCGCACCCCGGTGCGCGCCGCCGCTCCTCGAGCAAGCTCAACCCGATCACCGGCCCCCGCCGCTCCGAGATCACCGCCATCCGATCCCCAAACTCGGTCACCGCCGCCGGATCGACCGACCCCTCCGCCCGAATCGGCTGCCCCGACATCTGCGACGGCACCCCAACCCCCAACCGCAGGAGGATCGTCGGCGCCACGTCGGTCGAGAGCACGTACCCGTCAAGCCGAGTGCTGTCCGAAGTCAAATCCCCGTCGAACCCGCGGCCGGCGATCCCAATGGCCAGAGCCCCGTTCTTAGCCGGCGGCGGCCTCTCGATCGCGATCAGCAGGTCGTTCCCGCGGAGACTCCGCACTAGGGACGGCAGTGCTCTCAGGGTTGAGCTTCGAACTTCGAAGGTGAAGTGAGCGTGCGGGCGAGGGGTTCCGCTTAACTTTTTCGAGGAACGCCGGTAGCCGTCCGTCAATCGCGGCGGCGAAAAAGTACAAGACGCTTCACCCCTCGCCCGCACACCCACTCCAGCGGTTGCCAAGGACGAAGACAGCAGCCCTGGAACGATGTCGGCGGGAGCGGATTCCGCCCGTCCGTCCACAACTCTCCACCGCTGCGCGCAGTTGCCGGCGAAGGCTGGAAGCTCAGAGCTGTAGAGCGAATCGAAGACCCGATTCCCCTGCGTGATGTCCAGATAGGTCTGCTCCGCCGGCACAGCCCCCAACCCAGCACTGAACAGCCCGGGCGAAAGCCCCGCTTGCGCGAGCTCATTCACGTTCGTCCCGCGGGGCAGCAGAGCAAGAGTGACGTTCGTCGACGGGGAGCGGGCAGGGGGCGGAACGTCTTGTACTTTTTCGCCGCTGCGGTTGGCGGTGAGCCGCACCCCCTTCTCGAAAAAGTTAAGTGAAGCTCCCTGTCCGCTCCCCGTCGGTACTCCCTCGAAAAAGTTAAGCGGAACCCCACCCAAGCACCCCGCCACAACCAACGACGCAACGGCCGCTATCGTGGACCACGTGGCTGATCGGACGTTCGCCAAGTTTTCGTTTTTCAAGGTTGATCCAGCCTGGCGCCGTCGAGATCCCGAGCTCCGCGCCGCCGACAAGCAGGAGTTCCTGGCCGCCTGCGAGGACTTCGGCGTCGACCGTTCGTTGCGGGCCTACTCAACCATAGGCACGCGCGGCGACGTCGACCTGGTCCTGCTCAGCCAGAGCTCCAACCTCGACGACATCCACACCTTTCACGTCGTCCTCGGCCAGAGCGGCCTGGCGAAATGGGCGCAGACGCCGTACTCGTTCCTCTCGATGACCAAACGCTCGCCCTACTCCGACGAGCAGGCGCGGACCGAGATCTGCGTCTCCGAGCGCAAGTACCTCTTCCTCTACCCGATGGTCAAGCAGCGCCGCTGGTACGGGCTGGCGTCGGAGGAGCGCGGCCGGATCATGAAAAGCCACATCGAGGTCGGCCGCCGCTACCCGGAGATCACGATCAACACGACCTACTCCTTCGGCCTCGACGACCAGGAGTTCGTCGTCTGCTTCGAGGGCGACGACCCGGGAATGTTCCTCGACCTCGTCAACGAGCTGCGCCCGACCGAGTCGAGCGAGTACACCGAGCGCGAGACTCCGACTTTCACCTGCGTGGCGATGTCGGCCCGCAAGGCGCTCGACGCCCTCGACGGCGTGCCCAGCGCCGTCGCTATCGACGCCACCGCACTCAGCTGAGCTGAGCGCATTAGCCTTAGCCGATCGCTCAAGAGATTCTCAACTACGCGATCGGCGACGACGATCACCTGGTCAAAGTCGACGACGGCTACTACCGCTTCGCCGAGGAGAACGGCTGGGACGGGGTCGGCGACAGCCTTGGCCGCCTGCTCTGGGACTTCGTCGCCGGCTGCGAGCTGGAAAAACTGCAGCGGATGCTGGTGCGGCGGATCCGCGAGGAGGTGCGTAGCGTCGACCTGCCCTTCCGCTGCGACGGCCCGGGGGTGCGCCGCGAGATGGACATCCACATCGCTGCCCGCTCCTCCGGGCGCCTCGTCCTCTTCTCGGCGCGACTGCGCTCCGAGGAGCCGCGCCAGGCCTTCCAGCCGCTTCTCTCCGCCGACGCCCCCCGCGGCGAGCAGACCCTGACCATGTGCGGCTGGTGCGATCGCTTCCTGGTCGGCGACCAGTGGGTCGAGGTCGAGGAGGCGGCGGCGCGGCTGGGCCTGTTCCAGCTCGGCGAGATGCCGGCGATCAGCCACGGCATCTGCCCGGACTGCGGCGAGATGCTGCTGGCGGCATAGCCGTCCCGCTCGCGGCATTCCCTATTCTTCCGCGTCCAATGAGCAAGATCGGAAGCCCCGAGAGCCCCCTTCGAGTCGCCATCGTCGGCGCCGGCCCGTCCGGCTTCTACGCCGCCGAGCACATCCTCAAGGGCGAGGACATGCACGCCCAGGTCGACCTCTTCGACCGCCTTCCGACCCCGTTCGGCCTCGTCCGCGGCGGCGTTGCGCCGGACCACCCGAAGATCAAGTCGGTGATCCGGGTCTACGAGAAAACCGCGGCGAGGGACGGCTTCCGCTTCTTCGGCAACGTCAAGGTCGGCCACGATGTCGAGGTCGAGGACCTCGAGCGGCTCTACCACGCGATCGTCTTCACGGTCGGCTGCGAGACCGACCGCCAGCTCGGCGTCCCCGGTGAGGACCTGCCCGGCAGCCACGCGGCCACCGCCTTCGTCGGCTGGTACAACGCCCACCCCGACTACGCCGACGAGCACTTCGACCTCTCCTGCGAGCGGGCGGTCGTGATCGGCAACGGCAACGTGGCGATGGACGTCGCCCGGATGCTGGCCCTGACCGACCACGAGCTGCGCCAGACCGACACCGCCGACCACGCGATCGAGGTTCTCGACGCGAAGAAGGTCCGCGAGATCGTCGTGCTCGGCCGCCGCGGTCCCGCCCAGGCCGCCTTCACCAACCCCGAGATCAGGGAGCTGGGGGAGATGGAGGACGCCGACGTCATCGTCGACCCCCGCCGCCTATCTCGAGTCCGATCAGGCAGACAAGACGACCCGCGTCAACGTCGAGACCCTGCGCGAGTTTTCCCAGCGCCAGCCGGAGGGCAAAAGGCAGCGGATCGTCCTGCGCTTCCTCGTCTCCCCGGTCGAGATCAGGGGCGACGGCAAGGTGGAGAAGATCGTGATCGGGCGCAACGAGCTGGTCGAGGAGGACGGCACCCTCCGCGCCAGGGACACCGGCGAGCGCGAAGAGCTGGAGTGCGGCCTGGTCCTGCGCTCGGTCGGCTACACCGGCATCCCGATCGAGGGCGTCCCCTTCGACGAGAAACGGGGGCTGATCCTCAACGAGGGCGGCCGCGTGCTCGACTCCCACGACTCCGGCCACAAGGTCGGCCACTACACGGCCGGCTGGATCAAGCGCGGCCCCTCCGGCGTCATCGGCACGAACAAGAAAGACGCGCTGGAGACGGTCACCCACCTGCTCGCCGACGTCGAGTCGCAGACGCTGCTGCGCCCCGCCAGCCCGGAGCCGATTGCGGTCGAGGAGCTCCTGGCCGAGCGCGGCGTCCGCTACGTCAGCTTCGAGGACTGGCAGGCGATCGACCAGGCCGAGGTCGGCCGCGGCGAGCCCCACGGCCGCCCCCGCGTCAAGTTTGTCAGGGTCGAGGAGATGCTCGACACCCTCGGCGAGAAGATCAGCGGCTAGCGCCCGTGGCCGACCTGGCGGAGCTGAAGAGAATGATCGAGGCGGCGCTGCCCGGCGCCAGCGTCGAGGTCAGCGACGAAACCGGCGCCGGCGACCACCTGCGGGCCACCGTCAGCGCCGTCCAGTTCGAGGGCCTCTCGCGGCTCGACCAGCACCGGCTGGTCAAGGCTGCGGTCAAGGAGCGCTTCGACGACGGCACCATCCACGCCCTCTCGGTGAAGACCCAGGTTCCCGGCTAGCTACTCTGTGGCCATGGCCGACCAAGAGCTGAAGTCCAAAGTCCAGGAGCTGATCGCCGCCAACCCGGTGCTGCTCTTCATGAAAGGCACGCCGGAGATGCCGAGCTGCGGCTTCTCGATGCGCGTCGTGCAGGTGCTCGACCGGATGGACGTCGAGTACGGCGCGATCGACGTCCTGCCGGCGCTGCAGCCGCTGCGCGAGGTCACCGCCGAGATCTCCGACTGGCAGACCTTCCCCCAGCTCTATGTCAACGGCGAGCTGCTCGGCGGGGCCGACATCGTCGAGGAGATGTTCGAGTCCGGCGAGCTGGCCGAGGCGCTCGGCTCCGAGCAGCCGGCCGCGGCAACGGTCCCGGAGACCGCGCCCCCAGCCCAGTCCCTCCCGCTCCAGATCGAATAGGCCTCGCGCGTCCCTCGCACGGGCGCGAAAACCAAGCAGGTCGGTGGACGCAGGAAGCGAGGTGAGGGGAGCGCACTTCAGTGCGTGACCCGATCCGAGTCGACCGAGGACGCCGAGATGCGCCGGTTTGCAGCGGCCGCGCTACGCAGTCACGGGCGGCGCATCCTCTTTCACCTGGAAAGAAGACCCACAACCACAAGCGGCGACGACGTTGGGGTTATTTACCTGAAAGCCCGCTCCCTGCAACCCTTCGACGTAGTCGACCTCTGAGCCGAAGACGAACTGCATGCTGACCTTGTCGACGACGACGGCGACGCCATCGACCTCGAAGACGTTGTCGTCGTGTTTGGGCCTGTCGAAGGCGAGCGCGTACTGGAAGCCGGAGCAACCGCCGCCGCGGACGGCGACGCGAAGCGCCTGCTCGCCCCCCTCGGCCTGCCCACTGAGCAACTCGCCGATCTTCTCGGCGGCCTTGTCGGTGAGGCTGATCGCTGCTTTGGGCGTGTCGGTCACTTCAATAAGTGTAGCTGGGGTGCGGCGGCAGCTCTGCGTACCAGCTCGTCTGCGAGAATCGCCGCGTTGAACGCGAGCGCCCAGACCGCCGTTGTCTGCGACACCACGGCCTATCTTCCTCTGGACCTGGTGGCCGAGCGGGGGATCGAGACGATCAGCCTCTACGTCTCGGTCGACGGGCACCAGGAGCGCGAGCTGGACATCTCCGACTACGCCGGCTTCTACGAGCGGCTGCGCGCGTCCGAGAGCGGCGCCACCACCTCGCAGCCCTCGGTCGGCGACTTCGTCTCCGTCTACGAGCCGTTGCTCGACGCCGGCAGGGAGATCGTCTCGATCCACATCTCCGCCGGCATCTCCGGCACCTTCGAGGCGGCCGGCCAGGCCCGCCAGCGGCTCGTCGACGAGGGCAGGGGAGGGGAGGGGATCCGGGTCATGGACTCGCGCTCGGCCGCCGGCGGGATGGGGCTCTGCGCGCTGGGCGCCTCGGCCGCGGCGGCGAACGGGGCCGACGCCGACGCCGTCCTCGCCCACGCCGAGCGGACCCGCGGGGAGCTGAAGATGTGGTTCGCGATCGACACTCTCGAGTACCTGCACCGTGGCGGCGGCAGCGGCGGCGCCCGCGCCTGGATCGGCAGCGCTCTGAAGATCAAGCCGATCCTCACCCTCGAGGAGGAGATAACCCCGGTCGAGCGGGTCCGCACCCGCGCCCGCTCGCTGGAGCGGCTGCGCGACTACGCCCGCCAGCGCCACGAGTCCGGCGCCGACGGCTGGGTCGTCCAGCACATCCAGGACGAGGGGACGGCCGCAGTCCTGGTTGACGACTGCCGCGAGATCTTCGGCTGCGAGCCGGTCTTCGTCTCCGAGATCGGCGCTGTGCTCGGCGCCCACGTCGGCCCGGGCCTGCTCGGCGTCGGCAGCGTGCCTGCCTCGCTTCTCTAGCCGTCCAGCCTCGATCGCCGAATATTCTCTATATATATACACAAGTTTCTTGATAAGTAACGGGTCATACCCATAGAGTCCTGCCAGCGGAGGCAGGCCC
>WNFM01270782.1_pt1 | contig 74586 bp, 42 predicted proteins | sample 5400271 | NCBI WGS metagenome assembly WNFM01 (sample SAMN13153352, study PRJNA577476) | soil metagenome | isolation source: 60 cm saprolite on Douglas fir-dominated hillslope | place: USA:California | collected 2013-09-17
GAAGTTATTGACCCTGCTTTAACAGTTAAAGTAACAGGTCATCAATGGTATTGATCTTATGAATATTCAGATATGTTAACTGAGAGCGGTGAAGCTATAGAGTTTGATAGTTATATGATTCCTGATTCAGATTTAGAAATAGGTCAACTTAGATTGCTTGATGTTGATCAAAGATTGATTATACCTGTTGATACTCATGTTAGATATATTGTAACAGGTGCAGATGTTATCCACGATTTCTGTGTTCCTTCTTTAGGATTAAAAATTGATGCTACACCAGGTAGATTAAATCAGGCATCTGCCCTTGTTGAAAGACCAGGAGTTTTTTATGGTCAATGCTCCGAAATTTGTGGAGTCTATCATGCGTTTATGCCAATTGCAATTGAGGCAGTATCTGTTACTGACTTCTTTCAATGAGTGGATGGTCAATAATTTATCCTTTATAGCCATTAACAAATAATTTTATTTGAAATTACTTATTCTAAATTTGATTAGCAAATTTAAATTAATAAATATGAACAAATCTTTTTTAAATAATAAGAATAAATTTTTTATGAATAAAAAATATAAATAAATTAAATTTTAGTTTTAAATTCAATACTAGAAGAATAGTAAATTTAAGAGCAAATCAAGATAATTTATTATACATTTATAACAAGGAATTATAACAAGGAATTAACTTATTTATTTTATACTGCTTCTTCTATCAATGCAGTTTTTCTTAAAAAATATAGATACTATCATAAATTATATATTAATTATTATAAAATTTGATATTTTATTATTATATTTAGCCTTAAGAGCATATTTTTCGTTTATAAGACCTTATTTTACCGAATTTAATTGAGGTAAATAAAGAGAAAAATTTTTCAATCTAATCCACTTTTTGTATTTTATATTTTTAATAAATAAAAATTTATCTAGCAATTTATCAAATTATTTAGTGTTTTTAATTTTTATTTTATTGTTTTTATCTTTAAATTATTTTTTTTATTAGAATTTAAAGATATATTTTTGTATTTTTTATTTTATTAGTAATATTTTATTATATTTTTATTGTTTAATTTATTAATATTACTTTATTTACGAGGTTTAGATTATATTTATTTATTAATTTATTACTTTTTATTTATTACTATTCCTTTGGAAACTATAGATTTATTGCACTAACATTTAACTATTTTATAATTCTTTACTTTCTTACTTTCAGTATTTTACTTTATTTTTATTATTTTTAATGTTATTTCTATAAATATTTTATTTAATTTTATAGAAAAAACTAACCAACTTTTTATATTTTTATATTTTAATTTTATAAATTTGTGTATTTTTATACATTTTTTTCACCTCCCGTCTGGACTCAGCGCTTTTTGTTATTTGTATTTATAAATTGTACAGAGGTCAAGTATATAGGATTTTTTATCATTTGTTGTAATTGTTCATTTTTAAGTAAATTGGTACAGGTCCTACTAGAATAGAACCCTATTTTTCTTTCCATTAAATATAAATAAATATCTAAACCTTTAAGTTCATAGGTTAATAAAGCATCTTGTAAATAATCAAAGATTATTTTTTCTAATAAATTAATACTAATATCTCTAGTAATTTTAATAGAGTTTGAAATAGAAGTAGACTTGTAATCTCCATTAGGATATTGTCATTTTAAAACCGGAATAACAGAGAATGTTACGTTTTCTGTTATTTCATTAAGATATTTTGTTTTAATTTAAAATTTATATTTTTAACGAAAACATTAAAACCAAGAACTGTATCAGCATTGATTAAATAGGAAACATTACCTAAATTAAAAATATGAGAATATCCTAAATAACCATCCTTGTATATTTGTTTAAAGTCTTTAATAGCCTTAGCTTTTATGAAAGCTAAATCTGTTTTATCTGAGTGGATATCTACTAAATCAGAATTAATAATATTATTTTCCGTTTTACTAATATTTTTATTTATAAAATTAGTACTAAAATTTCTTCTTTGATGGATACCTATAAAAATATAATTATTATTTAATAAATCTTTCGCCTTTGGCAAATTAATATTTTTATTTATTATGTTTACTATATTTACAGGTTTTATCTTAAGATTATTTAATAAATTTATAAAAATATTAATTTCTTTAAAGAAATTAAAAAGGTTCATATTAAAAAAATCACTTAGTAAAATACAATAGACAATAAGAATTAAAAATAATAAAAAAATAAATGAAGGATTAAAATTAAATAAATAGTTTAATCCATTATGCTTAAAGATAAAAATAAATAAAATTATTGAAGTAGAATAATAAAAATTAAATAAAATATTTTTAAATAGAATATATTCCTTATCCTTAATAATACTTAAAGTTTTTATGTTAATATTATTATTTATTTTATTATTTAAAATATAAAAATAAAAATATAAAATAAAAATAATGTAAAATGCAGAGATGAAAAGGAAAGTTAAATTCTTTTTTATTAAAAAAATAATTAATAATAAAACTAAAGGTTTAAATTTAAATTCCCTGTTGTTAAAAAAAATAAATTTTCCTCAATTTTGAGGGTTGTTAAAATAATGTATCATTTTAATTGTTTTAGCACTTTTTTTTAACCCAAATTTATTTTTATTCTATGAAGGCTCTTTGGGGGTTATGGTTTAATCTAACGCTGTTCACCCTTAAATCTATTTTAATAAATATTAAATCTTTTACGCGTTATTTCCTAATAGGAAGGATTCGAACCTATTATTTAATATTTATTAACAAAACCTTAGATTATTAAGGTTTTTTTAAAGGTAAAAAAAATAATCTAAATTCTGTAAAATTAAATATAAAAGCAGGTTTAGTAATTTTATTATTCCTTTTTTTTTATTTTCCAAGGCACATTCAGCATATTTAATAAAATCTGGCCATTAAGTTAGGCAGATGTACAGAAAAATAAAAAATAAATAAATAAATAAATAAAAATAGTCTTGTGGCCCGGCCCTCCTATGTTAATTAATGTTTTTTTTAATGTTTAAATTTTGTTTTAATTTTATTTTAAAACATTTATTAGAGATTACGAGAATCGAACTCGCACCTAAACGTGCGGAAACGTTATATTATACCATTTAAAACTAAATCCCTGCATAACGCATACCCAAACTTATTTTAACAATAATTATTTATTTAAAATTAAAATGGTGGGGTAATTGCACATTTGTTTCAAAAATAATTTTAATGAAGAGTTTATATTTAATTTAAAATATTATCCTTTTTCTTAGGGTGTTGGTTTATTTTGTTATTAAATTTTCAATAATTTAAAAAAATTATTGAAATTTAATAACAAAAAAGTTATGACACTTGAAAAGGCATTTTAGGACCTTTTTAAGGATTTAGTTTTGTATTTGTTTTTTAAATTAAAACTTAGAGAATATAATTATACTAAAATTTATTAAAATGAGATATTTAACCAAATTTATGCAAATTTAAAATGTTTGTCTCGAAGAAACTCAGACCAAAATACCTACCCTTAAAATGATACACATCCTATTAGAGAAAATAAATTAAATTTTAGCAGATATCTCTCATACTTAACCTAACCTTAAAATATAAATAAGAATATAAAATATATTAGTTTAGGATTTTTGTTATTATAAATATTTTTAATTACATAAAATATATTATAAAAGTAACGGTGATGATATGGAATTTAACACTAAATAATTTAAAGGAGTTATTACGGATAAACACTAGCAGGTTTATAAAAAAGGAGGATTAATCCAAAAAGAATTTTTAAGTTTAAATTTATATACTTTTTTTATAGTAACAAATTTAACTTAAACTTAAATAATTAATTTAAGTTTAAAATATTTAGACATGTTTTTAACAAAAAAAGTAAGATCTAATTTTCTTCATTTTTGTCAAGATCAATAAAACAAAAAGAAACAAAAATAAAATTTGTTCTTAAAAACAATTTAAAATTTAAAATAAAAATGAATTAAAAAAAAACTTTAAAAAAAATTCAATCCTAAGGGAAACCTTCTAAAAATACCTTTTTATGTATTTAATTAAAAGGGTATTTTATATTTTAAACTTCCTGAACCAAATCATTGAACTAAGGAATGGGAAAAGAAATCAACCGAGACTCCGAAAGTAACGGTGAGTGAAATCGGAAAAGCCTAAAAAAATAACAAAAGAGATATAATTTTTGTTAAAATCTTTTTTAAAGAATAACATAAAAAATTTTAATTTTAATTTATTAATTATTTATAAGTTTTTTTGGTATCCATTGAAGGTATATCTTTTTTTTTAATTTATTAGATTTTAATAATTAAATAATTTTAAAAAAGAGAAAGATTAGTCCTGTAACTCTTTTATTTTTGTTTTAATTTTAGTACGATGAGAGATAACTTGTCGGAATATTTTTTATATTTTGGCTTTAATTACTAGAATATAAAAAAAGGGGAACCATCCTCTAAGGCTAAGTATTATAAATCTAGCGATAGTGAAAAGTACTGTGAAGGAAAATTTGAAATAGTAACTCTATAAGCAGTTGAAATTTTATTTTTATAAAAAGATAAAATAACAATGTACCTTTTGCATAATGGGTCAGCAAGTTAATAGTACTAGCAAGATAAATAATCCTAGCGAAAGCAAGTACACCTTTTTTAAATTTATTTTTAATAAATAAAATAAAATTTAAATGTCTGCCTAAAAAGTTGTATTAAAAATTTAACAATAATGTTATAAAACAATTATAAAAAAGTATAACAACTTTTATTTTTAATTGGGTAGTGCGATTAGTTATTACTATTAAATCCGAAACAAAGTGATCTTACCATGTCCAGATTATTGATGGATCGAACGGGTGAATGTTGCATAATTCTCCGATGAGATGTGGTAAGTAGGTGAAAGATAAATCTGACTTTGAGATAGCTGATATTTTACGAAAGATATTTTAGTATTAAGTTTATTTTATATTATTAAAGGTACAGCGAGCTGATGCCAAGCATATATTTTAATTAAAATTTAAATTTAATTAATTTATTTAAATGGGGGAGGTGAAATTCCTATCATTGGTAACTAATCTCGGAATTATAATAATAGATGATAGACATTCAGACTACTCATGATAAGGTGGGTAGTCGAGACGAAAACAGTCGTGAACACGTATTAAGGTGCCCAAAATGATTATTAAGTGAAATTAAGGATGTGCTTTATAATATACAACTTTTAAGTGTGCTTGGTAGTGGCAGCCTTGTAGTGAACGTGTAACAACGCGAAAGTCCAATATTTAATTTTGTGCACCGAAAATTTAACGGGTCTAAATAATCAACCGATATCGTGTCGCTATGTTTAAATAACAAATTTTATTTAAATATAGTTGGGTAGTAAAACATTCAGTATACATAAATAAAAAACAGTTTTTAATTGTTTTTTTAAGTTTGTTACTGAAGAGAGCATGCTGGCATAAGTAGCGTAAAGAAGGTATAATCCTTCTCGCCGAATACGAAAGGTTTTTATTCTAATTTTTAAAAAAAGAATAAATTAAAGCGGTCTCTAAGGTTATATTTTTATGCTTTAAATTTTTTAATTAAAATTTATATTTGTATAGAAATAAGCAGCAAATGTTATAGCTGATGAGTTTACAGTCTGATAAAAAGTATATTTCTTTAAATAGAAGGAAAATTTAATATTATTAAGTTTTAATTAAATTTAATTTTAACTTTATTGGTTTATTTATAATCTAGAAAAGAATCAGGCTAACAAAATAATTTTAATTTATTCTTTTTAATTCTTTATACAAAAATAGATTAATATATAAAGATTAAGAATTAATTAACAAAATTTTTATAAACTGAAAAGTAATAAATTATCTTTCTGGTTCTAACAAAATAATTTATTATTTTAAATTTTTAATATATTATTTTAAGAAGCATAAAAGTAAAATTTTATAAAATATTCTAAAAAAATCATTATAAAATTTTACTTTCTACTATTTTTAATAATTTATTAGAAAAGAAACTTATTGAAAGGTTTTTATAAAAACAAATTCTACCGTACCATAAACCGACACAGGTTCGTAGGTTGAGAATACTAAGGCGAAGAGATAAGACTCGTAAAGGAACTAGGCAAAATAACCTCAAAAGTTTGACGACAAGAGGGACTTATTTATTTATAGATTTATATTAATATAAATTAGATTAAATATTAATTTAAGGTATACTAATATGGTATGTAGAAATGGGGGCACAAAATCGGAAGCCACAACTGTTTAATAAAAACACAATCCAGTGCAAAGACTAATATCACTGTATACTGGATGAAATTTGCTCTGTGGCTGCAACATAAGAGAAGGTAATGAAAGTTATTAATCGAAAGTCTGCTAAACAGCGGCCTTAACCATGAGGGTCCTAAGGTAGCGAAATTCCTTGGCCATTAAATGTGGTCCTGCATGAATAGTGTAATGATGGCTTTACTGTCTCTACGAGTTTCTCAGCGAAATTGGAGTCGAGGTGCAGATACCTCGCACCTTCGGGTAGACGAGAAGACCCTAGCAGCTTTACTGTATTTAGTTACTGCTTTTTGTACTTACAACCTATTTAGAGTAAAAGGTCATAGTCGATAGACAAAGGTGAAACACCTTAGGAAGTAAATATAAAAGCTAACCTTGCTTTTTAGCTTAATAAGACAAATTAAATTATTTTTTTATTACTACACTAAACTAATTCTATTCTAGTAATAATTAAATTAAGACAAAATTTGTCTTAATATTATAATAGAGTAAAAGCAAAATTTTTATCTAAACTTTATATTTAATTAATTTATTAAAAAATTAATTATTCAAATGATAATTGTAATTTAAATATGGAACGGGTAAAGTGTATAATAAAATTTTTAATATGATTTTATTGAGTTAATTTGGGACACTAACTAATTGACAGTTTGTCTGGGGCGGACGTCTTTAAAAAAGTAACAAAGTATATCCAAAAATTTTTCAATTTAAAGAAGACAAGAATTACCTTGTTCGGATAACAAGAAACTTTGTAAAGTTTATATATGTGTAATGGCATAAGTTTGTCTAACTGAGAGACCTATAAGTCAATCAGATACTTACCGTAGGGCATAGTGACCAGGTGGTATATTATGGAATAGACATCGATCAATAGATAAAAGTTACGCTAGGGATAACAGGCTGATAGTCTTCGAGAGTTCATATTGTCGAGACTGTTTGGCACCTCGATGTCGACTCAACCTTTCCTCCAGGAGAAGAAGCTTGGAAGGGTTCGGCTGTTCGCCGATTAACAAGGTTACGTGAGTTGGGTTTAATACGACGTGAGTCAGTATGGTCTCTATCTTCCGAAGGTAGCAATAGTAAAAAGGGGAAGACCTTCTAGTACGAAAGGATCAATAGGATGTGTTTCTATGGTGTACCAATTGTTGGAAATAGGTTTATTTTTCTTTAATCTTTATCTGGCATTGTTGGGTAGCCACAAACATATTGGAAAAAAGCTGATTGAATATAAAGCTTGAAACCATCCTCTAAATACTATTATAGAAATCTTGTTAAAATTTTTTATATTTATCCAATGATAGTAAATTATAAACCAAAATATTAAAAAATATAATTTGATTTCTAGTCAAGAAAAAGAATATTTCTAATACATAGGGTGCTTGTATATGCTTAGCACTACTAATTGACTTTAAATATTTTATTACTATATTATCTCACCTTTTATACTTAATCTAAATCTATTTATAAACTATTTTTTTTAATAGTATTAATTATATTTTTATAAAATTTTATATTATTTATCTTGCTCTTATAAAGGACAGAACAGGAATAAACATTTATTTTAATAGTAAAACTAAAATAAAATATAGAATATACTAAATTGTTTTACAATAAAAAAAAGAAAAATTTGTTTTTAAATTTAAATTTTTTCTCTTCATCTTGCAAGGTTATTTTTTTTAATTTCTTTTCAAATTTAAGTTTAAATTACTTATTTTAATTCTAATTTTTTTATACCTTTAATTAATTTTTTTTCATATTTTTAATAATATATTATAGAATATATAATAAAAAATAAAAATTTGTTATTATAAAAATTAGAAGAGAAAAAAGATAAACTAAAAAAAAAAATATACTCCAAATATACTAAAAATTATACTTTCAACAAACAAAAATAAATATCAAAGAAATATGCTTGTTTACTAATACTAATGTTTTATTTATTTTTTTACCAAAATTTTACCAAGCCACAGAACAAAAATTGGTTAGTTACAAAAAATCTTAATATTAAAATTTCTTGTAAATTAAAAACTTAATAATAAATAAATTATTAATTTTTCTTTAATTTTAATTTTATTAATACTTTACACAAATATCTATGTAGATATTTAAAAAAAAGTTTAAGGTTAAAGAGTTAAGGTTTAATTTTATTAAACAAAAAGGAAGGGAGTTAGCTGAGTGGTTTAGCGGTAAATTTACACTTTACATACAGAGTTTCGATTACTCTACTCCTTATATTTTTAGATCATTAATATTAAAAAATATTATAAATGAAACAAGGGCCGGCTAGGCGCTATGCGGCCATATTAAAAATTTAAATAAATAAATAATTTAAAAGTAATTTAAATAAAAATAAAATCCTGTTTTTTTTTTATTAAAAAGACTATAGGCGCTATAGGATTATATTTTATTTCAGCAAGCCTGAAAAAATTAATTAAGATGAATTAAAAAATTAATTAAAAAGGAAGGGTAATAGACACTATTTGTTGTTTATAATTATTTATATTATAAATAAACTTTATATTTATTTTTATAGCACTTAGATTTAAATTTTTAAATATTTTTATTAGTTTTTACTTATTAAAAAAAAAGCATTAAGATTTTGGGTCTAGTTAAAAAGGGAAATCCTTTTTAAATTAAATTAACTATTTCGTATTAATTTAATTATTTTAATTGTTATAAATTTTTAATATTTTGATAAATCTCTCATATTAATTATTTAATTTTTATTTTTTTTAATTAATTATACTTAAATTATATAGTTTTTAAATTCTTTATCTCGAAAGATAAGGAAGATAAATATGAATTAAAAAAAATAATAATAAAAATAAAAATAATAATAATAATAATAAAAATGAGACACACTCTATTAATTAATAGTGCGGAGCGCAGAGATAAAATTCTTATAAATTACCAAATCCATTTATTTTTATAAAAAAAAACTTAGAAATAAGTAAATTATATGTTTATATTAAAAACTTTTCGAATTTTATTTTAATTAAAAAGTTGGATAACAAAATATTATTTAAATGTTTTTAACAATTAAAATCTTTGATAGCCTAATTTGATATGATATCTTTTAGTATATTTTGTTTCTTTAGTAATTACTAACTTAATTATAGGTGCTTGTATTTTATTTTCAATAGCAATACAAGATTTAAATGTTTTTAGATATTTTTCTATGTTGGGTGAATTTATAAAGAAAATAGCAGTTCAGATAGGTGGTTTTACCCTTTTCCCCACCACAATAATTTTGTTATGGTTCTGCAATACTTACAAGTGCAGATGCAGCTTTAAATTTAAATAAAAAGTATAGATAATATAATAAAATTCAGGTAATGATAGTGGTGGAACAGGAAGTGGAAGTAATTAAAATAATAATTCTTCAAATAATTCTAATTAAAATCCATCTTCAAATAACAATACACCAAGTAATTCAACACCTAATAATTCCAAACCAGTTAATTATAATACTCCTAGCTCTTCTACAAGTTCAACTCCTATTAAATCTTCTTTAAATTTGTTAATATTAAATTATTTATCAAAAGTTAAAAATTTAATATTTAATAAAAGTAAGATAAATTTTATAATTTATAAAGATTTTCAATTAAACATTTTTGTCAGGTTTCTTTTCTGGTTATTTTATTAAATAAAAGCAAAAATAAAGAGAAAGAAAAAAGAATTCATTTGAATTTTTAATTTAAACATTCATTTCAATTTAAACATTTATTCCAATAATTAAGATATTTAAAAACTGGGATTTAAAGTATTAAATCAAGTTAAGGTTCAAGGTAATATAAAAATAGTTTTATTTGGAAGAATTCAAAGATAAAATTAAAGAAATTGGTGTGCGTTATCATATATTATATAGAAATAAGAAGAAAATTTTGTGTGTGTTTATTAATAAAACACACACAAACAAAAATCTAACATGTTAAGGTTATTTAATTGTTTTTATAAAATATTTAATTTTATTAATTTATAACTATCAGTTGTAATAATATATAATTTTAATTTTTGTGATACCAATTTATATATTCTGATTTATTTTGTTTTTAAAACAAATTAGAGAATAATAACTATAACAAATATGTTTTCAATGTATTTAAGGATAGTGTAATAAATTTAATAGTATTATTAGCCTTATTCTTATTAATTATTACAATTAAACAAAAAATTAAAATTATTAGGCTTGTTATTATAATAAAATTTGGCTGATAATAATAAAAACAAAAATCTATTAGTATAACAATGAAAGAAAAATTTGTTCTATTTTTACCTATTAAAATTTAGACTAAATTCAGTAATTTTTACAAAATTTGTCTTACAAATATCTAACTTTATTTAAATAATAAAATTGATCTTCCAGCAAGGAATAATAAAAATAATTAAACTCTTAAACTCTTATTTTATTATTTTTATTAATGTAAAAAAATAATAATTGTACTTTGTGAATATTAATTATTTAATATAGTAATTTAAATTTAAAAAAATATTTAAAAATTAATATTTTTTTATATGTTAGACATTATCTCATAACTAAATAATTTAAAATTTTTATGTTAGCTGCTGCAAAATTTATTGGTGCTGGATTAGCATGTTCAGGACTTATTGGTGCAGGACTGGGAATTGGTGTAATTTTTGCATCTCTTATTGCTTCAACTTCTAGAAATCCAGAAAAAGCTGGTCAACTTTTTGGTTACTCAATTTTAGGTTTCGCACTTTGTGAAGCAACTGGTTTATTTGCATTAATGGTAAGCTTTCTTATCTTATATTCTTAATTATAATTTAAGTTTTTCAACTTACAATTATATAATAGGATTAAATTATAATTTTTTTTAACTCCTATTTAATTTTCTTTAAAATCAAATAAGCCTGGCTTCAATGTAGAAGTATTAGATATTTTGAAGCAAAGCTTGGGAAGCAATAGGAAGTCCTTATCTATTATTACTAGAATGAGAAAACAAAAGATAAAGGTATATTTTGTTTTTAAATTTAAAACAAAATTATATATTCTTACTATTCTTTTTTCAAGTAAAAACAAAAATAGGTTTTAAAAAATTCAGTAAAACAAATCATAGTAAAACTTTTAATCAAGATCAACCCTTTTCTTTATAAAATTTAAAAAAAGTTATATTAAATTTGTAGGCTAAATCTAGCTTTTCTTCATATTTAAAGGAGGTATAAAAATTTATAATAAAATATTTTTTAAACAGTTAAAGTTAAATATGATCGAATATTTTTGTTAATCTCCCTTTAAAAAAATATTTGTTAGTGTATGTGTCAGTAAAAAAAATCGTAATAAGTTTTCCATAGTCCATAGAAAAAGGATAAGGAAAATAATATTATTTTCTTTTTAATTAAATAAATGTGAATAATATTTAAAAACATACTAGGGTAAATCCCAAATTTTGTTATTAAAAAAAAGGTCTATTAATAAAACAATTGTTTTATTTTAATTGATTCTTTAATTTTATAATCTGATAGTACCATTGAATCTAATATTTAAAAGTCAGATTCAGATCTTTCTTGAAAAGAAAAATTTAAATTAATTTAATTAATAAAATTTAAATAGAAAACTGCTTTATCCATTTAATTTTATTTTGTTTTAATATACTATTAAAACAATTTTTAAGATTAAACAAAAAGTTCAGTCACTAGAAGGTTATTTTTTTTTAAATCTTTATAAAATAAAAATTATAAGTATTAGTATAAAAAAAATAATCTCTAAATCTAATTTACACTGGTAGTTGACTAACTGGCTGGTCGCTTACTTTGGGTGTAAGACATATAGCGTGTTCGAGTCGCGCCTACCAGAAAAACATTAGATATAAAAATTTAAGCTTAACTGTAAAGTAAAAATATTTAATGAAAGGTTTACCTCCTTTTTTAAAGTTTATATTAAAATAAAAAAATATTTTTTATCACAACCCAAAAAAGGAAGGTATATTCTAAAAAATTAAATTTTTACTTCAGGTTTCAAGTAAACGCAATTAAGAATAATTTTATTTAATATTTGAAACTCTTATATTATTAATTTAAAATTAAAACAAAATTTGCAATTATTTTATACCTTGAATATTTGATATTTATAGTAGTCATAAAAACAAATATATTTTGGACAATATAGCAAAGTGGCTAATGCAGAGTACTGTTAATACTCCAATCAGAGGTTCGAATCCTCTTAGTGTCTAAATTTAAAATTTAAACTAATAAATTTAACTATTTTTATAATTTAAATTTTTCAAATATTTATTATTCCATTCCTCTGTAAAATTTTATTAAAATATTCCTCTGTAAATTTAAATTTAAATAATTAAAAGGCACTTTATTTTCTAGCTTTAATAAATTAAAAGTAAAGAAAAAACTAAACTAAATTACATAAAAAAAATTAGGTTTCAGTATATAAATAGGCTCTGGATTAATAAGTATAGCAAAGTACAAAATTAAAAACAAAAATAAAAATAGGCAATTTATTTAGATATAAAATTTAAATATTTATTTAAACATAAGGCAGAAAATTTAAACAAAATTTGTAATCTTGCCTTTATTACTTTTTCTTATTATTTAATCTTATTATTTTATTTATAATTAAAATTTAAACAAAAAGGATAGATTTTTTTAAGCTGTATTAAATTTCAAGACTTAAATTTAAGATTTAATTTTTTGTTTAATTTAAAAGTGGAAAAAGACAATATAAAAATGTTCAATTAATAATATTAATTGAACCTAATAAGATTGTTTAATATTATTAATTGAAAATATACTAATTAGTTATTATTTAAATTTTTTTAGTAACTAAAAATAAACGAGTATGCTGAAATGGTAGCCAGGTGAATTTTAGGTATTCATGTTCTTTGATCGTAAGAGTTCAAGTCTCTTTACTCGTAAAATAAAATCCAAGATAATTTTATAAAAAAATTATAAAATTCATTAATATAATTCTTTTTTTTTACATCTTTAGCTAAAATGGTAAAGCGTTTACCTTCGAAGTAATTGAGTTATTGGTTCAAATCCAATAAGATGTTTGTTTTGTAGTGGTAGTACTATTTTTAATAATTTGGTCAATACAATTTTTATTTAATGAATTAGTTAACGTAAATGAAAAAAGGAAATAGACTAATTAAATATTATTATTATATTAATTTAATTAGGCTTATTAATTATAATTTCTTTTAAACCTTATTATTAAATATTATCTATTTATTAAAAGAGTGTTATAATTATATAAAGTATTAAATAATTTAATTTATAATTTTATTTTTATTTCCTTATTGTTAATATTATATTAATATTTATTATTAATAATAAATATTATCTGTTTTTAGTTATATTTTTCTATTTTTAAATTATATGTTTTTATTTATTTAATAAAAGTTAATTGATAAGTTATACAAAATATTAAAATATAAATTTTAATATTTTATTTATATTTTATTATTAATTATAAGATTAGCCGATACATATAAATTAGCGAGTATAGTTAAGTTGGTATAACTATGACCTTCCAAGTCGAAGTCATCAGTTCGAATCTGATTACTCGTATATTTGTTTATTTATTTTTTTAAATCTTTTATATAATTTTTTTCAGGATTATAAATAAATAATTTAAATTTTTATTAAAAAATAGAAATAAAATATAATTAAATAATTAAAAAATAAAGCGAACATGTGTAATGTAGCCAAACTTCTGTTAAGTAGAATAAATATATTATATTAGCACCTAAGTTTAAATTAAATATAAAATTTTATATTTAATATAAAATTTAAAACTTCAATAGCTTAGATTGGTTAGCAATTTCTTATTTTAATTAATTTAGAATAATAATAATCGGCTGTTCGAATCAGCCTTGAAGTACATGAAAAGTCAATGTATTTTTTTAATAAATTTTAGCAATACGATTGCTTTCGAACATAAATACTTTTCAAATTTTATTTCTTTAAAATAAAATAGTATTCTATAATATTTTGCTTCGTTTTTAATAACGATTTTAAAGTTTTAAATTTTAATTTAAATTTTAAAGGTATCAATAGAAAAAGGTTTTTAAAATAAGAATACTTTATACTACGTCTTCATAGGAGGCGTAAATTAAATTTTACTTATTTATTTTTGTTTTAGTAATAAAAATATGGCCGCATAGCGCATAGCCGGCCTTGTTTATTTTAACAATTATATAAAACCTATTAATTATAATAAATTTTATTTATTGTTAATTCTAATAATTATATTACATATAACTCTGTAGGAATAATTATATTAAAAGCTTAAATAATCAACCTCTAAATACTTGGTCTACTACTGTTATTAATAAATATAAATTTAAATTTATATTTAATTCAAACACAAAAGGGAGAATGAGTACATTATTACAAGTTTTTGTTCTGATGGTGAGGTCATTTACTTTTTCTATTTCACCTGGTAGAATTAATTAAAAAAAAGTATAAAAAATTTAAATTTTACTACAACTTTTTGCATTAGTTGCTGTTAATAATTCAGCTAATATGTTACAATTTTAATTAATAAAAGAGGTTTTTGGTGTAGTTAAACTAAAATTTAAGAAAGAAATAGAAAATAGGAAAACTTCTATCTATTTTATAGTAGAATCTCTTAATTATTTTTTAATTCTATACGATTATTTTAAAATTATTTCTTTTACATACTACTAAATTAGAAAAAATAAACAAAAAAAGAAAATAAAAAATAAAAATAAGAATAAAAATAAGAATAAGAATAAGAATAAGAAAAATAAATTCTGATGTTAATACTGAACGGAAGTCTTATCTATATTTTTATTTATATCCAAATTAAAAATGTTAATTACGTGCCAGGAAGCAAGTGATAATAAAAATTTCAATTTCTTTATATAGAGATAATTCTTGTTAATTAAGAAATTTTGTTAATTAGGTTATTTTATTTTATTAATCTTTTATTTAAATAATTATTGATTAATATAAAAATAATAAATATATAAAAAAAATCTTATATTTGCAATAAATCTAAAAGTAGGAGAAGAATTAAAATATTAAATATTGTACTTTTAAGTAATATTATTATTTTTTAGTATAAAGCCTTCTCCCTAATTTTTAAATTTTCTACTTTAAAGTAAATTAGTTTTTAAATTTTTATATTAAAGCGAACATGTTGAAATTGGTAGCCAAACTATTTTTAAGCAGTAGTGGAAATTATTCCGTAAGAGTTCGAGTCTCTTTGTTCGTATTAGTTTAAAAGATAGTGTGCATACAGTACTAAATACCTAAACTTTTTTTAACTAATATATTTACTAATATATTTACTAATATATTTACTAATATGTTTACTAATATATTTACTAATATGTTTACTAATATATTTACTAATATAAATGTTTTAAAAAAATATGGTTTAGTTTTATAATAAAATTTACAGCAAACCTTTTTTTACCTTAAATTTTAATTTTATTCTTCCTTATCTTAATATAATTATAATATAATTATATTATATTTTTTATTAATAAACTAATTATAAAAAGGTTCTATAGCACAGTAGAATTTCTAAATATTATTTAATAAAATAATAAAATATAAACTAAATAATAAAATATAGACTAAATAATAAAAATTTAAAAACTAAAAATTTTCTTTTTCCTTTTTTTTATGCTTGTTTAAAAATATCCTTAATTAATTAAAAAGGTAAAATTTAAATTGAATTTTCAAATATACTACAATTAAAAAAAACATTTATCTTATTTATCACATAATTCAAGATTTTATTTTCTTTTTAAAAATTTATATTTAAGATTGCCTTAAATTTTTAAATTTTAATTTTAATTAACAAAATATTAATTAATCAAAGAAGAGAAAATTGCGAACATATTTATAAATTTTCGCTAGATCAGAAAACAAAATATAATTACTTAATTTGGTGTTCTTCTTCTTAATTCTTAATTCTAAATTCTTAATACTAAATAATAAATACTAAATACTAAATACTAAATACTAAACGTTAAGCATTTATTAAACCAACCATAAACCTTTTATTTTCTCTTAGTTCCTTGTTCTTCTTCCTTTACTGGGTTTCCAGAAAATAAAATTTATCTGTATCAAACTCTGAATAGTAAGCGCAAAAGCAATGTTGCAAAGTTAGGAAAGGTAGTTGATCTTTATCCAAAAGATAGGGACTAAAATCTTAAGGTTTTTTTGTTTAATTAAATTTATAAATTTAATAAGTGCGTAAGTCAGGTAAAGTACATTTAAGTTTAGTTTTGGTTTTATTTATCTAATATTTATTAAGAAGTCAAACTAGAGTTTTTTTATAGGAATAAATTAATAACTAATAAAAAATTTAAAAAAAGAATAAACTTAAACTTTTATTAAATTTACCATTCGGTATAATTTAATATTTGTTGTTTTTAAAATAATTACCTTAGATTTTACAGTCTTTAAGCTGCACTATTATAAAAATTAAAAATTTAAAAATAACAAAAATCTTATCCTACTGTTTATATTACAACATGGATTTTATAATAAAATATAAAAAATGTATAAAATTAATAAAAATTTGTTTAAAGTAAATTCCTATAATGTTTTAAAATTAAAATTTATTTCAAATCTTTCATTATTTATTCCTCTTCCTAATGGAACTGGACAAATAACTCCTTGTAATGTAATTAGAGGCTTAAGTACTTTAACTCCAACTAATATTGATCAAATTAATAAAAATAAATATTCCTCTAATACTATAGATAGTAATAAAGCTAAGTTAATTATTGCTGTTGCAAAACAAAATATTATGTCTCCTGTTTTCTCTACAAATAAATCTGATATAAATTTTATTTTAAGTAATCAAGATAAACTTAAAATTGCTTCAAATAAGATAATACAAGATTACCCTCATCCTAAAATAGATCCTAAATTAAGTCAATTTCAATCTATTACTTATAATTTTAATATTTTTAATAGTAAAATACATAATAAAAAAAGAGTAAGCACAATACTTGAATATTTTTTCCATTCTTTTTTTAGTAGTATAAGTAAGCCTGTTTTTATAGAAACTCCTGATAAATTAATTTTAAGACTTTATTATGTAATAGGAACATTGTTTGAATACTACGCTCCGCGTAGTACTAATAAAAATAATAACCAAAATAATAGCCACAAAAATAAAAGTACAGCACCTTTTCTAAGAAAAGGAATGTATATAAAAAAACATTTATCAGAAAAATTGGCCAAAATTATTGATTATGTTATGAAAAATATAAATAAAAAATCTCCTAAAAATAAAAAGGCTTTATTATATTGAAAAATAATACAGAAAAGAAAAAATAAATTAAATAAAGCATGTTTAAATGGAAAACTTTATAATTTTAATAATATATTAGCTTATGCTTTCAAAATGTATAAATTGAATAAAATTAGAAGAAATAAAACAAGATTTAAAAGTACGTTGGTATTTCCTTTGAAAAAAACACAAGAACTAAAACAAAAAGTAAAAGGAAAGTGATACTATGTTATAGGCAATGGCAATGGCAATGGCAATAATGCTGTTCTTTTTTCTAAACGTAAACCAAAATTTAAATTTAAAAATTCAATTTTTCAACAAAATATTTCTAATTTAATAAAAGGTAAAGATAAGTCATTAAATGTAAATAAAGATTATTGATGATTAAAAATTGGATTACTTAAGTCTTTATTGTTAAAAATTTTCAAAAAAGAATTAGAAGTTCAATTGGTAAGGCTTTACAATATTGGTCATGATCCTAACATTTTAGCTAAAAGTGTAAGCGCTAATACCAAAACATTCAATTTCAGATTTTTATTAAAAATTTTATGAAAAAAAATTTCTGTTTATAAAAGTTCTAAGATAATTTTACAGAAAAACAGAATTTTAAAAAATATTACAGTTTCTAGTGCACAATTATTACCTATTGAAAACTCTCTTTTAAACCCTTATAGTTCTATTCCTTATGTATCTTCAGATGTAATTATGGATCTAAATTCAAATATCAATAGTAATATTTCTTCTACTTCAAATAAAAATCTTATTCCTTTTGGTGGTTACCCAGCCTATATTAATAAATTAAATAATACAGGTTTTGGCTATAGTAAAGATTTAATAATTAAACAAAAAACAAAAAAGGTATCTCAATTAACAAACCAAAATAGTAATAAATTAAAATTATTTATACCTTCATCTATTCTTTATTATAATATGGATAACTATAAAGAGATAATTACAAATCTTGTAGCACCTGCAAAAACTACAGGAATAAGATTAAGATTAGCTGGTAGATTAAAAACAGAAAGATTTAAACCTAAGAAAACTGTGCAAACAGTACAAATAGGTAGCTTATCTAAAAATTTAGTAAATTTTGTTAATACTGCTTCATTTACATCTAAAAACAAAAAAGGTATTTTTAATATAAAAGTATGGATGAGTTCTTCATATTATTAAACATTAAACAATTTTTAATATCTTTATCTTTATCTTTATTCTTGTATGTTTTGCTAAAAATCTTTTTTTATTAAAAACCAAAATTTATAATGTATCTATGCCGTATTACGTTTTACCTTCTGGTGCTTGCAATAAACAAATAATGTAAAATAATTATATTTATCCACTTTTTATTTAACTCCCATATTTAATCCTCTTATTAAAAATAAAACAAAATATCATAGTAAAACTTTTATTGTTAAACAGCAAGATCAACCCTTTTCAATTTAATAATTAAACAAATATTTTTCCAATTCCAAAATTAATTTCAACCTTTAAAACCCGGTAAAAAAATACTCGTAAAATTTTTGTGCATTTAGTTAAAATTAAGCACTATTAAGTTCTGTTTAAAATTTTAAATTTAAACAAAAATTGTTTAGTGAACTTTAACATTAAAATATTTTATTTTTTTTAATATTGCCGTAAATACTAAATTAAAAAACTTATTTGTAGAAAATATAATATTATATTTTTTATTATTAAGATTTAAATCAAATCCCTTAAAAATTTAACAATGAAAAAAACTAAATTAATTATAAATAAAATTTTTTACTCTACCCTTTCTTATTTATCTAAAATAAATAAGAGAAAAAGACTTACTAATGCTAAGAAATTTTCTTTTAGTGTTGCTCCTAATTTACAATAAATAATAATAGGTTTATTACTTGGCGATTTAAATGCTGAAAAACAATCTATAAATGGGAATACAAGATTAAGATTTGCACAAGGTTTAGTGCATGAACCTTATCTTTTTCTTTTATATGATTTATTTCAAGATTATTCTTCCTCGCTTCCTAGAAAATATGAGTCTAAAGCAGATATTAGAACAGATAAAATTTATTCTACAGTTATATTTCAAACTTATAGTTTACCTTGTTTTAATAAATATTATGAATTATTTTATTTAAATAAAGTTAAAATAGTCCCTTTAAATATTGGTGAATTATTAACAGCACGAGGATTAGCTTACTGAGCAATGGACGACGGTGCTAAATTAGGCTCTGGTTTTACATTTAGTACTAACTCTTTTCAAACAAAAGAAGTAGAACTATTAATTCAAGTTCTTACTGAGAAATTTTATCTTAATTGTTCAGCTCACATTCAAAGAAAAGAAGAACATAGAATTTATATAAAATCAGACTCGATGAATAAATTTAAAGAATTAGTTAGACCTTACTTTCATGAGTCAATGCTTTATAAATTAGACTAATCTTTAAAATTCCATAGTAAGTAAATTTTATTATCGATATTTTTAGTAAATAAATTCTCAAATTTTCTAGTTTTATACTCCTTTGGTTTTCCACTTTTTAATCACTCCTTGCCTAAGGTCCACTCTCACTTTAATTCTATAGCAAATATAATTTAATTCTTTATTTGGACTTGAAGCCGGAGACTTGTTTTTTATAAAATTACCCTTTTTGGGCTTGTGCTATAATTAAAACAAAAATGCTATAGCACAAAAAAATACTCTTAAATTCTTTAAGATAGTTTCAAGAAAAATTTCATAATATTACTTTAATCAAGATTAACCCTTTCCAATAACCTTGGTTCTAATTACCTTGTTCTTCCCAAGTTCTTAAAAGACAATAGATAGTAATTAAAAAAAATAAAATATAAAGGAAAGATTAAAAATAAATAGAAAATAATTATTAATTAATTAATAATTCTTTTCGTCCTCCCTTTATAGTTAGGTTATTAATAAAATTATAAATTAAAATTAATTATTTTATAATTATTAACCCTTTAGGTCCTTTCTTTTGTGACCTGACACTTCTTAACTTACTTTTTATTTATTAATTTATTATTAATTATTTAATAATAAATTAATTTTAATAAATAATAATATTACTTAATTACTCAAACTAAGGAAGTAAATTGACTTAATTACTCAAACTAAGGAAGTAAGTTAATAATAACACACCTTTCTCTTAAAAGAAGATCCAGTTTATTATTTAATTAAAATTTTTATTTAATAATTTTGTTTTGTAAAAAGGGTATTACACATATACAAATTATAAAATAAAATAAAAAATAAATAAAAATAATTAATACAAAATAAAAATAAAAATATTATAATTATAATAAAATATATAATGTAATAGATGTAGGAAGAGATATATAAATTAATTTAATTTAAAACAAAAACAACACAAAAGAAAGAAAGAAAGCAAAACTAAACAAAATTAAATTATTATTTATTAATAATTTAATTAAATTATTAATTATTTAGTTATAATATAGAATATAAGGAACTAACTATTATTTAATATTATATAAAATAAAATAGAGTCAATAAAACTAATTAAAGTTATTCTTTTTAGTGGTGTATCTACTAGAACATTAGCACTTTCTAGTGCAGGATTTATTTTTGATGTGATAGTATTTAAAATAGAATTTTCTGGTATTCTATTTCTAACCAAATCTAAAACTAAATCCCAAACTCTCGTTATTGGTAATACCATTAATAATGTTTTCAAGGCATTTAATATATTTTTATAATTAATTATATTAATATTTTTAAAAATAGTTAACCAAGTAAAATAAGACAATATAAATTTAATTATTCTTATCATTTCTGTTTATAAAAATTTCTATAAAATTAGTTATTTTTTAATAAAATCAATCTACAGTTCCTAGTGATAAAGTGTTTAAAACATTATAAATATAAGTAAAATCAAACCCAAAATACTTTAAAATAAAATAAATAAAAGCAATTTTAAATGGAATTCATAATAATTTAAAAATAACTTTTAAACCTCTTTTGATAAATGCTAAGACTATAACTATTAAAAAGAAAGCATCTAGATTATTATCCTCATGTATTAAATTTTGTGATTCTAATTTTGTTAATAAAGCCTTTTCAGTATTAATAACTCCAGCGGAGTCTGAAAAGATAGAATTAAACAAAATAAAAATTGAAGGAATACTTATTAAATTTTTTAAACTTGTTCCCTTCAACAATGCAAGAACTATCGTAAGTATTGCAGAAGGTTTTAAATAAAGAAAAAATTTATATGTTAAAGTAAACATTCTATTGTAAACTTGTTTATTTAATAACGGTAAGGTTCCTTTTACTCTTGATCGAATTATTCGGAATGCGATATTTTTAAACATAATAACTAATTTTGTGAAAAAGGGGAATTAATTCAACACCGAACTAAATATTTTAAGTTTAGTCGTTGAATGTATATTAAATACATTGTTATAACTTAAGAATTATTAAATATTTATTTAATATTAACTATTATAACATACTTCTAAATTACTTATAATTATCGTATAATAATTATGTAATATTATTATAAATAAAAAATAAATTTGATTTTTTTTATTATTATTTATAATTTTTATTTTGTTTTAAGGTGGAAAATAACGAAAACCACCGGCCTTAGCTAAATAAGACATAGTGGCCTTCCTAAATTAATTTATTTATATTTTATATTGAGGGTTTTATAAAATAAATACTTCTTTGTACCCTAGGTTTTATCTTTTAGTCAACGTAGGGCTCTAGAACAAGTACCATTTTATTTTTAATAAATGTTTTAATCGCCCTTTTCGATTAATTAAAACTTGTTCTATTTTTTAAAGTGTTTATATTATTTCTTGAGGTTTAAGAATTTATTTTTAAAGTGTTTATTTTTTTTTAAGAAGTATTTATTTTATAAATTATTAATAATAATAAAGATAATAATAATAATATAAAACATGCAACAAAAAATATTTCTGTATTTGTTAAATATTTTTTATTATTATTTTTATTTGTATCTTTAATATTGTTTATGGTTTTTATCTTTCCTGATAACCCTTTTATTGTAATATTAGATTGTATTACATTTAATGATAAGTCTTTCCAGTTTACTTTAAAACTTATTCTTGGTACTACTATTGATTCACCTCTGAATAAAGTTTCAAAGGAATTATAATTTAATTTTGTTGAATCAACACCACTTGACTTAATAATTTCTTGATTGTTAATGTCTAAAATATAATACAATTTCTTTCTAATAAATATACCTCTTTTTATTTCGTGAACTAGTTTCATTTTTCCTAATTCACTGCCCACTAAACGATCTGGTAGTGGATATGGTAATACAACTGAATCTGTATCAGACATTATGCATGGATTACCTGGTATATTTTTATATTCGTTAATCGAGATACGAGCATAAGATGCAATTGCAGAAGCTATATGAACAGCTGAAGGAACTCCTGCTTTTTTTAAAAGTCCTATGTCTTTTATTTGTTTTTTATTATATGTTTTATTTAATGTAAAGTCAATATCAGTATCTTTATATAACTTTCTAATACTTTCACTTACTTTACCTTTATATCTTACAATAACTTTGTCTTTTCCTATCTCAGAAAATAAAGAAATATTACTGTTTTTATTAATTTTATCTGCTTGTTCTTTATTTACAATTTTCATAATATTTTCTATCTCTTTCATTCCCATTCTACCATATAGTGCATTTAAAAATAATTTAGCTATAGATTTTTTTATTGGATCATTAGATGTTTTTTTAATTTAAAAATGATCTTTAACATAAGTTGTGAAAAGATTTTGTTCTCTTTCAAATAAATAACTATATTCTATTTTTATTGTGTAACCGTATTTTTTAGCATATTTCATCTCTTCTGAGAATATAAGTCTTTTAAATTTACCTCTGGGGCACGTATTTAATTTTGTATCGGGATCTCTGTACTGAATAAATGGAACTCTTAAAGTCTTTTCATCAGGACACAAAATTTCACCATATACAAATCCAAATATTTTATCTAAATCCGTTTCTAAAGAAAGCGTTGGTTCACCAACGGGCATATCATTCAACATAGCAGAAGGATATTGACTATTAATATCATAAAGGTATCCGTTATTTATTTTATTAATAAATACATCCACATTACCAGCAAAATAAGATGTTCTAATCTCTTTTTCTAGTTCACCTTTAATAATTTTAATTTTATTTTTAAATTCATTAGGTATATAATTAGAAGAATAGGCAGCTAAAGCTAGACTAGGCAAAGTTTTTGAGCTTGTAATATTTAATTTATAATTATTAAAAATATTATCACTAAATTTTAATAGTGCTTCTAATAAACCTTCAATATCGTATTTAAGATAAGTTAATGTTTGTTCTTTTAAATTCCAATTATTAATTGGAATAGATAAATAGTTTTTATCAGAAATATTTATAAAAAAGTTTTGAGATGGTTTGTTCCCAATATAAAATAAATTGTCTTTATTTACGAAACTATATGGGAAATAACTTTTTTTAATATTACAATTAAATTAATTTAAAATGTTATCTAAACTACCTGAAATTAATTGAAGTGAATCCAATAATTTTATTTTAACATTTTTATATTTAATAACTATAGATAAAATACCATTGTCTTTCCAAATAGGACTAAATTTAATGTCCTCATTTATAATTAAAGCTTTTAATATAAAAACAGAATAAAATCTAGCAAGATTATGAGCATAAAAAGTATATCCGTCCAACTCATTTTGGTTTAAAATATTTAAAAACAATCTATTAACTAATTGTTCACTAGTTTCATTATCATTATTATAAAATAATTCTGTTTTTCCTTTAACACTTCAACCTCCAGCATATACTTGGTGTTCACCTAAACCTAAATCTTTTCCAAATGTTTCAAAGTCTAATGTACCAATTTTATCATCATATTTTTTATCTATGGTAGATATAGGGAAATCTTTATATTTAAATATTTTTTCTACATTATAAATATTATCATTATTATCGTAAAAATATTTAACTCCATCAAATTCTCTAATAAACCCATTATCACTCTTTGTATCTATTCAAGATATTATTACATCCTTTTTAAATGTCAAATTACTTTCATTAAATTCTTTAATGAAAATCTCATTACAAATTTTGTTTTCATCATTATAATATGTCTTTAAACTTGCACACTCAGATTTATTAATTTTATAACCTATTAATTTATTTTCTGCCTTAAAAATTGGGTCACCATATCTATCCATAAGAATATTTCCAAAAGGATAATTTTTTATTTTAGATATTTTTTTTTCAACTGATAAATTAAAATTGTAAGAGTTTGAATATTTATCGTTAAGATCAGTATTTAAATTTTGTTCTAAAACACTGTTCACTTCTTGGATCGGAACGTTAAACTCATCAGCAGTTAATCAAACTCTACCCATTAAAAATAGATCACAATCATAAGGTTCTAGATTATATAGTAATGTTTTATAATTTAATAAATGAGTTAATTTAAGGGCTAACAAATTATAAGAAAAATCTTTTGTTACTTTCATAGATTTCATTAAAGTTATACTATTATACTCACCACTTGAAAATTTAAACTTAATGTAGGTAAAATAGTATAAGTTGTATTTTCAGGTATTTCATTTAAAAATTCTTTAATCTTTGACCCTAAATTACCTGAATTAATAATTTCACCACAATTACCAAACTTAACAATATGGTTATAACCATAAAAACCTTTAGTATAGTTTTTATTAAAAAGTTTTAATTCTAAAGCTTTTTCAAAAAAAATATTAGAATCGTTAATAAATTTAGGGTTTATATCATTAAATTCTTTTAAATAAATATTATTATTTATTGTAGAAGTAGAGAAATATCTAATATTATTTTTAATTAAAATAATATTAGAAACAAAATTATTATTTAAATTAATCATTTTATTTTTTTTTAATAACCTCTCATTTAAAGGGACCGGTGTTCGGTTGCTACTCTTGCCATGTTTAATTACCCTTTTTTATTTCAAATTTTAATTCTCATCATAATGTCACCGTTTCATAAGAGTATAAACTTGAATATAAAATTTGATATCTTCTAATTCTTAGTTATTCTATGTGCCTTACTTATCGGTCGTATCACTTGGGGTCTTGTTTATTAAACTGACGCTCTGTCTGTGCTGCTATGAGACTCTGGACCAATTATCACTACTCTCGTTAATAGGATTGGCTTGCATTCTTTATATCCTTCAAATTTGTTTAACAAAAGAACTTAAATCATGGACTTCACATTGCCTTTACACTCTAACCTTATGTATTATCTTTAAAGTGCCGGAAAAACAAAATATTTTGTTTTTAATTAATGAATTTATATTATTATTTTTATTAAATAATTAAATTTTATTTAATAAAAATAATAATCTTGTGACCTGGCCATTCTATGGATTATTAACAATTTTAAATGTTTTAATCAAAAATTTAAAAACATTTATTAGAGATTACGAGAATCGAACTCGTGCCAAAAATGTTTCCCCACATTTTAAATTAAATAAATAAAAATTAAAATGGGGGGGTTATAGGATAGTATTTATGTTTTTATTTATTTTATTGTTTTTTATTTATTGTTATTTATTGTTATTTTTATTAGACTTTAATATTTTATTTATTTTATTTATTTATTGTTATTTTTATTTTATTTAATATTATTTTATTTTATTTTTATGTTATTATTTTAAGGCTATTTATACTTTTTATTTTAAATTTTTGTTTATTTTTGTATTTTATTTACTATTATTGTTTTACTAGGACTAATATTTATTTTAATAAGAAATAAGGTTAATTTTTAATTTATTTATTAAATAAATTATAAAATTTAAATAAGAAAATTACCTTACAATAAATTATATTTATTAATTATTTATTAATTTTATATATTAATTTATTTATCATACAATATTTAAATACATCTTTTCTATTAAAAACCACAAATTTAACGAAAATATACAAAATTACCAGCCACTTTTTATATATAAGTGCACAAAAAATTGGTACAAGCCCTATTAGAAGAAGAATTTTCTAGAGATAAATGTTTTTTGTATAAATTAAATAAATAAAATTTAAAATGGGGGGGGATATATAGGGTATTGCAATATACAAATTATAAAATAAAATATAAAATTATAAATTAAATTTATTAAATTCTTTACTTTCTAAAATCGCTTATATATTTATATTTTAATTAAATTAATTTAATAAAAAAAAACAAAATAAATATAAAAATTATAAAAACTACTTCTATTATTTCAACTTAAATTTAAATAATAATGGGTCGTATCCAATTAGAGAGAATAAAATCGAATATTTTTTAAATTAATATAAATGAATTTAAAATGGCATAAATAGTAGAGTTAGGTCTCTATTCTCTTCATGTGATGAGCGTGATTGAGGTAAGTCCATGACTAAATTAAGGGCAAGTATCCGCGTTTTATATATAATTAAATTTTATTGACCTTACTAGAATTATTTGTAAATTTAAACTGCACATTTTATTTATATATTAAAGGGAGAAAAAGGTAAAAGAAAATTTTAGGAAAATTATAAAAATAGCAATTCGATTTATTCAACAGGGTGGGATAGGGGTATTAAGAAAAGAATAAAAAGAAATATTTTAATTAAAATATTTATTTTTATTATTTATTTATTTATTTTTTTAGTTAACTCTTTATTTTAGCTTACCTATGCTTTTTAACTATTTATTTAACTGTTAAATATTAATCATTTATTTTAAAATTTTAGTTATTTTTTATACAACCAATGAAAAGAAGTATTTTTAGTGTTTTTTTGTATTTTTAATGATTTAAGAAAAATTATAAAAATTTATAATTTAATCTTAGATAATATAATATAAATCTATTTTTATACTTTTGTTTAAAATTTAACTAATTTACTATTATTAAATGTTTGTCTAGGTAAAAATGGGAAGACAGAACTAATGTTTAAATTGCACACATCCTATTAGAGAGAATATATTTAAATTTATCTTTCTATTAACTACAAATACATTATCTAAATAGTTTAACATAACATATAAACTATTTAGATTTTTTTATTTAGATTTTATTATTTAGATTTTTTTATTTATTATTTAGATTTTGTTTATTTATTATTTAGATTTTGTTTGAGATAAGAGTCACTCAATAAAAGTAAAACAATAGTAGTTAATTAAAATAATTTATCTTTTGATAATTAAAAAATAATAAAACATAAAACACAAAAATGCAACTTAACTATAAAAAAATGCAACTTAACTATACAAACAATTCAATTTTATCTACTTATTATTCTAACTATATTAATCTAATTAATTCTAATAATAAATTAACATCTAATAATTTATCAGATTTATAAATATCACAATTATATAGTAATATTTATAACTTATCCGAATTTGATATTTATAAATTTATTACAGCATATGACTTTATACAAGATTCCTTAGGTTGCAATAAATTTACTTTAACAGAAGGTATAACTTCAAATAAAAATTTATATAACAACATATTAATAGATTTATTTTATATTAACATTCCCTTTTCAATAATTTTTATTTACCAATTTCGGTTGTATTTAAAATAAAACAGGAAGGATGTGACATAAAAGATTTAACACAATCAGATATTAATAAACTAAAACAATTTAAAATTAATAGAACTTATGGAGATATAGATCCAATAAATTATATCTATGAGGAAATGCAAAACTATAAGCATGTTTATTCAAACTATGCTGGAAACTCCTATACTTATTATATTTTCAAGATATTAATAAAATTATTTTTAACTGAAGTTTATTTATTTAAGTATCAAGGTCATATATTCACATACAAAGAATTAAATTTTTATTATAACGATTTAATTTACAATTATCCAGATCCACAAAAAATTAAATAAATTTAAGAACTTATTGATGATAAACAAATAGAAAAAATAAAATATTCTTGTATTAAAATAATGGAACCTAGTGATATAAATTATTCTTCTATTTCTCATCTAAAGTTATATTTAGTAGATGTATCTAAAACTACAAATTTTTAAAAAACTTATGATACATTAATAGAAAAATCTTTTTATTCTTTCTGGGACTATGATAAAGCATTAGAAAATAACAAAATTTTACAAGAAATTAGCAATTAATATTAAATTTAAGTAAAACAAAAATAACAATATCTGCATAGGGATAAACAGATATTTATAAAATTTTTCCCTTTTACAATTAAAAATATAAAAAATTTAAACAATAAAATGCAAAATAATTCTGCCTTAGACATTATAATTTATACAAAAAATAATTATTATAATTATTTTCAAAGATTAGAAAGCATATTACAAGAAATAAGACTTTTAGACTCAATAAATAATTAAATTAGTAATGGAATTTGAGATTAAAATATAAAATATAAACGATCATGGGAAAGATCTTTATCTAATTTGGATTCAAGTTTTTATTTAGTAAATAAAAAGTGGATAGATTTTATTCTTACAACAAATAAAAATTCTGTTGACCCAGCCTTTGGGAAAGATAATAGCTCAGATCAATTAAAAATAAATCCAATTTCTATTGAAGAAATGTTAAATACTAAATTAAGATTAGCACTATTATTATTTTTAAGAGATATAGCTAATAAATTAAGTTCAGATAAAAAATTTAAACTACAATTAAAATTAATATTTACTTTTACAACTGAATATATAGATCTTGAAATTAATAACACTCTTTTTGGGAGGTTTTATATTATTTTAAAATATATAAAACTATTTTTGTTGAATTTAATACCCACATTATTTTTGTTTTAATTATTTATAACTAAATATAAATTTGTATTTGTTTTTCTGAGCTAAGACTTTTTTTATTTAATAATATTTAACTTTGTAATCATACAAGAAAAAACATATGTTTTTTTAATTTATTAAGCTTACTTAATTTTTAATTTTATTTAAAAATAAATATAATAATTTATCCTTTATGGTTTGGCTATAATTCGTATTTATATTAAAAGAAGATTAGATTTTTGTCATCTTTAAATTTTTAATAATTTAAAATCCTTAAATAATTTAAATAAATAGTTTAATAATATTTTTTGTATAAAAATAATCTAAATAATACAAAAAATTATTTAAAACAAAACAATTTAATGATCTAAACAAAACAATTAATGATCTAAACAAAACAATTTTATTGCCTTGGTAGCTTAGTTGGTTAAAGCACTATTGTGAAGTAATAGGGAGCGTCTGTTCGATTCAGTCTCAAGGCAAAATTATAAAGTTAAGTTTTTTTAACATTTAAAAATCTTTTTTTTAGTAATAAATTAATACTATATAAATTATGTAAATGTAATTATTACATATTTGCTTTTTTTAAGTTCTTTTATATTAAAAAATAATATAAGATATTAAAAAATAATATAAGATAATAAAAATAATATAAGATATTAAAAAATAATATAAGGTAATAAAGAGTATATAAGGTAATAAAATAAACAAAAAAGAACTTTGTATAAGGGTTAGTATTATGATCTTCAAAATCATCAGTAGGTGTTCGAATCACCTAGTTCTTGAAAGTTATAAAGACTAAAAAATTAAAATTATATTAATTCATTATATTTAATATTTTTATTGTTTAAATTTAAATTAATGATGTTTAAATAAAAATTTAGAATTATTTTTTTAACATTTATTTTATATGTAAGCCCTTTTTCATAATTTTGTTGAGGTATTTTAAGGAGTTAGTTAGGAGATAACGTATTAATAAATTTTAATATTTAGGTAACATTTTTATTTGTTAAATTACAGATAAAAATAGAGATTAGTTATAAATTGAGTAGATGGGTTTTTTCTACTAATGCGAAAGATATTGGTACACTTTATCTAATTTTTGCCATATTTTCTGGTATGTTAGGTTCAGCTTTCTCTGTTCTTATAAGACTTGAATTATCTGCACCAGGTGTTCAATTCTTACAAGGAGATCACCAATTATTTAATGTTATAATTACTGCACATGCATTTTTAATGATTTTCTTTTTGGTTATGCCTGCTTTAGTAGGTGGATTTGGTAATTATTTAGTACCTGTAATGGTAGGAGCTCCTGATATGGCATTCCCAAGATTAAATAATATTTCATTTTGATTATTACCACCTTCATTAATATTATTATTATTAAGTGCCTTAGTTGAGCAAGGTGCTGGTACAGGATGGACAGTTTATCCTCCTTTAGCTGGAATTCAATCTCATTCTGGTGGTTCTGTAGATTTAGCTATTTTCTCATTACACTTATCTGGTGTATCTAGTTTATTGGGTGCTATTAATTTTATTAGTACTGTTTTAAATATGAGAGCTGGTGGTTTAAGTTTACACAAAATTAGTTTATTCTCATGGGCAATCTTTGTTACTGCTATTTTATTATTACTTGCATTACCTGTCTTAGCAGGTGCTATAACAATGCTTATCTGTGATAGAAACTTTAATACTAGTTTTTATGATCCTGCTGGAGGTGGTTCACTGCTTCCTAATTTCACTATATGCTAAAAGAATTTAAATTTAATTAGCAAGATTTATTTTTTTTAACACTAAACCAGTGAAAATTAAAAACAAATTTTCAGAGAATATACGTGATAGATTTAAATTAAAATTTAACAAATTTAGAACTTAAATTAAGAGGTATTCCAATATAAATTAAAATAAAAACAAAAACAAAAAATTTATAACAAAAATTAAATATAAAATTGTATTTTATATTTAATTTTATATATAAATTTAGGGTGAATTTTTACTTTATTTTAAACTTTATTCTTATTATTTTCATTCTTCACAAAATTTAAACCATAGTTATAACTTTAAGTTTAAAATCTGTACATTAAAAAAATTTTAAATCTTCAAGATTAAACAAAAATGTTAGACATTATCTCATAACTAATAATTTAAAATTTTTATGAACTTTTATAGTATAGTTATAAATTTAAATGATATTAAATCTTATGTTATATTATCTCTTGTTGTTGCAATATTGGCGCTTAGTTTTTTAATTTATTTTACTAGTATCATAAATAAAATTTCTGTTTATGATACTATTAAATTTATGTGAAGAAAAGCTGGACAAAAAGTTGTTAAAAGTGTACTAGGAATTTGAAAGTAAAATATCTTTTTCAATATAAACACTTTTTTTTTAAAGTTATAATTTAACTTTATATTTATTTTTCTTATTTTTTTTTAATAAAAAGTAAGAAAAATTGTAATTTTAATTTTAATTTATTTAAGGGTGATCCTGTACTTTACCAACATCTATTCTGATTCTTTGGTCACCCTGAAGTTTATATTTTAATTATTCCTGGATTTGGTATAGTATCACATATAATTTCAACTTTTTCAGGAAAACCTATTTTTGGTTATCTTGGTATGGTCTACGCTATGTTCTCAATTGGTATTTTAGGTTTTATTGTATGATCACACCATATGTATGCAGTTGGTCTTGATGTTGATACTAGAGCATACTTCACTGCAGCAACAATGGTAATTGCAGTTCCAACAGGAATTAAAATATTCAGTTGGTTAGCTACAGCTTATGGTGGATCTTTAAGATATACTACTCCTATGTTGTATGTATTAGGATTCATTGCTCTATTCACTATTGGAGGATTAACAGGAGTTGTATTAGCTAATGCATCAATGGATATTGCATTCCATGATACTTATTATGTAGTAGCCCATTTTCATTATGTATTATCAATGGGAGCTGTATTTGCACTATTTGGTGGTTTCTACTACTGAGCTCCAAAAATCATTGGAAAAACATACAATGAATTTTTAGGTAAAATACACTTCTGAAGCATGTTCATTGGGGTTAATATTACATTTTTCCCTCAACATTTTTTAGGTCTAGCAGGTATGCCTAGAAGAATTCCTGATTATGCTGACTCTTTTGCAGGGTGAAATGCAATTTCAAGTTTTGGTTCAATCATTTCAGTAGTAGCTACTGCATTATTCTTATATATAGTTTATAATCTTTTTGTAGACGGGAAAGAAATAAATTCTAACCCATGACAAGTCCCTGCCTTTTTCACTTCATATGACCAATTTAAACCAATATCTAATTACTCAAATAGTTTAGAATGGGTTATAGGAACACCTTCACCTTTTCACAGTTATAAAGATTTACCTGTACAAACTGAATCTAATTAGATATTGAAAAACAAAATAATTAAACTGTTAAGTGTATATTAAATAAAATAAATTTTTCTTTAAGATCTGTTTAACTTTAGAAAAAAGAAATAGATTTATATTAAAAAGAATATAAAAATTTTCATTTAAAAATTATAAATTTTCAATATTAACCCTTTTATTTCCCAAATTTAATTCTAGAGTCAATTTGTTTTTGTTTTTAAATTTGTTTTAAAAACAAATAAGAAATCAACAAAATATCTTTCTTTTTTAATTTTCTTATTTTTTTTTTATTAAATACTACATAATTAAAATTTAACACCTTTACTAAAATAAAATTAATTTTATTTTAAAGTTATATTAAATTTAATACTTAATATTAATTATTTTTAACTTAATACTTTATTTAATCTGTAATACAAAATTACTATAAATTAAAATTTATAGTAAAATAAGTATAATAAATATTTTTAATTTATAAATTAAGGCATTTTTTTAAAACAAAAATTTAAGGAATTATTTTAAAATTTAAGTTGATTTAAAATTTAAGTATAAATTTTACAGGTTTACAGGTTTATAATATAATTTATTATAATTAAATTATAAGTAGTTTAGAGGTATGTGTAAATATATTAAAATTTAATTAATAAATTTAAATTAGTTTACACAAAAATATTTAATATTTTTCAATCCCCTTTTTTTTTAAAGTTTTTATAGTAAATTTACTATAAAAGGTTTAAATTTTATAAATAACATTAGTCTATATTTTAAATTTAATCATAATTGTCTAAAAATATTTTAGATATAAAATTTATTACTGTTATATCTAAGCATATTTTTAAGCTGAGCTTAAAAATAAATATTGTACTTTATTTTTTAATAAATAATAAATCTTTATTCTTCCCTTTTTTTATTATTATTATATTTTTATATTTTTATATTATTATATTTTTATATTATTATAAAAAAGTAAGGAAAGCAGAATTTAATAAAAAGGTGGAGCATTGATTTAATGTTTATTATTAAATTAAAAAAAACCCTTTTTATATGTGTTAGGTTATAGCGCATAATTTTTTTTATATTATTTTAAGTTGTATATTTTAATTTTATTATAAATTTAATTTTATAAAATATACTAATAAATAAAGAATAAAAAAAAAGGGTAAAGTTTTAAACTTTTTAACTAATGATAACCTTAATTACAATTTTACCTTTGGTTGGTTCTTTTTTATTTATAAATATAAATGAAGAAGCTACCATTAATTCTGATAAAGCAAGGTTTTCTTCTATTAATATTCAACCAAAAAATAATTCAATTATTAAACAAATAGGATTAAGTACATCATTAATTGTTTTATTTTTAACTATTTATATTTTTAGTAAAAGTTCTTTAATATTGCCTAATTGCTCTAATGATTTAGAAAGTTTGACAAAATTAGTAAATATTTATTCTAATAGTGTTAATAGCATACAATTTGGAACACTTTATTCTTCTTCAATAAATCAATTAGAAAATATAGATAGTATTTCTTTATATTATATTTTACTTACCGCTTTTATTACACCTATTTGTCTATTATCTAATTGAAGAGATATTACAATAAAAAATAAGTATTTTGTATTTTCTTTTTTATTATTAGAAACTCTTCAAATTTCATTCTTTCTGGTAACTGATTTATTGTTATTTTATATCTATTTTGAAAGCGTTTTAATACCTTTATTTATGATTGTAGGAATATTTGGAAGTAGTACGTATAGAATAAGAGCAGCATTTTTACTATTTTTATACACTTTAGCTGGTAGTTTACCAATGCTTTTAGCAATTTTATTTATAGGTTACAATCTTGGAACAACTAATTTAGAATACATTTCTATGTATGGGCTTAGTTCGGAAGTTCAAGCATGATTAGGTTTTGCATTTTTATTATCTTTTGCAGTTAAAAGTCCTACTTATCCATTTCACTTATGATTATTTAGAGCACATAGTGAATCCTGCACAGGAGGTTCAGTTATTTTAGCTGCAGTAATTTTAAAATTCGCAACTTATGGTTTTATTAAAGTTCTAATCCCCTTTTTCCCTGAATTCGTTCATAATAATTTATATTTAATTCAAGCACTAGCTATTATAACTCTTATTTATTCCTCTTTAGTTACTATTCGACAAACTGACATAAAATCTACTGTTGCATATAGCAGTGTAGCTCACATGGCTGTCGTTATATTAGGATTATTTACTAATACAGTAATGGGAATTGAGGGTGGTTTTTTACTAAGCTTAGCGCATGGACTTGTATCTTCTGCGTTATTTATTTTAGTAGGTGGTGTTTTATACACTAGATATCATACTAGATTAATAAATTATTATAGAGGATTAACAATCAAGATGCCTTTGTTCTCTATTTTATTCTTTCTTTTTTTAGTTTTTAATGCTTCTGCTCCTTTGTCATTAAATTTTGTAGGTGAATTTTTAGCATTGGCTGGTGTATTCCAATCTTCTCCTGTTTCTGGATTTTTAGGAGCTACTGGTATTGTATTATCAGCAATCTATTCCATCTTTTTTTTTAATAGAATAGCCTTTTTAGGTTTCAGTCCATATCTAAAATCGGAAACAGTTTTAATTAAAAAAAATTTATCTCTATCGGATTTAACTAGATTAGAAATTTATATGTTGATTCCATTACTATTATTAACTGTATTCTTTGGATTATTCCCTAATATAATTTTAGATTCCTTACACTGAGATGTTTCTAACCTAATATATAATACTAAAGAAAATAGTATAACTGCCATTTTATAAACACTTTTATTTTCTCCTATTAAAATTTTTCCAAACCTCTCAACCTTGTATTAAATTTACAGAAAAAAATACTAGTTTAATAGTTTTAAATAAAATTAAAGAATTTTTCTGTTTTGGTAATATTTACAATGACAATGATTCCAGATCGAATAGTTCTAATTTTCAAATTACTAGTCTTAGAGATTTATAAAGTTTATTGAAAATTTTAAGGAAGTTAGCTTTCAAGGATAAAAAGCATTGGATTATCTGTGTTTCTGTTCTCTTATTTATATGATAATGGATAAAGCCCACTTAAGTTTAGAAGGGCAAGAAAAATTGCTTAATATTATTTAAAATATGAACAAATCTAGACAAAAATTTAATAAGCCTTTTTAAGTATTTACAGTCGTGTTTTAAAATATAATCTCTAGTTTCTTCTTTAAAGCATTTATTAAATTATTTATTTTTGTTAGTAACTAACAAAATAAATATTACCTTTTGCATTATTTTAATTTTCTTATAATTGGTTAAAATTTATGTAAGCCCTCTTTCATATTTACATTAGAGGTATTTTTAAGGAGTTAGTTAATAAAATAAAATTTTATTTTGTTTTACTGACAATAAAAAATAAAATAAAATGTTAAGAAAATTAAATAGATTAAATTAATTAATAAAATATTAAACATAAATTTAATTATTATTGAAAATTAAAAAATTATTTTTATTATAAGTCTTTCTATGATAAATATAAAAGAATTAAAATTTATTATTTAACTCGTTTGTAATTCCTTTAATCTTAAAAAAAGTCTTAGAAAATTCTTTGACTGCCAAAGGCAAAGTATTAAATTTTTTAAAGAAAAATATTTTAAATTAAAACCCCTTATTTTTAATTTAATCCTTTTATTTTTAATTTATTCCCTTTTTATTTTTTTTCAAAAACAAAATTCTTTTATTATAATAAAAGAAAACTGAGTGTACAGTTGCTGGTGCTATTTTATTAAGTTTAGCTCATGGTCTTATTTCACCTGGTCTATTCTTTATAGTTGAGAGTGTTTTTATACTAGATATCTTACTAGAATTATTAAAATTTATAGGCGTTTAACTGTTAAATGCCTGTATTTTCTATATTTTTGTTTAATTTAATCTTATTAAATGTTTCTGCTCCTCTATCTCTAAACTTTGTAGGTGAATTCTTAAGTTTAGCTGGTATATTTGCCTAATCTCCTGTTTTAGTTTAATTTGGTGCAACTTCTATTACATTGTCTGCTACATATTAATTTTGTTATTTAATAGAGTAGTTTTCTTAGGCTTTAGTCCTTAATTAAAACATGAAAATTAAAGGCTGGTGCTAATTTAAAATTAGGAGATTTAGATAGGTTAGAACTTGCTTTTTACTACCTTTATTAATACTTGCTGTTATTTTAGTATTTTTCCTAATGCAAATTTAGAACACCTGCATTATGATGTATCAAATTTAATAATATAGTGTTAATACTAATAAAAATAACTAGAGTTTATATAAAAATAAATTTTAATTTTATAATCTAGTCTTTCAGCATCTTCTTAATACAAATAACTACTTAAAATAAATATAAAAATAAACAAATATTTTATATACTTTAAACAAATATTTTATCGTAATATTAAATCTAAATAATAATTAATTTAAACTTTAAAAATGTTTTAAAAATTAATTATTATGAAAGTATTGTTCAAACTTTTATTTTTTTAATTTATTTGTCACTAAAAAAAATATCAATATAAATATAACATAGCTCATTATTAAAATAAAAGTTTGAACAATAAAAATTTTATGTAAAGGTTATAAGTTAAAGAAAATATTTTTATTTTTGTTTGTTTATTTTTGTGCCAGGCGCTCTTTGGCAGGCAAGGGGATTTTTATTCTAATACTATAAATATTTACAGAATAAGTATAATTATTAAAACAGTATAATTATAAAAATAACAATAACTATCGTTAGATAGTTTAGATAGTTAGAAGGTAGAATTTTATTTTATTTTGTGGGTATTTATTTATTTTTGTTACGCTTATTTTTTCATAATAAGAAAATAGAAGGTAGGGTTTACAAAAATAAGTATTTGTTACTAACAAAAATATTAATATATAATATATTAATTAGTTAAAAATTTGAAATGTAAAAACTTTAAATATAATTATAAGTATAATTAGGTTTACTAATATTAAAAAAATATTAATAATTAGGAATTTTATTCTATTTTTAAAATTTTAAAGTTTAATAACTTTAAAATTTTATTCTATTTTTAAAATTTTAAAGTTTAATAACTTTTATTTTACTTAAAAAAAACAGTAAAATTTTAAAAAAAGTAAAAGATTAAAAGTAGTAGCCTTTATTTATGATTTTAAAAGATTTAAAAAAATGATCATCTTTTTGATCCTTTTAAGTATATTGTGTAAATCTTTACCTTGGTTTAAAAACAATTTATCAAATTTAAGTTTTATTAGACTGAGTTGTTTAAGTATTTTTTTTAGTGTTTTATTAATTGGTAACATGGTAAATATAAAAAATATTGGAACAGGAATAAATATTTATAATGGTTTTTTAAATATTTCTTATTATAATCAAATAATAGAAATGTTTATATACTTTATAGGTTCTTTAATTTTAATTTCCTTACTTCCAAATAAAATAAAGTTAAATGATAACGAAAGACCTGAAAATACTTGTTCTTTAGTTATACAGGCTGGTTGATTATTTAACTACCCTTTAATTATTTTATTTAATTTATTAGGTGCTTCTTGTTTAATAACTTCTTCTGATTTATTGTTTTTATATATTTCTATTGAATTACAATCTTTCTCTCTTTATATACTTTCAAGTTTAAATAAAAATTCTATTCCAGCTACTGGAGCAGGTTTAAAATATTTTTTAATTGGTGGATTAGCTTCTTGTTTTATATTATTAGGTATAGGTTTAATTTATAGTAGTACAGGACTTACTCAATTTGAGTCTTTAACTATGTTAGCCTTTCCTAATTATAATTCTTTCAATTTAAATTTAATATTTAATCAATCAAATTTTAAATTATGATTAGAAAGTGGTATAATATTTATTGTAACAGGTTTATTAATTAAGTTGGGTTCTGCTCCTTTCCATCAATGAGCTCCTGATGTATATGATAAAGTGCCTACAAAAGTAACAATTTGATTAGTTTTAATTCCTAAATTATCTATATTTATTTTATTATTTGAATTATTAAATATTTTTTTAATATCTGGTAGATCAATTTATGAGTATAATTTACCCTTACAAGAATCTTTATCTACATTTGAATCTTATTGATTTGGAAGTCAACATTGGTTACCAGAAAAAGGAACAGCCATAATAGATAGTGTTAATACATTTACTCCAGATTCAATTTCAATTACAAATAATATATTGAAATTTACTTCTTCTGAAAATTTTTATTTACCACAAAATCTGTTAATTTTAAGTTCTTTAATTTCTTTGATTATTGGTTCTTTATTAGGACTATCACAAGTTAAAATAAAAAGGCTTCTAGCTTTTAGTGCTATTTCTCACATAGGTTTTTTATTATTATCTTTATCTATAAATACTGAAATTTCAATAGAATCTTTCTTCTTCTATTTAATTCAATATACATTAACAAATCTTAATATTTTTTTAATATTATTGTCTTTTGGTGTTATATTAGATCCTTTATCTTATTTAAAAGGATCATTAAAAAATATTATTAAATTAGATAAAAATAATTCTAGTTCTTATAATAAAAACAAATTTAATAAGGGAGCTAACATTACACTTCCTTACTCTGAATTAGATTTAGATAAGAATAGTAGTGAAGGGTTATCAAAAGATATTAATTTCATTTCTGAATTAAAAGGAGTATTTAATGTAAATCCTATTTTAAGTTTATCATTAGCGATATGTCTTTTCTCACTTGGAGGTCTTCCTCCGCTACTTGGTTTCTTTGCAAAACAACAGGTTCTTTATGCCTCAATATCTTCTGAATTTATATTCTTGTCTTTTTTAGCGATTATAATGAGTGTTATAAGTGCTTACTATTATCTTAAAATTATAAAAGTTTCACATTTTTATAATTTATCTGATGTAAAATTTAAAGAGTCGTTATCCTTTTTTATTAATCATGCTATTATAAAAGATATAAACAATTTAGAATTAACAACAGATAATAAAGATAATAAAGAATATTCTTTATTATCTTTAAATATAGGTTCGAATCCAGATACAGAAATTCTTTCTAATGGTATTACTTTTTTAATTTCATTATTAACCTTAATTATAACTCTATTTATAATTAAACCTAATTTATTATTAAATAGCACTCACATTTTAGCTCTAAATATTTTTTATACTTAATATTTAACCAAAATGAGTTATCTTGTGATAAATCCTACAATAATAACACTCTTTATATTTTTACCTGTTTTAATCTTAATTTTATTAGGTTTAAACTTGTTATTAGCTCCTTTTAATCCAGATCCAGAAAAAACTTCAACTTTCGAGTGTGGCTTCAGCCCAATTTATGGACAAACTAGAAATCCATTTCATATTCAATTTTATTTAGTTGCAATTTTATTTTTGGTCTTCGATCTTGAAATCTTTTTCCTTGTTCCTTTAACAGTTTCATTAAACAAAATATCTTTCTACGGTTTTAGTATTTTTCTTGTATTCTTTATAATTCTAACATTAGGTTTTGTTTATGAACTAGGTAATAAAGTTTTAGATTTTACTCATAGAGATTAAATAAAAACAAAAAAAGATTTTTAAAAATCTAAAAATAAGTTATATAAAAATATATAATATTAAAAATTAAAAATATAAATTTTAATTTTATAAGTTAAAATTTTAATTAAATTTTAACTTTATTTAAAAGTTGGTACGTAAATCTAAAAATATTATTTTAAAAGGTTAGTTTTTATTTTATATTAATGTTTATTCTTATTTTTATTGTTGTTACTATGCCCTTTGGGCAGCCCAAAGGGCATAAATTTGTTTTTATTTAATCTCTACTCTTTCCTTACTCTTACTTTTTAGTTTTACTTTTGTTTTACAAAATTTACTCCTTAAGTCTATTTTTGTGCTTTTATACACCAGCATATTTATATTGCTTTTATTTTAATTTTATTACTTTTTATTTTTATGCTAACTATTAATATTAAAATTTTTACGTTTACTAGCTAATAATTTATATTTTATAAATTAGTAATTATATTTTATAATAAAATATATTACTCATATTATTACTATACTAAATTTTATATTATACTTTATCCTAATAAGTACTATTAAATTTTTCTGAACACAAATTTTGTTAGTTATTAGTTGTTAGTAACAAAGACTTTAACTAAATCTAAAGACAAAGACTTAATTAAAATAAATACTTAAAAAAATTTAAAGGTCAGTTATAAAATTAAAATATAAATTAACTATATGTTTTAATTAAACTAATATGTAAATAATTTAATAAACTTAAAAAAAACAATATTAGTGCAGTATTATACTTTTAATACTTTAATTAAAAAATGAAATCCAATTTATATAATATAAATTATAAAATATAAAATATAATTTATATTTTATAAAAGAAGATAGTAGGCATAAGGCAGAAGCCAACAAAATATAAGTATTAAGTAATAAGGCCGAAGGCAAATTTTTCTTTTTCTTTTTCTTTAAAATATTTAATTTAGATATTCCTCGATCTCGAGTTGTTGAAAATTAAATTTAAACTCTATTATAAAATAATCAGGTGCATTTATTTATTTTTTTTAACAATATAACAAAATGAAATTTAAACTAAAAATATTTATTTATGTTTTTAATTTTCTATTTGTTATTTATATTTTTTTCTGTTCTTATAGTAGTTATAGCATCAAACCACAGCATATTTTTTTTTAGTAACAATAAATAGTATAAATTTAAATTTAATTCTCTATTTATAAAAAAACATACATATTAAATAGGACTAAGATTATTTTTTTTAACGCCAAAGAGAACATTAAATTTGGTATTTTAAATTAGTACAATGCACTATATACAAATTTTTTATTTGAAATTATTTACATACTTCGATTCTTATTAAAATTGCAGTAAATATTATTAATAATACTTTAGTCTCTACACAAAACATTATTTGTTAAATTTTTCATAACTTAATAATTTATTGTTAAACTATTTATCTTATACTTGAAAATAAAAATTTTAAAAGATTTTAAGAAAGTAAAAATAGTATTAAATCAATCATATTTAACTAAAATAAAATTTACTTAATTATTTATTAAAAATTTTTAATCTGATTTAACCTGTACTTTTTTAGTATAGAATTAAAAAAAACAAAAAAAATTTGTATTAATTAGTAGAATTTTATTTAATAAATTTTAATGTGAAACGTCCTGTTCTTTTTGTTTTCTTTTTTTAAACTAACTAAACTAAAACAAAAATATTTAATAGTTAATGATCTTAACTTCATATAACAATTAAAATTTAAGAAGAATTGCGAAAACATTAACTGTTAAGTTTATTAGATTATTTAATTTAAATCTTATTTTAATAAATATATGAGAATTTTAAAGCAAAATTCATTATTAAGGCTTTTTAATTCCTATTTAGTAGATTCGCCTCAACCTTCTAATATTTCTTATATGTGAAATTTTGGCTCTTTATTAGCTTTATGTTTAGGAATTCAAATAGTAACAGGAATTTTTTTAGTTATGCATTTCACGCCCACTGTTGACTTAGCTTTTAATTCTGTGGAGCATATAATGAGAAATGTAAACTATGGTTGGCTAATAAGATATACACATGCAAACGTTGCGTCATTCTTTTTTATTTTTGTTTATGCTCATATTGGAAGAGGACTTTACTATAATTCTTATAGAAGTCCAAGAGTAGCTCCTTGATCAATAGGAGTTATTATATTCATTCTTATGATGGCTACAGCTTTCCTTGGTTATGTTTTACCTTACGGTCTCAGTTTGGCCGCTTTAATAATTTAAAGATAATAGAAAAACTATTATATGCTGAAACCCCAAAGATTTAAGAATTATTTCATTTATATTTTATAAAATTATAATTCTTAATACAGGAAATCAGCAAGAAAAATATTAAATAAAATAAATTTATATAAAAAAATAATAGCCCTAAAATTTAATATATATTTTTCTTCAGAGAATTTACATAGTTTAAATTTAAAGCAGTTTTAAAAACAGTTAAAATTTAAAAATCATAATTAAAAAAAATAATGTTTTTTATTTTAAATTTAAAGAAAAATTCCATCTTCTGTTTAAAAATATTATTTCTTTGGTTTTAATACTTTAGCTGTTCCTGAATTAAGTTTTATCTTTTATTTATTTTACTCGAAAAGTAAAATTTTTATTTCGCCTAAATTGAAAGATTTTATTAATGCTAGAGTATTAGCTTTCTTAATTAGCGATGATGGAAGTTTTACTGGAAATGGAATACTACTTCATACCAATTCTTTTACCGAAAAAGAAGTAAATTTTCTAATTCAGTGCCTAAATGAAAATTTAGGTTTAAACTCATCAATAAGAAAAACTAAAAATCAAATTTTTATCTACATTAAAGCTGAATCTTTAAACAAAGTAAAACAGTTAGTTAAACCTTATATGCATCCTTTTTTCTATTATAAAATAGGACTTAATAATAAAGCTAACCTTAGCATTATTAAAATAAAATTACTTTTTCTAAGTAATTTAAAAATTTTTAATATATCCCTACTCTTTTTTTAATCAGAAAATTAGCAAATGAGTTTATGAGGTGCAACTGTTATTACTAATTTATTATCTGCTATTCCTTGGATTGGTGTTGATTTTGTTGAATTCGTTTGGGGTGGGTTTTCAGTAGGTAATGCTACATTAAATAGATTCTTCTCTTTACACTATCTATTACCTTTTATCTTAGCTGCTTTAGCAATTATTCATATGCTTACACTTCACGAAAACGGATCTTCAAATCCTTTAGGTATTTCAAGTAATTTAGATAAAACATCAATGCATCCTTATTTTATATTCAAGGATCTTGTAACCATTTATATGTTCTTTTTAGCTTTAGCTATTATTGTTACTCAGTATCCTAATTTACTGGGTCACAGTGATAATTATATTCCAGCTAATCCTATGTCTACACCTGCTTCAATTGTTCCAGAATGATACCTTTTACCTTTCTATGCTATACTAAGATCTATTCCTAATAAATTGTTAGGAGTTTTAGCTATGTTTGCCTCTCTATTAATTTTATTAGTTCTACCTATAACTGATACTTCAAGAATAAGGGGAATGTCTTTCAGACCTATTATGAAATTTTGTTTCTGAGTATTAGTTGTAGACTTCGTTATACTTATGTGGATTGGTAGTGAACATCCTAATTCTCCTTATGTTGAGGTGGGTCAGTTCGCTACAGTAATTTACTTCGCCTGGTTCATAATTATTGTACCTATTGTAGGTATACTTGAGAATTCTTTGTTCGATATAGGATTAAAAAATAAGAATATATAAACAAAGGTGATATAAGTAAAAGCAAATCCAGACAATAAAGGTATTCGAAAAGATTTTAAGTGGAAACACTATCCTGTCCTTTTTAACCTTAAAAAAAACATTTAACTGCTGAGGATAAAAAGGTAATTCTTAATATCTGCAATAGAATGAATGTTAATAGACTAACTACATTTAAAAAGGATCTAGATAAAGAATTAAATTAAGATTAAAAATATTTAATCTACTTTCTTCTTCTTCTTTCTATTTTATGTAACTAATATTTAAATAAACAGAATGGTGTAAAATGTATCAATTAAAAAACTCAAATCAACATTTAAATCAAGAAGGTTGAAGGTTGTACGAACATTAAAAACTATTTGTTTAGGTATTAGTAGTAGGAGAAGTAAATTTAAAGATTTCTCAATTATATTAAATTTAAGTAAAGCTTTTTAAAATTCCTTTTTGTAAGATTATAATTCGAATAATATTTACCTTAATGGTAATATTATTTAAAAAACTTTTTCAATTTATCCCCACTTTTTTTAATTAAAAAAATACTATTATTATATTTTATATTTAAATAGAATACAAACTTTGTTTTTTTTTAATTTCTGTAACTACAGAAACATTTTATATTAATGTAAGGCCTTCTTCATAATTATAACGGAGGTATTTTTAAGGAGTTGGTCCAAAATATATAGGTTTAAAAAGAAAAGCTTAATTTTCACGATTTATTATATTTATACTTATAAAAATATAATATTAAAAAATTGTTTATAATATAAATCCTAATTTAAAAATCTGTTAAAAATAATAATAAAATAGAGTTTATAGGTTTTTATTTTCTTATTATCTTTTTTTATATTTTCTATTATCTTAACAAATATTTTCTGTGCTAGGCTTGGATAAAGCTTGAATAAACCAACCTCACCAAAAATTTTAAAGAACACAAATTTTGTTAGTGACATTTTTAATACAAAAAAATATTTGGCTAACCAAGAGGCATATATTTTTCTAATTTAAACTTAAAAATAAAATTTATTGTTCCTGTGCTGAGGCTATCTTTAACTAACCCAATATCAATAAATCCTCAACTTCAAGGCACTAATAAATATTAAAATTTTACCATTAATTAACTAATTAAAAAAAAAGTAAATAATACTAATAAAAATAATTTAAGTTTATAAATCAATAATTATCAAGGTTTTTATTATTGATAAATAGATAAATTTTATTTTTATTTATTTCATATTAGATCCTTTTTTTAACTATAATTAAAATTTCAATTATTATCATCTTTTGTAATTTTATTATAATTATATTTTAATTTAATTATATTTTACTATAACTATATTTGGGCTAGATTTATATTTAATATAATATTTATTAGGGTTACCCAGCCTATGGCCGCCTATGGCCTTATTCTGATATATTTATAGTTTTTAAATTCTTGTAAAATTAAGCAATAACTTTCTAATTATTTAATTTTAAATAATTGTTAAATAGTTAAATAGTATTATTATTAAGTTTAATACTAAAAATAGATGTGGGCTTTGGGGCTTTGGGAGTTTAAAACAAGGCTATGGTTATAGCAGGACTAAGACTAAACCAGTCTAGCAGTCTATAAAAATTTTATATTTATATAAATATTTATATTTATATTTATATTTATAAAAAAATATAGTTAAATGTAAGAAATTGAAGAAATTTAAAATTAAAATTTGAGGAATATTAAAATTAAATTTTAAATATTTCTAAGATTCTTAAAAAATATGTTTTAGTGTAAATTCTATTTTTAATTAAATTTGAATCTAGTTTTTAAATTTATTAAATTTTCAATTTTAATTAAAGTAGAAAATTTATAAAATAAACACTAGAAAATATTTTTAAGCTTAAAACAAAAATTTGTTTAATCTTTAATAAAATAAATTATAAAATTTATTTTATAATAAAATTTTGTGATATAGCACAAAATCAAATTATAGACTTAATTGATACAAAAATTATATTTGTTAATAACAAATATATGCTATAGCAAAAAAAATAAATAAAAACAAAAATAAAAAAAAATCGTCTTTTCTATTATTTTTTTTATTTATTATTAATTTGATTAGAATTAGGTTTTCTGTTTTATTTAAATTTTAAATCTTTCCCATACGGTTAGAAAAATAAACAAATATTAAGATGATAACAAATTTTAAATTTAAAGATAACTATAATTTATTTAATAATAAATTTTTTAATCTATTAAAAATTATAAAAACTTCTTATTTAGGTTTTAATAAAAAAAAATTAGGATTAACTAAAAATTATTTTATTTCTAATAATAGAATTAATTCTTCTATTTTTTACTTAAAAAGTAATGGTGTTAAATTTGTTTCTACTTCTTTCCCTATTTACTCTTCTAATTCAATAGGAAAAGGAGATGTAGTTTCAAATTTACATTCAACATTGGCTTTTGAAAAAACATTAGGAGTGGAAAGATATAAATTCCAATCCTTTCCTTTTCATTTAGTAGAACAATCACCTTGACCAATACTTACAAGTTTTACAGTATTCCTTATGGCTTGCTCAGCTGTTCTTTACTTCCATGGTTTTTCATTAGGAGGAGACTTATTATTATTAGGTTTTATTTTAACAGCAAGTTGTTTTGTTTTCTGATTTAAAGATATTATTATTGAAGGTACTTATTTAGGTTGCCACACTAATCAAGTGCAATCTGGAATTTTTTTAGGTTTTATTTTATTTTTAATAAGTGAAATTATGGTTTTCTTTAGTATTTTCTGAGCCTTTTTCCATTCTAGTTTAGCACCAACTATTGAAATTAATTCTTGACCACCATTAGGTATTCAAACGTTAGATCCCTTCAGTATTCCACTTCTTAACACTATTTTATTACTTTCTTCAGGTGCATTTATTACTTGGGGGCATCATGCTTTAATTTACGGAGATCGAAAGGGAGCTATTTTTGGAACAATAATTACAATCATTTTGGCTTTAATCTTTACTTTTTTACAAGGATTAGAATATAAGGAATCAACATTTTCATTTGCAGATTCAATTTATGGAACTATTTTCTTTGCTTCGACAGGAGTCCATGGTCTCCACGTGATTATTGGTACTTTATTTATTTTAGTTGGACTTATAAGAATAATTAATTACCATTTAACTGATTCCCATATGTTAGGATTAGAATCTTCCATTCTTTATTGACACATGGTTGATGTAGTTTGGATATTTTTATTTATTGTTGTATATTATTGAGGGTCTTAGCAAATTTAATTTTTGTATATCTGAATATGTAAATTTATTACCTTTTTCAATATACTCTATACCAAGTATAAATTTAAACAAACAATTATTCAACCGAAACTGAATAAAAAAACACAAATAAATAATAATATTGGTAAACTTATTAAATTAAAAAATAACATTATAATAGATCCAAACCAAAAATTTGATCCGTGATTCATCATTGGAATTTCAGATGGAGATGGGTGTTTTAATGTTTGTGTTTTTAAATGACCAACTAATAAAATAGGTTGGGTGTTATATTACTTATTCTTTAGTTGCTGGAAAAGATCCTATGAATTTAAGCTATGTTAATCCAAATAAGAACAAATTTAGGTAATTTAGGTACTATTAACAATCTGGAAATGTTTATAGATTAATTGTTAATGGAGTTAAAGACTGTTTAATAATAAGACATCATTTTGACAAATATCCTTTATTGACTTATAAATTAAATAATTACTAAATCTGATCTCTTATACTAAATTTCATTACTAATGGTGAACTTTTTTCCTTATCAGGTTTAAAGAAAAGAGTAGGTTTAAGAGCTTCTTTAAATAAAGGCTTATCATCGGATAAAATATTAAAGGCTTTGGTTGGGTAACCTAGATAAATATTATTTATCAATTCCTATTTATGAACCTGAATTTGTATGAACCTGAATTTGAAAATATGACAATAGGTTGGATTATTGGATTTATAACGGCTGATGGAAATTGTTATCCAGGTTTAAATTTTCAAGTAAAAGTAAAACTGGAAAATAAATTAGTCCTTCTATATGGTTAAATAAAAATAATGAAAGTCTCTCTACTTTACGTCACATTGTTACAAATTTAGCTTTAGGAGCTGTATATTAGGAGAAACTAGATAGAAATACTTCAATATGTCTTACAAAAATTTCTAAGTTAAACAAAATTATTTCTTTTTATAGACAAGGCAAAATTTGTACTTTTTTAGGTTCAAAGTCTTTAGATTTTAAAGATTTTTGTTCATTGATCGAAATTTACAAATCTAAGGAACATTTAACCGAAAAAGGGATGAATAAATTTATATCTTTAAGCAAAGGATTGAACTCTCGAAGAACTAATTATAGTTAGCTTTTATAATTTAGGATTTAATCTTTTAATTATTTAAAACTTTGTCAGTTTACCGTTTTAAATTTGTTGTTACTATGCCCAAAGGGCACAAATTTTGGTTTTAACTATTTGATAATTTATTTATCAACTTTATTTTGGCTTTGGCTAACTAATACCTAAATTTTATATATAATTTAAATAACTATTACTAAGTTAAATCTATTAGAAGCTAATAGAATAGTAATAGTATCTTTTTATAAATAAAGGTTAATACTAAGAAAAATTTAATAAATGTTCTAGGTATAATAACTAAACCTTTAAATTATTATTTTCAATATAATCACTTTTTACTTTAACAGAAAGTTATATGTTAGAATGGCTTATAAACCTTTTTATAAAATATAACTTTATTAAAATTCTATCTATCAACTTGTGTTTACCTCACATATTATTTATTGTTTTAATTTGTTTGTTTTTATTTGTTGTGGATCTTAATAATTATAAATAAAGTCACTATAAAATTTAAAATAATATTTCTCTACCTCTTCAATTAATAGCAATAAAATATTATAAAATATTTATGACAATAGTCTGTATAATTAAATTATTAATAAATAATAATTTAATTTTGTTTAGTTTTTCTTTCGGAGCACAAATAGCAGAACTGATGAAAATGGTTATATTTACATTATTTTTAAATTATTGTAATTATCCTAATGCAATTCCTCTTCCTAGCATTAGGAAAAGTAAAATAAAACACATTTATATATTTAATAATATAACCCTATTAAAAAGTGCTTTTATATTGTTCGTTGGCGAGATGTAAACTAACTTAAAACAATTCGATATGTAAATCGATAATACATACATTTAATAAATGTATAATTCAACAGCTCTTTCATTTTAATATTTAATAAATATTTCTTATGACTAGTAATAGAATTTGTTTAGACTAAGTTTATTAAATATATAAAACAATTGGGTTTAAACAGCAAGGAAGGAAAACCAATGTAAACCTTCTCATTTGCCGATAATAGATAATGCTATTAATAGATATATCTAGAAATGATATACTAAGTCGGGTTTTAGACGAACTTGAGATTATAAAGCGAAAAGTTTATTACAATGTTATACATAAAAAATATACAAGCTTATTTATACCCCTTTTATTTTTTATTTTTATTTATAAAAATTTAAAACTAATAATAATTTTTATTTCCAATATGGTCATGATTTAATTTTTTAATTTTAAATATTAATTATATTTTCCTAGTGTTATGGAATAAACTTAATATTTTTTTATTAAATAAAATTAAAAATTTATTATTTAACAATCCTGAATTTGATTTTGATAATTTTAGAAACAAAAATATTAATTTTTATTATTTAAGGTTTGAATTTAAATATAATAATATTATTTTATCATCATTTATTTTGTCTTTAATTACATTTTTTAATTTAGGATTTATTACATCTAATTTTCCCCACCATTCCAATTAAAGAATTTATATTTATTAATATTGGATTTATATTTTTTCTATTTACTATCCCATGATCTATCAATTAAATTCTTTTTTAATATTTTAATTAAAATATTTTATATTTTTTATATTTTAAATTTATTTATTAATATTACTTCATCAGAAAGTAATTATATTTCTAAATTAAATTCTAAAAAAGTAGTATTCATAAAAAAAATAAATTTCATTCATCTGCTATTTCTAATAAACTATTTGACGAATTGTTAAATAGAAATGATACATATAAAACAAATAACACGCTAAGTTTTTATAATTCCTCAGATTCATATATAATTAAAGAATATAACAATGAGATAGAATACGAACTAGAAATTAAATCACAACAAAATTTATAATCTTAAATCTAAAGGGTATTCAGATTATAATAAATATTTTCCAATAGGATGGTTTTATTCTTTATCTATACCAAATGTTGAAAATAAAATTAAGAAAATTTTAAATAATTTAGATGAATCAGAAATATTAACTGTTATTCCAACACTTTTGTATAAAGATGAAAATTCTATGCAAAGAGCATATTCATTAAAATCTATGAAACTAAATAATAAAACTAATATAACATTTTTTTTCTAATAATATTTGTTTTTTAATTTCATAAAAGTGATAGTAGTTTTTAAAAATCGGTTTAAACGAATATTATAATAAAAATAAAAATAAAAAATAATTTTAATAAATATTTTAATTTATTGCCCATGGCCTTATTTTAAAAATAAAAATAAATTATTTTTTTCTTTGGTAATTTTAACTAAAGACAGTTTTTATTTTATCCAAGTTTTAGTGAATGAATTTAATTTTGGTTCGGGTTGAACGTTATCCAGTAGTTTTAAGGCATGCAAATCGCTATTAATAAATATTAATAGGGTGTAGAGGTGAGTAATAATAAATTAGATACCTTTAAGTTTTTTAAAATCAAGAATAATTAAAAAGGAAATTTTCCGCTTATAGATTCAATTTATGTGATTAGGTAGTTGGTAGGGTAATTGCCTACCAAGCCAACAATCAATAGCCAAATCCGAAAGATTTAATGGCCACATTGGGAATGAAATATCCCTAGTCGAATTAAGACCAGCAGCTGAGAATATTTGTCAATGCTCTAAATAGAGTGAACGAGCTAACTGGATTCAATGATTGAGTTCTGAGATGTAGTAAAGAAGACCTTGACTGATTTATTTATAGTGTCGTCCAAACCTGGTGCCAGAAGACTCGGTAAGGCCAGCGACGCTAACGTTAGCCATCTTAATAAGGCTTAAAGAGTAAGTAGACAGCTTCAAAGTAAAATTTAAATTACTCTCTTTCAAAAAAAGATTTAAGGTAGAAACTTAAATAGAAAGATGCAATTGAGGATAGAATCTTAATATAGGAAAGTGGAATTCGGTAAGTAGGGATGATATACGTAAATCTATCAGTTGAAGGCTAATGGCGAAGGCAATTTTCCAAGAAAGATTGACGTTGAGGTACGAAAGTGATGATAGAAAATAGGATTAGATACCCTTGTATTCATCACCGTAAACGATGAATGGTAGTTGTAAGTGTTCGAATTTACACTTGTAACGATGTTAAAACGTTAACCATTCCGCCTTGCGAGTATACTTGCAAAAGTGAAATAAAAAAAATTAGTCGGTTTCGAAGCAAACGAAGTGAAGCATGTTGTTTAATACGATAGTCCGCGTAAAATCTTACCAATTCTTGCATTTTTTTGTTTATTAATTATTAATTTTAATAATTAATAAAAACTATATTTAGTTTTAACAAAAAAACAGGTGCTGCATGGCTGTCGTCAGTTCGTATCGTGAGGGCTGAGGTTAATTCCACTTAACGAACGCGATCCCTATTGTTAATTTTAACTTAACAGGTTGTTTCTGATATAGTTACAATATCGAGGGACTATGACAAGTCTTTATGACCCACATGAATTGGGCTACAAATGTGCTGCAAAGACTTCTACAAAGTGACGCAAAATTAAACTAAAGAGCTAATCACAAAAAAAAGTCATTTATGAAGGATTGTTGCCTGAAATTCGGCATCATGAAGAAGGAATTTCGAGTAATCGTTGATAAGTAGACGCAACGGTGAAATTTAAAATTCGGAATGAACTAACTGTCTGTCGCTGGGAAGAAGTTTAGTTTGGTGGAAAATAGCAAGAATTTGACGTGCATCTTATAGAGTAAAAGATTAATTAATTTACAAATTTAATAATCTTTTTATTAACTTTTACAATAAAAGCACATTTAATATTAGCTATATCTAATTAATTTAAATTAATTAAAGAAAATTTAACTAAATTCTTTAAATATTAAACAAAATTTAATAATTTAAAAAAATATTTAGTAATATTTAATTAAAATATTACAAATATGTAAAACTCAAATAATGTTGATTTAAGCCATTTAAATAACATCTCAAAAGTCATAGCAGGGTAGCCGTACCGGAAGGTGCTGCTGAAAAATATAACACTTTATTATTAAATAAACTCCACTTTCAACAAATTTTCAAAGAGTATTTTACTAAAATAGAAAATTTAAAATAATTTAAATAGAATGATTAAAAAAGGATTAGTTTACATTGGCAAGTTAAGACAATTGCTAATTGTTTGAGTTTTACTCTTGTGCGTTCGAATCGCACCTATTCCGTTTTTAATTCCATATTGAATTAAAATAAAAAATAATTATTTCTGTCCTTTTTTTAAAGGAAATAAATAAAAGAATCTTTATCGTTTTCTTTTATTTTTAAAACGTCCTTAAAGGCGATTTAAAAATAGAGACTATAAAAGCAGAAAATTTAATAAATAATTAGATTTCTCGTTTTATCTAAAATACTGTATTAAACGAATTATATGCTTAATTATCCTTTATACTTTTACATTACAAAAAAAAAATAGATCTTAAATTTTATATGTATTTATTTATGTATTAAAAACAAATTACTTCGATTTATTGGTAAAATTAAATAAATTTGTTTTGTTTATAAAAACCCTCCATTATAAGGCAATAGGGAGCGTATTAAAAAGTTAAGTATTAGTTTTACTTATATTTTAGTAGCTTCAATTAAATTTTAAAATCTTAAAAAATAAATATAAGAATATTTCGGAGTAGGTTTAAAGGTTTAATTATAAATATCTTAATAATAATTTATTATATTATAGAGTAAATAAGATTGAAGATTTAAATTGATTAAAGATCATTTCTTAAATTTTCTCTTTTAAATTACAACTTACTCTTTTTATTCTTTTATCTGAGGCTATTGACTTAGTTATTAAATTTTATACTTAAAAACAAAAATCCCGTAATTTTAAATTATTATCATTATATTTAAGCACTATTTATAAGCTAAATTTTTCACTTATTAAAATTCATTGACTTGCAGGTTTTTTATAAATGCATTTGGTCATTTCTGTATTTTTTTTATAAATGCATTTGGTCATTTCTGTATTTTTGTTTCTAAAGATAAAAAAAATGTGAATAAATTATCATATTATATTAAGTATTACTCAACATATTTAAATTTATTATGTTTTATAATAAATAAAAAAAGTTTTTAAGTTTAGGTAATTTTTATAATAAATATTTTTCAGCTTTATTTGTTTTAGGAATAACTAGTCTTTCTGCAATAAATAATTTTATCGTTCAATTTAAAGAAGCATTTTTATTAGGTGCAAAAAGCTTTCGATTAAAAAAATACTTTTTAAAACAAAATGTATTGAAATTATGAATAATAAAGGCATTTAACTACAGAAAAATTACAAAAAACCAAACAAATTTAAGCCGCTGGTATGAATTCTACTATAATTTCCATTCTATTTTAATTAATAATTATTATAGTCTCAGAGTCTTTAGCCTTATTGAAGAAAATAGTTTAATATTAAATTTGTTTATTCCAAATTTATTAAACAAATACAGTTGGTAAGTTGGACTTAACTTATTATAAAAATTTTAAGTTAAGAAATTTAAAATTTACTAAATTTTCGAGGTTAAATCTCTTAGTTGTTCTAATCATCTCTATTCCCGTAGAGTTTCAACCTACAAAAAATATATATCTCTTATTCTTTAATTAAACAAATTTTTTGTTAATATATTTATAAATTTAAAAACTAAAAACAGGGTGTAGTCCTTTAATATAAAATATTTATTTTATTTACTTTTCCTTTTTTTTAAATTATACCAATCAGAGACTCTTTTTATTTATTCTTAATAATATTAAGAATAAATAAAAATTTGTTTTTGCTGGGTGCAATATTATAAAAAAAGCAAAGGAGAGTAAAAAAGTAGAGTAGATTTCTTTTTTTTATAATCCCTTAAAATATAACTTTTAATTATATTAATAATTTATATCGTAATAGGTTTTTTCCCCTAGACAGGTTAATAACTAGAATTTAATATACCTCTCTGGTCTTCTTTATTAAAAAAATGATCTGATCTTTAATTTTATTTATTATAGGATTTATAGGTTTTATATTAAACAGAAAAAATATAATTCTTATGTTAATTTCAATTGAAATTATGTTATTATCAATTACAATTTTAATTTTACTTAATTCTTTACATTTTGATGACAGTATTGGTCAAATATTTGGAATTTTCATTATAGCTTTAGCTGGTGCAGAATCTGCTATTGGTTTAAGTATTTTAGTTGCTTATTATCGATTAAATGGACATATCTCCTTAACAAATTCCAAATATATGGAATAAACTATAATAAAATGTATTTAACTTTATTATTATTACCTTTACTAGGTTCTATTTTTTCTGGTTTTTTAGGTAGAAAATTAGGAATCACTGGATCTCATTTTATAACAATATTTTGTCTTATTTTAACTTCTATTTTAGCTACTGTCGCTTTTTATGAAGTAGCTCTTTGTTCAAACCCTGTTACAATATACTTAATAAGTTGAATAGATTCTGAACTTTTCAATGTATCTTGGGAGTTTATGTTTGATCAATTAACAGTAAGTATGCTTATACCTGTTTTATATATTTCAACAGTTGTTCATATTTTTTCTGTTTCTTACATGAAAGGCGATCCCCATAATCAAAGATTCTTTTCTTATTTATCATTATTCACCTTTTTTATGCTTATTTTGGTAACAGGTGGTAACTACTTAATCATGTTCATTGGTTGAGAAGGAATTGGTGTTGTATCCTTCTTATTAATAAATTTTTGATATACTAGATTAGCCGCTAATAAAGCAGCTATCTTAGCCTTTACTCAAAATAGACTAGGTGATATGTGTTTAAGTTTAGGCTTTTTTGCTATGATTTTCTTATTTGGTACTTTGGATTTCGATATTATATTTAGTATTGCTCCCTATATGAATACTTCATCTATAACTACTATTAGTTTACTATTATTATTAGGTGCTATGGCTAAATCTTCTCAAATCTTTTTACATAATTGACTACCAGGATCGATGGAAGGTCCTACTCCTGTTTCATCTTTAATTCACGCTGCTACTCTTGTTACTGCAGGTTTATATTTACTAATGAGATCTTCTCCTATTTTAGAATATAGTTCTACAGCTTTATTTATAATAACAATTATAGGATCTTTAACATCATTTTTTGCAGCTTCCACAGGTTTATTACAAAATGATATTAAAAGAATAATTGCTATGAGTACAATTTCTCAGTTAGGTTATATGGTAATGGCAATTGGTCTTCTTTTTAACTAAGGCTTATTGAAATAATTTTACTAAATGCTAAAAAAAGTATATTTACTAATTAGCAAGTTAAACTAAAGATTGTTTAAACTTCAGAGACTTTACGTAAAACAAAATTTATAATAAAAAAAATTAAATTTAAGACAAAGTCCTTTTTATTTATTATTTTAAAATTTTACCTTATGAAAAAAATAATCATCTAATGAGGTGTATTTTTAATTAAAAATATTTAAAATTAAATTAAATAATACCGGGTCTATATTGAATTATCAATTATGTATTTTTAATTAAAAAAATATAGAATATTACTTGAGAGATTAAATAAAAAAAAATTAGTGATTAAAATAATAAATAAAAATTTTGCTTGGTATAAATTTTATTATTGTTGCTAACTTTTTAAATTTTAACAATAATTTAAAGTATTGTTTTTTTCTTCATTATTTTTTATTAAATTTTTTAGAATTAGATAGTTCAGATAAAAAGCTTAATCTAACTAAAAAGAATACTATTAGGAAAAGAGCATATGTTTCGGTTAAAGATAAAAAATCTATTTCTGATAAAAATCTTGATTCTTTTATGGAGGTTCTTACAGGGATTTTATTCTCTGATGGTACTTTAAGATTAAAAGTAAAAGGCCTGGCTAGGTATTCAACAGACACATTTTTAATTCACTAAAGGTCTTTGGGATTTATGTTATTCTAATGGATTAGTTTTAAATTTTAAAAGATATTCATACTATTGAAGGATCAAACAGGAAAAAAGTTTATTTTTTTCAAACATTAACCTTACCCTTTTTTAAAAAAAATATTTTAATTGGTTAATTGGTATGAAATAGAAAAAGACTTAAAAGGTAAAAATAAACAAATAAAAATTTTACCAAAAATATATCTTTTTATTTACTCCTATTTCTTTTGCCTTTTTAAAAATGGGCGATGGTTCTTTAGATAAAAGCTCTTCTAGAATTATTATCCAATTTAACAAATTTTCTTTATCTGAAACAACAATAATGCAAGAAATATTATTAGAAAACTTTAATATCTCTAGTTATTTAACCAGAGGTCAACATTAAGACCAAATAGAGATTACATTATTAAAAACCTAATAGAGATTTAGTTAAAGTGAGAGCTTTAACTAAAGATCATATTTATCCTTCTTTATTATACAAAATAGGATTATAATTATAATTTAAAATTTAATAACAAAAATTTAATTGTTAACAAGTAAACAGCTTAGTCAATATAATGTAGCTTTATTCCACTTGATGAATCATGCGTTCTTTAAAGCTTTATTATTTCTTTCGGCTGGAAGTATAATACACTCAATGGCTGATAATCAAGATCTTAGAAAATACGGTGGTTTAATTAATTTTTTACCTTTTACATATACAGCTATTATAATAGGTTCATTAAGTTTAATGGCGTTACCTTGGTTAACAGGATTTTATTCCAAAGATTTAATTCTTGAATTAGCTTTTGCTCAATATGAATTTAAAGGTTATTTAGCTTGAATTTTAGGTACAATAACAGCTATGTTTACAGCATTTTATTCTTTTAGATTAATTTCATTTACCTTTTTAGGTTACCCTAATTCATCAAGAAAAATTTATAATAATGTGCATGAAGCTGATATATATGTTATAATTCCTCTAGTTTTTTTATCTTTATTTAGTATATTTTTTGGATATTTTGCCAGTGATTTATATATAGGTTTAGGTTCTGATTTAATGGGTTCAAGTCTATTCCAACACCCTAATAATATTACTTTAGTTGAAGCCGAATTTAGCCTGCCTATTTTAATAAAAATATTACCAGCTATTTTAACAATTTTAGGAGCATTATCTGCAATTATATTATATCATAACTATTCTTTATTTTTATTTGAATTAACTGAAAATAAATTTGGTAGAAGTTTATATGTTTTCTTAAATGGTAAATATCTTTTAGATGTAATTTATAATAGATATTTAATTAGATCAGGACTAAATTTAGGTTATATTTTAAGCAAAATACTAGATCGAGGTGTCTTTGAATTCTGTGGTCCTTTTGGTATAAGTTTACTTATAAGCTCAATAAGTAATAAATTATCAAAATTAGATAATAGTTTAATTACAACTTATGTAATAAATATTATAATTAGTCTTTTTGTTTTATTATTTATTTCTTATTTTATAAGTTGTAATTAAATTGTATTTCTTAACTCTTACCCAGGTTATCTTTATTTTCTTATTAATTTATAGAATATTTAATAATTATTGTTCTTTATTGTAGCATACACTAGTTAATAAAATTCCACAGCGTCCTTTAAGGATTTAAGTAGAAATAAAATTAAAAATATTAATTTTATCCTATGCTTTCTATAGCACTCATTTTAAATTATAAATAATAAATTAAAAATTATTATTTATAAAATTGTGTGTGTGCTATAGCCAAAATGATTTTATGGATCATTTACTATTATATAACTAAATAAACAAATTTTCAAAATAATCCCTACTTAAAATATAATAACAAAAAAGAATATTTACAACTTAATAGAAAAATATAAGTAACAAAATCTATTATTGAATCAAATTAATTTATAATATTTATTAAGATAATTCTAGTAGATTATAAATTTAAGATTAAATTTTATTAGGTTATTTTTTAACATTTATATAGTTAAATTTATAATCATTATTGATTTTTAGGAGGATTATAATTTTTATATGCTAAATTTATTTAACAATTTAATATAATTTTTAAATTAAATATACCAAAAATAAATTAATTTAAAAATTTAAAGTTAAAATAAATTAATTTATTTATCTGCGCTCCGCACTAATAGTACTGTTCACCTTTATCATTTAAAATTTTAATTGTGTTATAGCATAATCCTATCTTTTTTATTATTATTAATATTTCTAAGACGGGGCTATTAATTAAATACTTAGATATTTAATTATGTTTTTTTGTTTTAAATTTTCTAAATTTGGCTTTTACCTTATAACAAATTAAATATTTATTTAATTAAAATACTGTTATTTAAAATTTTGGCTATTATTTTTTTAAATTAATTTATAATTTAAAATTTTATCTAAAAAATAGCACACAATATTATTTATTTTATATTTTATTTTTATGTTATTTAATAATGTAATTAGTTTTATATATTCTTATACTGCATTTATTATCAATATTTATTTTTATGGAGGGCCAAGCCATCCTTGTTTTAATTATTTAATAGTTATTTTTTTCTTTTTAGTAACTACCTTGGAAGCATTTTTTCCACAGATTTTTTAATATTTCATTAATTTATACTTTTTATTTTTACTTTTGTTTTAAACTCAATATAACACTATGATTTTATTTTTATTTATTTAATATTATGATAATTTATTACATTAAAATTTCAATTTTTATTTTGTTAAGTATACTATCTACACTACATATATTAAATATTAAAATAATACTATTTACATAAAATGTAGTATAATTCTCAAGTACAAAAAATAATTCAGATTCAATATAAGAATAAGCAATATAAAAATCTTTATTTTAATAAATATTAATTGATCCTATCGATCGTATATTATTAAAACTTTTATCTTCTGTGTAATCCGAAGTTTTATTTGTAAAATTTATATTTAATTTTAATTGTAGTTTAATAGGGTATAAAAATCTAATTTATTTGCTATGTCTCTCCAAAATATAATAATACTAACCTTAATTTACTTTCAAGTAAATCTTCAATTGTAAAAGGGATTCAACTTTTTAATATAATGGAGGGCCAGGCCACCCATGATTAAATATTTAGATTTATCAAGAAAAAGAACATAAAATTAGATTTATTGTTTTTCTCTTTCTAATAGTATACGTCCTTAATTTATCACCAAATATTACCTTCATATTTAGTAGACAATTATTAAAATTTAACAAAATTATATAAAATTTAATAGAGCTTTTATAAAAAAAATAATTAAATAAAATAAAAAATAATTTAAATTACTTAAAAAATTTAACAAAAATTATTTATTTTAAGGAATTAATTCTATTTTAAATTTTCTATTATATTCTTCTTAAAACCTTTTAAACCTTTTAAAAAGAAGTAAAATTTAATTAAAAAAAAGTTAAAAATATGTTATAATTAAACAAATTTTCCTTAATTAAAGAAGAAGTTAGGAAATTTAAATTTATTTAATTAAAATTATGATGACAATAAATTTTATAAGGTAAAGGTTATAAAAAAAATAAAATTTTTAATTAAAAATAAAATGAAAAATAAAATTATTAAAAGTAGATAGATATTTTTTAAATTTTAATAAAAATATTTTTATTAAATTTTAATATATAGTGTTAAATATAAATAAAATATAAAATAAATAATTTTTGTTAAATTTTTAATTAATTTGTAATTAATTTTTAGGCTCTATACATTCTTTACTCAAAATTATCTTGATTGAATCTGTTTTTAATCAATAATTATATTTACTAAATATAATTATATTTATTTTTTAAAATTTTTTATTAATTTAAATTTTAAGTTAATTAAATAGTTTGTAATTAAAATTAATTTGCTTTAATAATAGTTTATATTTTAATAATTTTATTTTTTATTTATCTTGATTTTATTTTTATTTTTTAAATTAGATTTTTGTTTAAATCTTTATTAAATTTGTCTAAATAGAACAATGTTTAATAAAAAATCTCATAAATAAATTATTTTTTTAAGAATGAAGTATTATTGTGCTTTTAGGTTTTCTAGTAAAATTTTTATTATTTTATCACGTTCTAAATATTATTTAAATTTTACCTAAAGTTCCATATACAAATTTTCTTAATCTTTAATTTTAATACATTTAAAATTTAAATTAAATTAATAATACTTCAGGATAAACTTATATTATACAGGTTATAATATTAAAGGATAAAAACTATTTGGAATATGTAAACCATTTAAATAGTATTTTTAAGACTATTATATTCTAAATTTAATTGATCATGTGTATAATCAGATCTTATAATATATAATTGTACTCCATCTAAATATAATTTTAATAAAGTAAAATCTTTTAAGTATAATATATTATATAATTTCTAAAATAACCATTATATTTTTATATATTTTCTATTTTTTTCATATCTTCTAAAAATTAACAAAATTCAAATAGTAAAATTTCAAATAGTAAAGAATTATAATCAATATTTTAAGTATTAAACTCATATGGTAAATTATCTTGAACTGTAAATTTAAACAATGAAGATATTTAATATTTATCTATAAAATCATTATTAATACTTTGTGATTTTAAATCTGTTAAAACATTATAATACTCAAATGTATTAACATTTATACCTGAATGTAATTTTTCATGACCATAATCTAAAAATAATAAATAATCTGATAAAATAAATATATTTATTTTAATAATTCTCTTCGAAAATACAAATATATCATTATGAATAAAAATATTTTAATTTGTTTAAATTTATAAGAAACACTGATCTAATCATAATAATGTCGGAAATGTTTAATATCTTGCATTACTTGATCTCTTTTTAAATTTATTTAAATTTTCTTGTCAAAAAGTAGCCAATTACGACTGGAATAAATTATTTAAATAAATAATTTAAATTTTGCTGAATTGAATTTAATACTTCTAATTTTACCTTTTTGTTTTAAGAAGGATATATTAGCTGTATTCTTTTTTTAAAAAAGTCTTTTTATTTTATTTTATTTTATTATATTATAATATAATAAAAAAGGGGCTGTTGCCTGAATGGTAAAGGGGATTATCTGTAAAATAATTGATCATATTGATCAGGAGAGGTTCGATTCCTTTACAGCTCATAAAAACATTATTTTAATCAAATTATAATAGTACAAACGTTTATTTATATTATAATTTTATTTTTCTTTTCATTAAGTCAGAAGAAAAACATTTTTGTTATGCTTGTTATGTTAAGAATACTAGGCTAACACCAAGCAGTAAATTAATTATTATTATTAATTTATAATATTTAATTATATTATTTGTTAAATTTTAATTTTTATTTATTATTTCTTATTTCTTAATTATTAATTATTAGTTATAATTAATAAAAAATTTAAAAGAAAATTAAAATTAAACAAAATTATGCTTTTGGATTTTCATCCTTCCATTAAGCATCTTTTCCTTTTTTAAATTAATAGGGCAGTTCAAAATAACCACAAAGCCCACTTTATTTTTAAATTTTTTAATAAAAAGGATAGAACATGTGTAAAACACAACACAAAAATAATCTGTTGTTTACTTTCTTATAATTCCAATATTTTAATATTTTCTATAGTTCTCATATTTTACCTTAATTTCCATTATTTTTTTCATAATTACATATTTTAAAAATTTTCATTTAAAAAAGGGCAAGAACCAATAAATCTTTTTTTTAAGTTATTTTTTTTTATACTGACAATATAAAAAGACAAAGTTTTAGAGTTTTAGATAGTAACAGTCGATAAAATTTAATTATTTAAGTTTTTTGCTGTGATATATTTTATTTCTTTTTTAAATTAATATAAAATAAACAGAGGACGTGTGGTAGAGTTGGTTTAATACGATCGTCTTGAAAACGATTACTGCATAAGTCGTGAGTTCGAATCTCACTATGTCCGGATTATATACTAATTTAAATGTAAAATTAAAAAACAAATTTTCGTTTCAATCCTATTAAATAAAAATTATTTAATATTTAAATTTAATAAATAAGGATGAATAAATAAGGAAGAATAAATTAGGAAGATATAAAATTTTTAGGAGAGAAGATTAAGTCTCATTGATTTTAAAATATAAAGTTTATAAATTAAACTTTTTGATTCGCTATGTTAATTATTGTATATTATCCTTATTTTTAAAATGAGACAAATTGTTTGTGCTTTAGTAGGAGAACTATCTTAAAATAAATTTAAACCTAAATTTAAAAAACATATAAACATATCTTGCATTTATTAAAGTATATAAACATAAATTTATTTCTTTTTTAATTTTATATTTTTATATTTAAATCATTTAATTACTATAGAAGTTTATTAATATATTATATTTGTTGTTTTTATTTTTAATTTATTTTAATTAAAGCTCATGATTTAAAGGTAGAATAATTTCTTGATAAGGAATCTGTAGAAGTTCGAATCTTCTTGAGCTTAAATATTACAATAACAGACATTTAAAAAAATAAGTTTTATTTCTTTTATTATACTAAATTTTTCTAATCTTAAGAAAATATAACATTTCTGTTTATTTGTTTTTTTTAATTTATATTATTATTTCTTTTTAAGTTTTAACTTTAAATTTTAATTTTTTAAACAAATTAAAAAAATGCCAAAAGCCATAAGAAACTGCTATACTTTTGATATTTTTAAACAAAAAATCTGTTTTGGTCTGGTGACTCATCCAGATACCTGAATATAAAATTTCACCACCAACGCTATAGCACAAATTTAATATACGCAAACATATCCTTATTAAAATTTCACAGTTTCACAGTAAAAATTATTTTATAATTTAAATTTAAATTAAAAATAAGGGCCATTAAATTAAAATATTTATAAAAATTTAATCCCCAATCCTCATTTTTAATTTAAATGTTAAAATTATCAAATAATATTTAAATATTTTAAACTTTATTATAATAATAGAGGTTTACTCTTAAACCATAAAATAGGAAAAGTTTAAGTAAAGGATATAAATAAATATATACCTTTAATTAAAAATTTTAAATATATTGATTAATAGATATTTTTAAATTTATTATTTATGTATTAATTTTATTAAAAAAGAGCTAATAGGTTTTAGTATAACCTAAATTTGTAAAAAACTTTTTGTAAGCTATGCCTCAATTATTACCTTTTTATTTTTTAAATCAACTATCTTTTTCTATTTTTACTTTAATTTTATTAATTTTTATTTTCTCTAAATTTATTTTACCTTTATTTACTTTTCAACAAGTTGTACGTATGTACATAACTAAATTAAGTAAAATATCTTAATTTATATCCATTTAAGTTTATAAAAAAAATAAAATTAACTAAAAAAAATAACTTAATTAAAAGTTAATCATAAGTTTTAATTTTAGTTTAATATTGATTTAAATTATTTAATTTAAATTAAAAATAAAAATACACTACGCAAATAATTGTTACCAAGTATATTTTTCTTTTTTTTTATGTTTTTATTAAAATAAATTATTTTTTTTACCTTTAAAAACATTTTTAAATTTAGTTTTACTTTTACTTTATTTTTTTTTATACTTTGCATTTGTTTAAAATTTGGGATTTCTTGTTTATTCTTTTTCTTTTTTTTTTCTTATTTTATTAATTTTCTTTTCTTTAATTAAACTTAAACTTAAAACAAGAAAAACAAAAATAAAAATTTAAAGTATAATTTTCTGACTTATTCAATATAAAATAATTTAAGTCATAAAATATAAAAATATAAAAAATTGAAAGAATTTTTTTGGATTTTAAATTGTACTAAAACTTTTATAATTTATTACAATAATAAAGTTTTATATTCTATTTTTATAAATTTTAATTACAATATTATTTTATAATATAAATTTAATTGGCATTTAAGGTATTATAAAATAAAAAGTTTATAAATTTTTATATTATTATGTTCATTTATTCTCCTTTAGATCAATTTGAAGTTGTAAGTCTTTTAGGATTTTCTTCTGCTTTAATTGGAAATTTTCATATCTCATTAACTAATTTTGGTTTATATTCTATAATAATTTTATTTATTGTTATAAGTTTTCATATTTTAAGTAATAATGAAAATTCACTTATACCTTCAAAATTATCTATTTTTTTTGAAAGTATATATGTTACTATATTATCAATGGTAAAGAGCCAAATAGGTTCTAACTATGAAATATTTTTACCTTTAATATATTCATTATTCTTTTTTATTTTAATTTCTAATTTAGTAGGAAATATTTGTTATTCATTTACAATTACTACTTCTATAATACTCACTCTAGGTTTAAGTGTTATTATATTTTTAGGGTTTACTATTTTATCAATTTCAATACACAAATTTAAATTCTTTGGTACTTTCCTTCCACAGGGATGTCCTTTAGCTCTAGTACCATTATTAGTTTTAATTGAACTAGCTTCATATTCTTCAAGAGCCATTTCATTAGGAGTACGTCTTTTTAGTAATATGACTGCAGGGCATGTGCTATTAAATATTTTATCTAGTTTCTTCTTTAAAGCATTCAGTAGTGGATTAATTTTGTTTTTTCTAACGTTAATACCTTTTTCATTATTTTTGGCTATTTTGATATTGGAAATATCAGTTTCAGTAATTCAGAGCTACGTTTTTGTTCTTTTGACATGTTCTTATATAAAAGGTGCTATTTATTTACATTAAATACTCTTTTTTTCATCCGATTGAAAAATTTAAATTAAATGTATTCAAGTATTTTAATGTTGCCCAATCAAACAAGAAAATTTTATTAGGTAAAAAAATAAGAATAGTGATAGTAAAACAATTAATCCTTTGCTATATTACTTGAATCATAGACGGATACGTTAAATTTTCTTATTTAATAACTAAACAAGCTCAAGAAAAAAATTTTTAGTTGAAATTTTGTTAAACTATAAATTAGTTGCAAGTTATAATCCTGCAAATCTTGATATGTTAAAAAAAGTTAATAAAAATTTTTGGTGATATAGGATCTATTAATAAAGTACCAAATAAAGATTAATAAAGTACCAAATTAAAATACAATAGTTCTCAAAATAAATAGGATTAAAATTTGTTTAATTTTAAAATATCCTTTACTAAATTATAATTTATAAAGGATATTTTAAGGCTACTTTGAGTTATGGTCTTCTGCTTTAGATCTAGCTAAAAATATAAATAAGTAAATAAGCTTGACAAGAAGCCTTATTATAAAATATAAGCTTGAAAGATCAATTAAATTTTGTTTTATCTGAATTATTGTTATAAAATTTTCCTAAATATAATCTTAATGAAGCACCAGCATATGAACCTATTTGTTATAAGTAACAATAAATGTTCATTGAACAAATATTTAAGAATATGAAAACTATTTTCTAAAAGAGGTAGAATTAGTTTAATTGGTAAAATAACGTCTTGTGGCGACTGTGGTTCAGAGTTCGAATCTCTGATTTTACCCTTTTATAATAGTCGTATTTAATAAAAATTTACTATTTTTTTTTTTATTAAAGAATAAAGGGTATTTTTTTTTTTAATTTCTTAAACCAAAATACCACTTACTTTAATCTAATCCCATTAAAATACATAAAAAAAAATATTAATCATTTTATTAAAAACTAAAACTAAAAACTAAAAACTAATTAATAAAACTAAAAACTAAAAATTAAAAACTAAAAAAAATTATATACTCGTTTGTAAATAGAAATTTATATACTCGTTTGTAAAAAAATATTTTTTACTGCTACTATGTTAATTCTAAAAATTTTTATATATTTTTTATATATTTTTTATATTTTTTTATATTTTTAATTTGCATATTTTTTTTTAATAGCTCGAGTATTGTAAGAAATATAATTTAAATTATAAATTTTAAATTATATAACACTATTTTTTTTTAATTATCGAGTTTACATCTTTATATACCAAAACTGGTACTTCTTTATCTTAAAAAGAACTTTGTATAAGGGTTAGTATTATGATCTCCAAAATCATCAGTAGGTGTTCGAATCACCTAGTTCTTGAAATAAAAATTTAAATACTGGAGGGCAGGGCCACTATAAAAATTTAAAATTTATTTATATTAAAAGAGCCTTTAACTTAATAGGTAAAGTACATAATTGTCATTTATGAAGATGTCAGTTCGAATCTGATAAGGCCCGAAATTTTATATTTAATTAAATATAAAATTTAATAAATTTAAACTATAAGTAAAAAAAGATAAATATGAAAATAAAATAAAAGTAAATAAAATTTAAAAATATGCTTGTTATTTTTAGTTTGGGTTTGGTCGATGGCTATAGCAAATAATCTTTCCTTATTTAAATATAATAGGACAGGCCAGGACAGCCACTCACCCTCAAGACAAAATATAAAATATTTATTATTTAAGGCTATAAGAAATTGTCTTTGTAAAATTTTTCTATATTACAATTAAACAAATTTTGTTTTTTTTCATCCCTTACTTCTTATAAAAAAATGTTTTTAAAATTTAAAAGTTTTATTAAAAGTAAAATTTAAATTTAATAATAATTTTATAATAAATTAAAGTCTACAAAATATTTCCTGCTATACCAGCTATAACACACCAAAAACTCAATATAAAATATATAATTTATTAATTAATTAAAAATGAAAAAGACTTTAGCATAATTGGTTAATGCACCTCGCTCATAATGGGTTACATAAGGGTTCAACTCTCTTAGGTCTTAGTCTTAATTTTATGTCTTCGTGTTCTAGCGTAACCTAAATTTTTATAGGTTTAAATATGTACTAAATTAAAATTTTCATTTTCAAATTAAACATTTTTATTATAATGAAGTTGAAAAATATTAATTCATTAAGAAAAATATATTAATCAATTTTATTTTTAAAAACTTAGCATATGATTATTACAAACTATAAGTAAAGGCTCTAATAAAAAGTAAATTTAATATATCCATATTAATAAATTTTATTTTTGTAAGTTCCCTGCTATAATATCTATAGCAGCTATAAGCATCTATAAAAAAAATAAAATAAAATAAATAATATTTAAAAATATGCTGCCTATGGCCTTATAGCACACAATTTTTGTCAATTTATTAAAAAATAAGATGACTAATAAGTTCTGTATAATTGGTCTTTGTCTTAAATTTAATTATAATATAATAATAATTATTAAAATTGTGTCTTTTTCCTTGCCACTGCATGTAACAGCACGCCTCTTAGGTCGCCGTAGTGTCAGTGTCACTAACCACTAAAAAAGTATGTAATTCCTTGTCACTGCAGCTTAATATTGTTCTTTTTTTTAACTGATAATATTATGATACCAAACAAAAATAGAATAAAAATAGAATTAATAGAAGGAAAAGAAAGCAACCAATTCAGTCATTATTATTAAGAAACAAGGGCCGGGCCACAAAAATACAATGTTACTTTTTTTAATAATATAATGAATAGAAATAAAGAACAATAACTTTTTTTTAATTAATTATTATCAATTAAGGAAAATAAACATCAACCTATAATACAAGGATAGTTATAATTAATTTAGTGAACTTTAAATTTTTGATAAAATTTTCAGTTATTTTTCAACTAATATAAATTAGTAATTAGCACTATTAATTTAATTTAGAATCTAATCTAATTACTATAAATTAGTCTGTCTAATTTAAGAAATAAACTTAAATTCTATTTATTGTTCTTAATAACAAATATTTGTTCTTAAGAACAAATAAAAATTAAATCACAAAGAGTACAGCCTTATGTACTATTATATAAATTTTATTCTTTTATTTTTTTATTCATAATAATGCATATGTTTAAATCATCCTTTTTTTTCTTGAACGAGGTTTGAAGAATTAATTGTTTTTTATTGGATACAAGATAGGTTAAATTAATTCTTCAAGCCAATCTGGTTAATCCCTCTCTTTTTAGGTTTTAAGGATTTTAACTTTTAATTAAAACTTTTTTGTTCTCTTAGTCTTAGGGAATAGAAAATTTAAATTAAATTTTCTATTAAATTTAAAATTAAAATAAAAAGCATAAATTAAAATAATGCTTTGGCTTGGGCTTCAGGAATAATTTAATCTTAAGATTTTTATTTTTCTTAATAATAAAATATTTGAGGTAAGGATAGCCAGCCATCACCTACTTTTTGCTTGGGGTTTTGTGGTTTTAAAATTTAAACTAAAATATATAGCAGAGAGAACAGAATAAAAAAGTTTAAAGTTTACGATAATTTTATCAAAACAAATATTTATTTTTACCCTTTTTCTATTTCGTTTTCTCTTAAAATTTGAAGCGTTCAGAGATAGGTATAAAAATACCCCTTTTTTTCTTAATTTCTATGAATATTACTAATTTTTTTTTAGAATTCTTAATTGTTTTTTCTATTTTCGCTTGCTTAACTGTTATAACTTCAACTAATCCTGTTATAGCTATATTATACTTAATAGGAGTTTTCTTAAATGCTGCTATTTATTTAATATTCATAGGGTTAAACTTTATAGGAATAAGCTATATAATTGTCTACTGTGGTGCTATTTTGGTACTTTTTTTATTTGTGATAATGTTATTAAACATTGATCTGATAGATTTAACTGAAATAAGTAGCCAATATACACAAAATTTACCATTATTATTTACTATAGCAGTTTTATTTAGTTATCTGTTTTTTATTTTAATTCCAATTGGGGATTTTAAAATTTTACCTTATTTACTAAATATTTTAACAAATTTAAACCTTTTATTTTCAGATTTTTCTCAAGATAAATTTACAATAATAGAAACTTTTAATTTTTTAAATTTTGAACAAAATCTTTTAGCTTTAAATCAAGTGGAAATATTAGGTAAAAACTTATATACTAGTTTTTCATTGATTATAATAATAGTAAGTTTAATATTATTACTAGCATTGATAGTTCCTATTTTACTTTTAGGTAAAGGAACGAAAAATTAGTTAGTGTCTAGTGTCAGTAAAAAAATCAAGGTTTTCTACCGACAAAAAAATAAAAACTTATAAAATAAGTCCCCAACAAAAAATTTACTTGAAGTAAAATTTTAATTGTTTCTTCGGCTCGACTTTTTCACACATTAGATAAAATATAGAGTTTAAAATAGAGTTTAACACTGTGCTAGGTGAAAGTATCCGGCTGCTCTAGTCACCAGACCAAAGCATAATTTTCTTTTCTTTTTAAAATTTGTTATTAAAAATAAAGCTATAATTAAAAATAACAAATTTAAATTTTAATCCCGTTCATCTTTTTTTTTTATTTATATTGTGCAAAAATTCAGGTTGTACTTATAATAATTTTACAATAAAGTAATAGAGGTTTTTAATGAACAAGTGTAATATTTTATTATATTATTTTTTTAATCTAATTGTGATGGAAGACCAGCCTAATTAATATTAAAATTTATAATTATCAAAACTAATTTTTTTTAATTTAATAATTAAGTAAAATAAATATGTTCCTTTTTACTTAAATTTAGGTCTTCTTGATTTATAAAAATAAAAACAAAAATAAAAATTCTGAATTAAATCCTTCATTTGTAACTGGTTTTACTGATGGTGAAGGTTCATTTAGTTTTAGTGTGGTTAAAAGTACGAGTAATACCACAGGATGAGCTTTATTACTAAAATTTAATTTAGTAGCTGCAAATAATCCAGCTAATTATACTATGTTGGTTTCAATACAACAATTTTTTGGTATTGGCAAAATTGTTTACTCTAAGGATAATACTTATATTAGATTTATAGTTAATGGATTAAAAAATTGTTTAATAATTAAACAACATTTTATTAATTATCCATTATTAAGTTATAAATTAGTACATTTTAATATTTGATGTGAAGTAATTAATTTAATATTAAGTAAAGAACATTTAAATTTAAGTGGTTTATTAAAAATAATTGCTTTGAAAGAACACAGCCCTAATGGTTTATCAGATTTATTATTGAATGATTTTCCCAATTATAATTCTATTAAAAAACCTAAATACAATCCTAATTTTGCTTTATTAAATATTAATTGATTAGCTGGTTTTATAAATGCAGATGGTTCTTTTGGACTTAATGTTCAAACTGATAGTTCAGGAGGTACTTTTTGTAGATTTAGAATCTTAATTACACAACATAATAATAGTTTAGCTTTATTGCAAGCTATTTGTGAAAATTTAGGTGTAGGAAAGGTTTATTCCAGTACTAATCATTTATCAAATATAAAAAATTTTAGTCTTAATAATGTTAATAATTTTATTTCTAAATTTAAAGTTACACAGTTATTAGGGGCTAAAGCTTTAGATTACGCTGATTTTTGTAAAGGAATAGATATAATTAATAGTAAAGCTCATTTAAATAAAGAAGGATTATCTACTTATATTAAAAATTTAGAAGGTATGAATTCTAAAAGAAGTTATTTTGGATAATTAATAATTTAAATTTAAGCGCTGTAAAAGCAAATAGGATTATCCGTTTTTTTATAAATTAAATTTTCAAAACAATCCCTTTTTTTTTAAACTTTTTAAATCTTACTTTTTTTATTTTTCAAGTTTATCTTTATAATGAAAACTTTTTTTTTTAATACTAGTTTTTATTTGATAAATATTTTTTTTGTCTATAGATAAATATTTTTTTAAAGAGGTTTATTTTTAATCCAGTTCAAACAATTTTGTTTTATCTTTAAATTTTAAAAATAAAGAGGTTTTATTTGAATAAAATATAATTTATTTTGTTTTATTAGTAATTTAATAGTGCAAGGGTATATTAAAGAACAAAAGAAAAACAAACAAGGGCCGAGCCACAAAATTTAAATTATAATGGCTTTCTATTTATTTTGAGAAAGAAAATTTTAAAAACAAACATGTTAAATATTTTTTATTTATTATTAGAAGTATTAGTAATAATAGTACCTGTTTTATTAGCCATCGCTTTTATGACTATCATTGAAAGGAAAGCCTTGGCTAGTTTACAAAGAAGAGTAGGTCCTAATACTGTGGGATATTACGGTGTACTCCAACCATTTAGTGATGCCTTAAAATTAATTATAAAAGAACCTGTTATACCTTCACAATCAAATAAAGTTCTTTTTTATTTGGCTCCTGTTGTAACTTTATTTTTTAGTTTATTAGGTTGGGCAGTTATTCCATTTGGTGAAGGTTTAGCTCTTTCGGATTTTTCAATGGGTGTACTTTACACTTTAACTTTGTCTTCTTTAGGAATTTTCGGAATATTATTTGCTGGTTGAAGTGCTAACTCTAAATATGCTTTTCTAGGTTCTTTAAGATCTACTGCTGCCATGATATCTTATGAACTTATTTTAAGTTCTGCTGTAGTTATAGTTATTATGTTAACAGGTTCTTTTAATTATATGAGTATAATAGAAAGTCAACAATCAATATGATTTATAGTACCTTTAGCACCAATTTTTATGCTTTTCTTTATTTCTATTTTAGCTGAAACTTCTCGAGTACCTTTTGATTTACAAGAAGCTGAATTAATTAATTAATAATCTAATTGTCACACGTCTTTTAAGAAAAGGAAAAGATTATATAATTAAAAATAAAAATAAAAATTAAAATTGAAATTTAAACAAAAAGATTCGGTTTCTTTAAAAATGTTTCTAAATGCTGGAAAGATTCGTTTTATTTATATACTTAATAAAAGTAAAAATTATAAATAATCTTAAGGATTAATCAGCAATATGTAAATTATTATTTTATTAAAAAAATAAAAATAAAATATATTATATATTCATCGAATACACGAAAAAGTTCTAATTACTGACTCTTAATTAAGAGTTTTTTTAAATTGTAACTAGAACAAGATATATTCAAAATTTATATTAATTATATTTATTACTTTATAAAATAATTATAATATTTTTATACACACACTCCCTTCCTATTTAAAAAATAAAAAACCAAAATAATAAATAAAGGAATTTTATAGGTTTATGTGGAGTAAGAGAAATTATATAAAGATTAAAAAATAATTTTAGGAAAAATTATTAAAATTGTTAGATAAAATATAAATTGTGCCTTAGGCTGGGTAACCCAAAAAATATTTAAATCTTGATTCCTTAACTTTTTATTCAATAAAAATTTGCGTTTTATAAACTTGCTGTATGTTTTAATTTTTATTTTTTTAATTCTTATTTTATTTTTGTGCTATAACATATTAATAATAGTTTTTAATCTTAATTTAACTACAAATATGGTTGAAGGTTATTGAGCAACACAACAAAGTACATAATTTAAGATTTTAAATTTAGCTACTACTTTTCCTGTGCCGGTATTAACATTAATAAGAATTATATATTCGATCAAAATTTTTATCTTATAGAAAATTATTAAATAATAAATCTGGAGTTTATGGTTTTATTAATTTATTAAATGGTAAAGTTTACATAGGTTCAGGAGTTAATATTTATAGAAGGTTTTTAGATCTTATAACTGGAAGATCAAGTAATTTATTACTGCAAAGACCCTTAAAAAAATATGGCTTAGATATTTTTTCTTTTGTAGCTTATGAATTTTGTTCTTATGAGTTATCAACAATTACTGAAAAATAAAATAATTTTATTTATTTTTTTTCCTTTTTAAATGTTATATAATTTATCTCCTGCTGCTGGTTCTTTATATGGATATAAACGTACATTAGAAGCTAAAGCTAAAATGAAAGCTCGTTATTTAAATAAAAATAACCACCCTAAGTATAGAAAAAATCATACTTCATAAACTAAATTATTAATTAGTAAGCCAGGTTCTTTAAATCCTATGTTCAGTAAAAAAACATACCTTAGAAGCAAAATTAAAAATATAAAATAGATTAAGTAATCCAGTGACTCTTTATAATAATAAAAATAAATATATTTTAACCTTTAAAAATAGCGTTCAATTATCTGCATTTATAGGTTGTCATAAAAGTACAATAGGTAAAAATATAAAAACTGGTAAATGTTACCAGGGATTATATTTTTTTAAAATTAATAATTAATACATTTATGAAATTTATACTATTAGTTACTGTATAAAAAAGATTAATAATATATTTATTTTTGTTTTACCTTTCTTTGGCTAATTTAAGGAATCAGAATTAGTTGCTGGTTTCTTTGTTGAGCATTCTTCTATAATTTTTGTTTTCTTTTTTTTAAGCGAGTATTCTAATATTGTATTATTTAGTACTATAACACCTATATTATTTTTAGGTGCTTACACTTTCCCTGAACTGTTTGAAAATTATACAATAATTAACTTACAATCAATAATTTTAGGTTTAAAAACATGCTTTTTCTGTTTTCTATTTGTATGATTTAGAGCTACACTTCCAAGAATTCGTTTTGATCATCTAATAACATTTTGTTGGGTAAGCTTATTACCTATTGTAATGGCATTCATTGTGTTAGTTCCTTGTATTTTATTTGCTTTTGACCTTACACCTATAAAATATGTTTCTATTATATAAGATAGTGCTATACAACAGATTAACTTTTAACTTATAAAATATTTTTTAAAAGCTAAATTAAAATTGAAACAACAAAAGTTAGAGTCTATTAATAAATCTTGTTTATATGATTCTTTAACTAAATAAAAATTATTCCACTACCTTTTCTCTTATCCCTTTCCCAAGATTGGGAATGTTTTCCTTTTTTTAAGCCCGCTTAAATAGAAATAAGGAGAAATAATAAATAAAAAATTAATTTACACAATATATTATAAGATGGATGGAACTAATAGGACTATACGTTTATTTAATAATTTTCAAGAATAACCCATTTTATTCGTTTTTTTTATTTCCGATTAGAATACTCGCTTAAAAAAAAACTTATTCCTATTTTTCTCTAACATTAAATTTAAATTTAAATAAAAACAGGTTCTTCTGTTTACTTTTGGTTAAAATAATTTATTTAATTATTGTTTAAGGCTGATATAGCTTAGCCTTAGCTTAACTAATCTAAAGAACAAGGCCAAAGATAAAAACAAAGACGGTATTATTTATAATATATAAAATATATAATATAATTATATTTATAATAGTGCTAGTTATAATAGTGCTAGTTATAATAGTGCTAGTTATATAAAAATATATATTTTTACTTCTCCTAATTCTATTACATTATAAAATAGGTAAAGGAAGATACAAATTTTGCTGGGTGGGTTTTCAGCCAAAGCACAAAAATTTAAGTTTTATTTTAGGTTTGATGTGTATTTATTTAAATATAATATCTTAGCTTTCGATATTCTTATTAGCCTATTTTTTTTTTATTTCTTTAAAGTTTAACTACTGGTCTTAATAAAATTAATAAAAAAAGAATAAAAAAGAATTAAAAAAGAATAACAAAATAATAACAAAAATAATAACAAA
>WNFM01204054.1_pt1 | contig 74406 bp, 86 predicted proteins | sample 5400271 | NCBI WGS metagenome assembly WNFM01 (sample SAMN13153352, study PRJNA577476) | soil metagenome | isolation source: 60 cm saprolite on Douglas fir-dominated hillslope | place: USA:California | collected 2013-09-17
AGTTGGTGTGCAGGACGCGGTCGAGGAGGACCATGAACTGGGCGCCGGCGATGAACGGGGTCGCGGCGACGACCAGCAGCGAGGTCGAGAGGTTCGCCCAGACCAGCAGCGGCATCCGCCAGAAGGTCATCCCCGGCGCCCGCATGGTGATGATCGTGACCAGGAAGTTGAGCGCGGTCGCGATCGAGGAGGCCCCGGCGAACTGCACGCCGAGGTTGAAGAACGACTGCCCGAGCGGAGCGCCGGTTGAGAGCGGCGCATAGCCGGTCCAGCCAGCGTCGAAGGCGCCGCCCGGCGCCAGGAAGCTGCCGATGAAGAGCAGGCCGGCCAGCGGCAGCATCCAGAAGCTGAGCGCGTTGAGGCGCGGGAATGCCATGTCCGGCGCGCCGATCATCAGCGGCAGCACGTAGTTGGCGATCCCGGCGAAGACCGGGATCACGAAGACGAAGATCATCAGCACCGCGTGGGTGGAGAAGAGGCTGTTGTAGGTGGCGGCGTCGACGATCTGCGTGCCCGGCTGCGCCAGCTCGGCCCGGATCAGCATCGCCATCAGCCCCCCCACGAAGAAGAAGAAGAAGGTGGTGTGTGATCGGTGTTGAAGCGGAAGTAGTCCTTCCAGCTCTTGGCGCCGTGCTGGGAGTGGTCGTCGGGGATCGTCGGCATGCCCGCGGCCCAGCGCAGCCAGTAGTCGAAGCAGCCGAAGCCGGCGAGGAAGCCGAGCGGGGCGAGGATCAGCGGCACGACCACGTGCGGGTAACCGGTCTGTTCGGTCTGGTAGAGCGGCAGGCCGGAGATCGCGCGCAGGGCGATGACCAGGCCGAAGCCGAATGCCGCAAAGGCGAGGGCGCCAAGCGCGCCTCGAACCCACCCCGGTCGCTTGATCGCAGCCACCATCAGATCGCCTCCATTATGCCCCGCCCGCGCCGAGGGGCACCGGGTTCGTTTCCGTGTCCTGCTTGATCGACTCCAGCAGGGGCTGGGGGACCTTTTCTTTCAGGCCGGCGACCCATTTGCGGAAGTCGGACGGCGGTTCGACGACGACCTTGGCCCGCATCGAGGCGTGGCCGAAGCCGCACAGCTCGGTGCAGATCAACTGGTAGGTCCCCACCCTGTCGGGGGTGACGATCGCCGTCGTCGTGATGCCCGGCACGTTGTCTTTCTTGATCTGCCACTCCGGCACCCAGAAGGAATGGATCACGTCCTGGGAGTGCATCTTGAACTGGATCTGACGGTTGATCGGCACGTGCAGCTCACCCTGCGACCAGGCCATGCCCTTGCCGGGATAGCCGAAGCTCCAGGCGTATTGCTGGGAGAAGACGTCGACGGTCATCGAGTTCTTGGCCGGTTCTTCGATTTCGTTCAGGACCGCCCAGCTGTAGCCGCCGCCGAAGAGGACGATGATCGTCGGGATCAGCGTCCAGGCGACCTCGAGCCGGGTGTTGCCGTGGATCGGCTCGCCGTCGGATTCGTCGCCGGGCTTGGCCCTGAATTTCCACAGCGCGTAGAAGAGCATCACCATGACCAGCGAGAAGACGAAGGCCGAGAGCACGATCATCACGTTGAGCAGGTCGTCGATCTTCGCCGCCGCGGTCGAGGCCTCCTGGCCGTTCCAGTTGATCGAGAGCATCACCGCGGAGATCGCCGCGGTGATCGCAACCGTGGCAGCGAGCATCTTCACTATCGGGAGGCGGCCGTACATGAGGCGGCGGGCATTCTATTGAAGCGGCGGCCGGAGGTTTTACGGCTCAGGTGACGCTTGGCACTAGCTATCCGGGGCGGATAGATCGCCCAGCTCCCCCGCCGAGGCGGCGAGCACTCCGCGGGCGACTCCGTCCCAGCTCCACAGCCGTCCGACCGTGGCGACCAGCGCCCTCCGGGCGTCCTCCCGCTCCGCCTCCGGCAGCGCCAGCCAGCCGCCGAGCCTGCCGGCGATCGCCTCGACGGCGCCGGGCTCGACCGGGAACGAGGTGAGGCGACCGACGTCCGCGGGCAGCGACGCGGCCAGCTGCCGGGACACCTCGAGCATCCCCGAGTGCCCTGCCGAGACCGGCAGCGCCCCGCAGGCGGCGGCCTCGACGGCGACCATCCCGAATGCCTCCGGGAAGGTGCTCGGCATCACCAGCGCCTCGGCGCGGGGCAGCAGCTCCGCCACCTCGTCGTGCTCCAGCCGCCCGACGAACTCGACCGACCCGGCAATGCCCCTGGCCGCCTCCAGATAGCCGGACGGCGGATCGTCGAGGAAAGCCGAGAGAATCGAGAGTGCCTTCTCCGCCCCACCCTCGAGTGCCCACCCCAACCGGGCGACCTCCCGCGCGTCGTCCAGATCGCCGCCTTCGAGAGCGGTCAGCAATCGACGAAGAGCTGTCTCGTACTCGCCGTAGCCAGCAATCTGCAGCTCGGCATCGGGGTGCTCGGCCTTGACGAGCGGCCACGCCGCTATCAGCAGATCCGCACCCTTGGACACGATCAGCTTGCCGACGAAGACGATCAGGGCCGAGCCGTTCTGCCCGCGGGCCCCGTCGCGGCGGCCACCCCCACGGTGCTCGGCGCTGGACGCGCCTCCGCGCCGCGGGGGGCCCCCGCCACCGCGCCACCCGCGGACGGAGCGGTCCGGACCGAACTCGCCGATGTCGACGCCCGGTGGCCCCAGTCGGGTCTTCTCGCTGAGGCCAGCGACTTCGGGGAGTGCCGCCCAGAGCGACTTGGCCGTGTGGCCGGAGCCGACGAGGACGCCGGCGGCGGCTTCCATGCCTTCGCGGGCGTAGGGAAGGAAGCGGGGGTTGGGCTTGACCGTGTACTCGAGGGCGGAGCCGTGGATCTTGGCGGCGAAGGGGCCGACTTCGGCGCGGGCGAGGATCGCGGGCCCCATGACCAGGTGGTTGGCGAGGGCGGCGTCTATGCCGCCCGCGGCCTGGGCGACCTCGCGCACGGCAGTCACGTTGGCCTCGATGTAATGGTCGAGCTCAGCCTCGGTCAGCTCGGGAAAGGCTTTGACCTCGAAGCCCTCGTAGGGATCCTTGACGTAGACGGGAAGCAGGTGGCCGATGTCGGGGTTGTGGATCCGGACCCCCTCCAGCTCGACCTCGCGGTCCTGGCAGAGGAGATGGACCTCGTGGCCGAGCCGGGCCAGCGCCCGGGCCAGGTTTGCGTTGTAGATGTTGCTGCCGGTGCCGCGCAGCATGTAGCCATGGAAGACGAGGACGCGCATATTTATTCGCCGCCTCCTCTGCTCTCGCGGATGCCTGAAGAATCAGGTATGGACAGGCATGCGCTCCCGCGTCCGGGGGCGGCGGTTGCTTTATTGTGCCGCCTGCATGAATGAGAGGCAGCTCTACAGGATGCGTGCGCCGGCCTCCGGCCGCGAGGCCCTGGCCCACGCCGAGCCGGGCCAGGTCTACGTCGATCGCGAGACCGGCGAGGAGATGGTGCCGGTGGCGATGGTCCTCCCCCTCGCCCCCTCGCCCTCCGCCCTTCCCCGCACCCCGGCGAACCTCCGCGCCTGCCGCCGCTGCGACCAGCTGATCGGCCTCGACGTCAGCGACTGCCCTTACTGCGGGCTACGCCAAGAAGCGCTCTAGCTTCGGCGGGGGACGGGCGGCGGTAGGCCCTGCTCACTCGGTACCTCGTCGAAGGTGCGTGGTCAGGCTGACGAAACCGGAGCGGTTGGGGCACCCACCGAGCGTCTCCCTCTCTAGAGCTTCCTGCTTCGAACCGCAGCGAGGGTCCCACGGCCCGCGACTTACGGTTTCTTGACCAAGATGGCCGTGTAGAGCAGGCGGGCGTTGGAGTAGTAGCAGCCGTAGGTCTTGGTCTTGCCGACGACCTGCTGGGGGTGGCCGCTCTGGATGTCTTCCTTCGAGGCGCAGTGTTCGGGCAGGCGGCTGCCGCGCCAGGTGTTGTTGGCTTCGACGTTGAAGGCGAACATCGGCGCCCAGGTGGGGACGGTGAGCGCGACGACCTGGCCCTTGAGCACGGACAGCGGGTGGTCGAGAGCGAAAAACGGGGTGCTGCCGAAGTACGGGTTGAGCACCTCGAGCGGGCTCTGCCGCACCAGGGTGTAGCGGGGCGGCTTGGAGCCTTCGACCGGTCGCAGGACGCCGATCCGAGCCTCCGAGGGGCGACCGAGGAATTCGTCGAAAAAGCCGACCTCGTCGGAGGTGGTCGGCGTTTCCACGGTCGAGGGCTTTGCGAGAGTGATCGACCAGGCGACGATCTTGCCTTCGAACGGCGCCTCGTAGGGACGGGCGACGCCGCCGGCGATCGCCTGGAAGCCGGTCACGTGCCCCTCCACCCTGCAGGGAGTTATCTCGACGTTGTTGACGATCTTGCCCGGGCAGGAGGCCGGTGGGGTTTCCGAGGTCTGGCCCAGCACCACTACGCGCAGCGGCGCCGAGTCGGCGTTGCCCGGCGCGACGGCCGCGACGAGCGCCGCGAACAGGCAGGCGGCCGCCGCCGCCAGCGCCCAGGCGCGGCCGTTGCGGCTTGTCTTCTCAGTCGAGCGCATTGAACTAGGCAAACACGGGGTCCGGGAGAATGCCGCGCAGTGCGCCGCCTTGCAGGATCCCGGCCATGCAGGGCTGTAGGGTTGCCAGCCCAGATGGAGGCCTCGAACCGTGCAGACGACTTCATTCCCGCCGGTCTCGCCTCCCTCGGCATCGAGGCCGACGAGGTCGAGCTGGCCGTGATGGGCGCCGCCCACTCGTTGTTCTGGCCGGCGATCCTCGACCTGCTCGACCTCGACGCGAGCGGCGTCGCGCCGGAGCGCAGCCCCGACCTCTCCCAGCCTCCCCCGGCGGCGTGAGCGCGCTCGACCTGACGCTGCGCGGGCAGGCCGCGGCGATCGTCGCGGGCGACGCCGACCCGTCCGAACTGCTGGAGGAGGCGCTGGAGCGGATCGCCGAGCGCAACCCGGCGATCAACGCCGTCGTCGAGACCTTCCCGCAGCGCTCGCGGCGGATGCTCGAGGAGGCTCCCCGGGGGGCGCTGTACGGAGTACCTGTCGTGATCAAGGACGAGTGGCCGCTGCCCTGGCGGGCGCAGCGCTTCGGCGCCGCCGAGATGTTCGCGCCGACCGCGCCGGGAGAGTCCGGGCCCTACCGAGCCCTGCGCGACGCCGGCGCGACGATCATCGGGGTCGGCAACATGCACGAGCTCGGCGCCAGCAGCACCGGCAACACGTCGGTCTACGGCCCCGCGCGCAACCCCTGGGACGCCGAGCGCTGCCCGGGGGGCTCCTCGAGCGGGCCCGCGGCGGCCGTCGCCGCCCGCCTCGTCGCCGGGGCGGTCGGCGCCGACGGGATCGGCTCGATCCGCTTCCCCGCCGCCTACTGCGGCCTGACCGGGCTGAAGCCGACCTTCGGCCGCGCCGCGATGGACGGCCACCACATGGCGAAGATTTCGACGACGATCGTCTCCGGCCCGCTCTGCGCCGACGCCGCCGACTGCCGCCTGCTGGGCTCGGCGCTGTTCGGCGAGAGCCTGGAGGCGGGCGAGGTGCGGAGCCTGCGGATCGGCGTCGTCCGGGACAACGTCTCCGAGGACGTCGCCCCGGCCGTGCGCGAGGCCTGCCAGGAGGCAATCGAGGCGCTGCGGGCCGAGACCGGCGGCGCGGTGCGCGAGATCGAGCTGGCCGACATCGAGCCGGCGGCGCTGGCGACGGTGCTGATCGCCAACACCGAGGGCCTCAGCGCGCTCAGCCCCCGGCGGCTGGCCAAGCTCGACCCCGAGTTGAGCCCGATCGCCCGCGGCTTCGCCAAGTACCGGATGCTGCTGCCGGCGGCGGCGAGCATGAAGGCGCAGCGGGTGCGCACGCTGATGCGCCACCGGGTCGCCGCCGTCTTCGAGGACGTCGACGTGATCGCCTGGCCGACGGTGCCGGCGGTGGCGCCGCTGCTGCAGGCGCCGCTGGTCGAGCTGCCGTCGGGCATGCTCACCGCCGACCAGGCCAACGTGCGGGGCGCCGGGCTCGCCAACCTGACCGGGATCCCCGCCCTCAGCGTCCCGGTCGGGCTCGCCGACGGCTTGCCGATCGGGCTGCAGCTCCAGGCGGCCTGGGGCCGCGACGAGCTGCTGCTGGACGCGGCCGAGGCACTGGAGCGCGCCAGCGGTCGCCGCTGGGTCGAGTCGCTGCCGCCGCTGGCGCGGCAGGCCGAGACGACGGGGACCTAGCGATGCATTTGTGAGAAGCGCAGAGCGGACAACGGTCGTCGCCGAGGCCGAGCGCGTCCTGCGGCAGAACTGGCGGCAGGGCGAGTGCGACGGGACGCCCTACTCCTACACCGAGCCGAGCCCTCACCGCTACCCCTGGCAGTGGTACTGGGACTCTTGCTTCGCGGCGATCGTCTGGCGCCGTACCGACCCGGCAAAAGCTCGGGCGGAGCTGGAAAGCCTGCTCGCCGCCCAGCGCCCCGACGGTTTCATCGGCCACACGATCTTCTGGCACCGCCCGGTCTCGCTCCTCCGCCTGGCCTTCTACAACGTCGCCTCGCGGACCTCGCCGCAGACCGGGACGATTCAGCCGCCGCTGCTCGCCTGGGCCTGGCGGATCGCCGTCGGCGACCCGGCCGAGGAGCCGCGGATCGGCGCCCAGATGGACTGGCTCGCCGCCAACCGCGACCTCGAGGGCGACGGCCTGCTCTGGATCCTGCAGCCGGACGAGTCCGGCCTCGACGCATCGCCGAAGTTCGAACCGGTCTGGGGCTGGCGCTCGAACGGCCGCCTCGGCTTCCCGCTGCTGGTCCAGCGCAACCGCAGGCTGGGGTTCGACGCGCGGCGGGTGCGCGAGCGCGGCCATCCGGTCCTCTGCGAGGCGCTGGTCAACACGATGTGGTCGCTCTCGCTGCAGGCCCTGGGACGGCCCTCGGCGACCCCGGCCCTGGTCGAGCGCCTCTGGGACGAGCGGCGGGGTCTCTTCATCGACGAGGCCCAGCCGGGCGGGGCCAGGCCGGGGGTCATCACCTGGGCGGCGCTGGCCCCGCTGACGCTGCCCGACCTGCCGGAGGAGATCGGCCGGCGCCTGGTCGAGGAGCACCTGCTGAACGAGCGCGAGTTCCTGACCCCGGTCGCGCCGCCGTCGGTGGCGGCTTCGGAGCCCAGCTACAGACCGGGCGGCGGCCACGGCTCGATCCGCCGCTACTGGCGCGGCCCGACCTGGGTCAACTCCGCCTGGATGGTCTGGCTGGGGATGCGGCGGCTCGGCTACGAGGCGGAGGCGCAGCGCTTGGCCGACAACCTGATCGCCACCGTCGCCCGCGAAGGCCTGCGCGAGTACTACGACCCCCGCACGGGGAAAGGACTCGGCGCCAAGGACTTCGCCTGGTCAGCCCTGATCGCCGAGATGGCCGACCCAAATTACGAACGGCCGTGAAAACCAAGCCTGGCTAGGACGCAGGGAGGCTGGTGAGGGGAGCGCACTTCAGGTGCGTGACCCGATCCAGCCGACCGAGGACACCGCCAGGCGCCGGTTTGCGGCGGCCGCGCCTATTTGTACCTATACGTAATCCGGCCGCGGTCGAGGTCGTAGGGGGAGAGCTCGATCTTGACCCGGTCCCCGGGCAAAATCCGGATGTAGTGGCGGCGCATCTTGCCCGAGATGTGGCCGAGCACGTCGTGCCCGTTGTCCAGTTTGACGCGGAACATCGTGTTGGGGAGGGCCTCGGTGATCTCCCCCTCCATTTCGATCTTTTCCTCTTTGGCCATGCGGCGGGGAGCGTACCTGACTATGCCTGGCGCGGGCTCAACCCAGCAGCGCTCGGGCCAACTCGACCGCCTCGGGCCTGGTCGTCACCTCGCCCGCGTACTGGGCCGCCTCCAGCTCCGCCAGCAGCTCGCCCAGCACCGGCCCCTCCTCGATTCCCAGCTCGCCCGCCAGCTCGTCGCCACGCAGCAGCGGCGGCGGCGGGCCTGCGCGGCGCCAGTCGAGGGCGGCGGCGACCATCTGGCGGGCAAGGGCGAGGTGGGCCTCGACCATCTCCGGGCTGGCCAGCGGCCCGGCGCCGCGGGCCGAGAGCCGGTCGGCGACGGTGAGCAGGGTGACGTCGGCCGTCACCGGCTCGGTGGCGCGCAGGTATTCGTGGACCCGGCGTGGCGGTAGCGGCGCCTCGGGGATGAGGAAGCCGAGCCGCAGGTGGTGGAGCGTCAGCCCCTGCAGGTGCTGGGTGAGGCGGCGGCTGGCGCGGAGGCGGCGGCAGATCCCGCCGACGATCTCCGCCCCCTCGCGATCGTGGCCGGTGAAGGTGATGTAGCCGCTCTGTTCGGCGCGGGTGGCCGGCTTGCCGATGTCGTGGAGGAGGGCACCGAAGCGCAGGGCCGTGCCGCGGCCCATCTCGTCGGCGAGCGGCTCCGCCAGCAGCTCGGCGACCTCGGCGGCGCGCTCTCCCGCGAAGCGGTCGAGGCCGCCCTCGACCTCCAGCACGCTCTCGAGCACGGCGAGCGTGTGGCCGTGGACGTCGAGATGGTGGTTGGGCCCCTGCTCGACCCCGCGCAGGCCCTCCAGCTCCGGCAGGACGACCGCGGTCAGCTCCAGCTCGTCGAGCAGGGCGAGGCCGCGCAGCGGGTCGGGGCCGCCGAGCAGCTGCCGCAGCTCGGTCAGCTGGCGCTCTCCCGCGGGGTCGGCGGCGCGGGCGGACGCGGCGCGCGCCAGGGCCACGGTGCCGGGGTCGATCTCCAGGCCCAGCTCGACGGCGAGGCGACCAGCCCGCAGCAGCCGCAGCGGATCCTCGGCGAAGCTGTCCTCCCCGACCGCGCGCAGCACTCCGCGCTCGAGGTCGGCGAGGCCGCCGAAGGGGTCGATCGCCTCGCCGCCGCCGAGCGGCAGAGCGACGGCGCCGATCGTGAAGTCGCGCCCGGCCAGGTCGGCGTCGATACCGCCTCCCCGCAGGGCGGTCGCGTCAACCTGCCAGCCACGGCTCGGCGAGACGACTCGCCAGGTGCCGAACTCAGCCGAGAGCTCGAATGCGTGCTCGCCCAGCTCGGCGGCGATCGCCCTCGCCGCCGTACCTGGATCCCCGGCGACGGCGAGGTCGAGATCGGCGACGTCCCGCTCCAGCGCCGCGTCGCGGACGGCTCCGCCGACCACCCAGGCCCCCTCGTCGCCGGCCAGCGCCCGCCGGGCGGCGGCAACCAGCGGCGAGGCGGAGAGGCGATCGGCCAGGCTCATGCCGCGCGCCGCGGTATCCGGGCCGAGATTCCGCAGGTGACCTCGTAGTTGATCGTGTCGAGGCGGGCGGCGACCTCCTCGGCGAGGATCGCGTCGCCGGCCTGGGCGCCGATCAGCACTGCCTCGTCGCCCGGTTCGACCTCGGTCTGGGGGCCGAGGTCGATCGTGACGTTGTCCATCGAGACGGTCCCCACCACGGGCTGGCGGCGGCCGCGGACCAGAACCTCGGCGTTGTTGCCGAGCCCGCGACGGACGCCGTCGCCGTAACCGAGCGGCACCACTCCGACCCAGGTCTCCTCCGGTGCCCGCCAGCGCTGGCCGTAACCGGCGCTGTCGCCGGGCGCGAAGCGCTTGACGTCGGCGACGTAGGAGCGCAGCGAGAGCGCCGGCGTCAGGCCACGCTCCGCCGGGTCGCCCTGCAGGGGGTCGAGCCCGTAGATGGCGACGCCGCAGCGGGCCATGTCGAAATGGGAGCGTCGGTCGCGGAAGACCGCGGCGCTGTTGGCGGCGTGGGCGATGGCGGACGGGAACTCGGACTTGACCGCCGCGGCAACGCCCTCGAAGCGGCCGAGCTGCTCGTCGAAGAACTCCGAGCCGGATTCGTCCGCGGTGGCGAAGTGGGTCCAGACGCCGGCCAGCTCCAGGCTGGGGTCGGCGTCGCAGGCGCGCGCCAGCACCAGCACCTCCTCGGGATCGGGGTTGCCGAGCCGCCCCATGCCGCTGTCGTGCTTGACGTGGACCCGGGCGGGCCGGCCCTGCGCCCGGGCACGATCGGCGAGCAGGCGCCGGAAGCCCTCGCGCCAGACCGCTACCTCCGACCCGGCCGAGAGGACGACGTCGACCTCCTCGGCGGTCAGCGCTCCCATAGTCAGCAGGGGGATGTGCTGGAAGCGACGGCCGATCTGTTCGGCCTCGGTCGCGGTCGCCACGGCCAGCCTGGTCGCCCCTCCCGCCAGTGCCGCGGTGGCGCTGCCGTCGGCGCCGTGCCCGTAGCCGTCCGCCTTGACCACCGCGCAGAGCTCGGGCCCGTCGCCCAGCTCCGACTTGAGCCTGGTGCAGTTTGCCCGGATCGCGTCGAAGTCGATCCGGGCGACCGCCCTCTCCATCGGCTTACTCGTCGTCGACCAGCGCGGCGAGAGCGTCGGCCCTCGTGACCATGCCCGCCAGGCGCCCGTCGGCGTCGACCACAGGAAGGTGATTGTGGTGCTTGTCGGCGATCGTCTTCGCGACCAGCTCGACGTCGTCGTCGACGCGGGCGACGATCGGGCCCGCGGTCATAAGCTCGGCGACGTCGGTGGCGAAGGCTTTGTTCAGGCGCTCCTCGAAGCCCTTCATCGAGCCGACGAAGACGATCCCGCCCATGATGTTGAGGTAGTGCGGCAGATGCAGGTCGGACTCCTCGTCGCTGAGGATCAGGTCCGACTCGCTGACGATGCCGACCAGGCGCCGCTGCTCGTCGACGACCGGCACCGCGCCCATGTCCGTCTTCGACAGGAGGTCGATCGCCGTGCGGGCGTCGTCGCCAGGCGAGACGGTTGGCACGTCGGCGTCCATGATGTCGGCGGCAGTCTTCATTCACGCCGAGATTATTCGACCGGCTCGTCGGGACGCAGGCCCACCGGAATCGAGTCGATCACGTCGGTCGCGATCACCGACTCGGCGGCGCCGATCCGGGCCGCCGCGTCACGACCGGCGCGAGCATGGGCGACGACCGCCGCGCAGGCGGCGGAGAACGGATCCAGGCCGCGGGCGAGGAGGGCGGCGGTCATCCCCGAGAGGACGTCGCCGCTGCCCGCCGTGGCCAGCGCCGGAGCGGATATCGCGTTGACCGCCACCCGCTCGCCGTCGCTGACGATCGTGTCGTCGCCCTTGAGCACGACCACGGACCCGGCCTTCCTGGCCGCCTCCCTGGCCGAGGCGAGCCGGTGGGCCGCGATCTCGCCGGAGTCGCGCTCGAGCAGCCGCCCCAGCTCGCCCGCGTGCGGGGTCAGGACGGTCGCGGCTTCGCGGGCGGCGATCAGTTCCAGCTGCCCGGCGAACGAGTTGAGGCCGTCGGCGTCGATCACCAGTGGCGCCTCGATCGCGCCGACGACCTCGCGTGCCAGCTCGACCGAGGCCGGGTCGCGACCCATGCCGGGCCCGAGGACCCCCGCCGCCGCGCGCTCGAAGGTGCGCAGCACCGCCTTCGCCGAGGCCGGGGCGAGGCAGCCGTCCCCGCCGGGACAGCCGACCGACATCACCTCGGGCTGGCCCGCTTCGAAGACCGGCTCGAGGTCGGCGGGAACGGCGACTGTCGCGTAGCCGGCGCCGGCCCTGATCGCCGCCGTCGAGGACATCCGCACCGCCCCGGTGAGGCCGCGCGAGCCGCCGGCGATCGCCACCTGGCCGGAGCTGAACTTGGTCGACCGCGGCCCCCGGCGGGGCGCCAGTGCGAGGACCGAAGAGTCGATCGTCCCCCCCACGGGCTCGCCAGGCGCCCCGTCGGGAATCCCGATCGGCACCACCCGCAGCTCGCCGGTGTGCCACTTGCCAGGCGCGATCCGCTGGCCCAGCTTGGCCGCGTGAAAGCTCACCGTGACATCCGCCTCGACTGCAACCCCCTCGATCTCACCCATGGAGGCGTCAACCCCAGAAGCGATGTCGCAAGCCACGATCGGCACCCCACACCGATTGATCGCCTCGATCGCCCCTGCCGCCGGCTCCCGCGGCGCCCCTTCGAACCCAGTCCCAAAGATCGCATCGACAACCGCCCCGGAGCCCGCCAGCCTCGCGTTCAGATCGTCCGTCACGTACTCGGCCCGAACCCTCTCCAGATTCGCGGCCGCGTCCCCTTTCAACTCGTCAGCCGGCCAGAGCAGCAGCACCTCCAGGTCATAGCCCATGTCCGCGAGGTGACGAGCCGCGACGAACCCGTCCCCCGCGTTGTCCCCCTTCCCGCAAACGACCCGCACCGGCCCCTCCGGACTCAACTCCGCGACGGCCTCCGCCACAGCCCGCCCGGCCGCCTCCATCAGCTCCAGCGACGGAACCCCCATCTCCTCGATCGCCCAGCGGTCCACGGCCCTCATGCCCTGCGCGTCGAATAAGGGGTTCAGCCATGAATCCATCTGCCGTCAGCCTAGACCAGTGATTCATTGATATTTGCTAAATGTCATCAGTGCGGGAACACATGATATTTTGTAAAGATCATGGTCTTCCAAATACCCGAACTCCACGAGGACGAACTGGACGTTCTCGTCCTGCTCAGTGAGCAGCGCGACAGTCTTCGTGATCGGCTCGTCGAGCCACGTCGTTGGGCAGGCACGCTGCGCCGAATGGCATTCGCGAGGGCCGTTCAGGGCTCAAACAGCATCGAGGGCTACAACGCCTCTCTCGACGACGTCGTAGCTGCCGTCGAGGGCGAACCCACCCTCGGCGCCGAGGAGGAGACCCAGCAGGCCCTGGCCGGGTATCGCGACGCGATGACCTACATTCTCCAGATCGGCGGCGACGACGGTCTCGAGGTCGACGAGGGACTACTCAAGAGCCTTCACTTCATGATGCTCAAGTACGACCTCGCGAAACACCCGGGCCGCTGGCGCCCTGGACCGATCTTTGTCCAGCGCGAATCCAGTAACGAGATCGTGTACCAGGGGCCACCAAGCAAGGCAGTGCCTGGCTTGCTCGCAGAGATGCTGAGTGATCTCGAGAAGGATGGGGCCCCCGTCGTGGTCAAGGCAGCCATGGCTCACCTCAACCTGACGATGATCCACCCCTTCAGCGATGGCAACGGTCGGATGGCAAGGTGTCTGCAGACTCTCGTCTTGGCACGCGACCGCGTGATCGCCCCCGTCTTCTCCAGCATCGAGGAGTTTCTCGGACGAAATACCGAGGCCTATTACGCCGTGCTGGAAGATGTGGGTGCGGGCGCCTGGAACCCGAACCGCGACGCTCGTCCCTGGCTGCGTTTTTGCATGCGCGCCCACTACCTGCAGGCAACCACGACGATGCGCCGCCGCGCGGAGATCGAGAGCCTCTGGAACTCCTGCGTTGAGCTCGCCGAGAGCAACGGCCTACCCGAACGGTGCGCCGCCGGTCTGATGGACGCCGCCATCGGCCTCCGCATCCGCCGCAAGATCTATCGATCATCGGCGGAGGCTGCGGTCGGCGAAGAGCTGAGTGACCTCACCGCCTCTCGGGACCTGAAGGCCATGGTCGACCACGACCTCCTCCAGGCGGTCGGAGAGCGTCGCGCTCGCTACTACCTGGCTGGAGAGACGCTAAGGAGCCTCCGCGAACAGATCCGCTCAGAGAGGGCACCGAAAAGCGAAGACGATCCTTTCAGGATCGCTCGCGACCGTCGCCAACTGCGTCTTGCCTAACCGACGGAAGTCGCCGGGTGAGCGAAGGCGACTGCCGCCGCGGTGTCTCGCGAGTGCGTCAGAGAGATATCGATCCGCTGATCACCCAGCACCTCGGCGGCTCGGCCGGAGAGCCGCACGGTCGGCGGCTCGCCGGCGACGACCTCGATGTCGCGGAAACCGAACCCGCCGCTGAGCCCAAGCGCCTTGACGACCGCCTCCTTGGCGGCAAACCGCGCCGCAAGGTGACGGCCCGGTCGAGCCCGCGCCGCGGCGTAGTCGCGCTCGGCGTCGGTGAAGACCCGCTCGGCGAGACGGGGATGGCGCTTCAGGGCGCGCTCCATGCGGTCGATCTCGAGCAGGTCGATGCCGAGGCCGGCCACGGGCCCGCGGCTACTTGCCGATGCCGGCGATCAGCTCCACCGTCGCCGGTTCCCCCGAGGGGCCGGCGCCGATCGCGACGTAGTCGACCTTGGTCAGGTAGCGCTTGGCTTCGCGGAAGCCTTCTTCGCCGGGGGGCACCAGCGCGGAGGCGAGTTTCAGGGCCGCCGGGCCGTCGACGAAGCCGCTGATCGGCGTGCTGCCCAGAGCGCTGACGGCTTCCTTGTAGGCCGGGCTGTCGGCGAGCGTTTCGCCCGAACCCGTCGCCAGCGCCCGGGTCGCGGCGGGCAGGCCGTAGGCGATTGCGATCCGTTCGCCCTCGGCGGCGATCACCAGCGGCTCGGGGCCGAGTTCGGGGCTGCGGATCGAGAAGCCGCTCGCCTTGCCGGAGATCGCGGTGATCCCGGGCGTGCCCGTGGCGCGGAGCAGCAGGCCGAGGTTGGCGACGGTGCTGGTCGCTTCCTTCGACCCCCTGGTGGTCAGCACCGCGGCACCGCCGAGGCTGCTCATGCTGCGGCCCTCGGCGAAGACTCCGAGGTCGCCGACCGAGGAGGCGATCTTTTCGACGTCGATGCCGGCTTCCTTCAGGGTGCTCTTGAGCTTATGCGGCGGCACCTGGCCGCGGATGCCCTTGGCGTCGATCTTGTCGATCGCTTCCCCCAAGCGCTTGCCGAAATCAGCCGAGGCGAAGGCGGCGAAGGAGTCGGCGGGGAGCGAGCCGAGCAGGCTCGAGGCGTCGCCGGCCGGCGGGCTTTCCCCGCCGAGGTCGGTGCTGACGTCGATCTCCACCTGGTCGGAGCCGGGGATCAGGCTCGCCACGGCGGTCGCTTCGGACGGGTCGATCCCGGCGCTGTCGAGGAACTGCTTCGCTTCGGGGTCGACGGAGCCGCCGGACTGCGCGATCAGGCCACCGACGTCGACGAAGACCTTGGCGAAGCTGCCGCTGGGGGCCGCGTCGACGGTGCTCGCGTAGGTGTCCTCGTCCGCCAGCGATTCGCCATTGGAGGCATCGACCATGGCCTTGAAGGTCTTCGCGTCTTCGGCGATTGCAACGAAGTCGCCGACGACGCCGACCGTGGTGCCGTCTCCCTGAGACTTGTAGTCGACGCCTTCGTAGGAGCCGTCCTTGAACGGTTCTTCGCTCGACTTGGCCTGCTTGCCGATGAATCCCTGGCTGGCGGCAGGGTCCGTGGTCTGGACGGCGATGCCATAGCCCTTGAAGTCTTTGCCGTCGTATTGCTGGAAGAAGAGGCCGCCCTTTTCGCCGAGCCAGGGCTCGACTTCCTTTTCGAAATCGAGTTCTTCGCCTGAGGAGCTGGCCGAGCTTTCCAGTTTGGAGACGATCAAGCCGCCGAGGTCGGCGACGCCGAGCCTCTTCGCCAGGGCTTCGACGTTCGACTTCAGCTCGCCTTCCGGCTGCACGACCGCTTCGATGAAGAGCGGCGACTTCGGGGGGGCGAGGCTGGCCGGGTCCGAGCCGCGGGAGCCGCTGCCACCGCCACAGCCGGCGACGGCGACGATCGCGGCCGCGAGGAAGAGGACGAGACGGATCTTCACGCGGGCGGGCATCCTAGCGACCGTCACTCCACCGTGACCGTCTTTGCCAGGTTGCGCGGCTGGTCCACATTGAGGCCGCGGGCGCGGGCGATGTCGTAGGCGAGCAGCTGCAGCGGCAGGATCGCCACGATCGGCTGCAGGATCCAGTCGGTGCGGGCGACCTCGACCGTCTCGTCGGCCACTTCGGCGACGCGGTCCCCGCCGGCGGTCGCGATCGCGATCGTCTGGGCGCCGCGGGCCCGGACCTCTTCGACATTGGAGAGCACCTTCTCCAGGACGGGGCTGTCGGTGGCGACGCAGACGACCGGCGTCGACTCGTCGAGCAGGGCGATCGGGCCGTGCTTCATCTCCCCCGCGGCGTAGGCGTCGGTGGGAATGTAGGAGACCTCCTTCAGCTTCAGCGCCCCCTCGAGGCAGATAGGAAGGCCGATGTGGCGGCCGAGGTAGAGGAAGAAGTTCTGCTCGCTGTGGGCGGCGGAGACGGCGCGAACGGGCTCCTCGACCGCCGCCAGCGTCTCCTCGACCTTCGACGGCAGCGACTTCAGCCCGGCCACCAGCTCGGCGACGCGTCCCGGCGGCAGCGACTCGCGCAGCTCCGCGAGCCGCAGCCCCAGCAGGTACATCGCCGCCACCTGGGCGACGAACGTCTTGGTCGCCGCGACGCCGATCTCAAGCCCGGCGCGGGTATAGAGGACGGCGTCGGCGTCGCGGGTCGCCTGGCTGCCCATGATGTTGGTTATCGCCAGCACCTTGGCCCCGGCGTCGCGGGCCAGCCGCATCGCCGCCAGCGTATCGGCGGTCTCGCCGGACTGGGTGATGCCGACCACGAGGTCCCCTGGCCCGACCACCGGGTTGCGGTAGCGGTACTCGGAGGCGATGTCCATCTCGACCGGGACCCGCGCCCACTCCTCGATCGCGTAGCGACCGACCAGGCCGGCGTGATAGGAGGTGCCACAGGCGACGATCACGACCCGCCGCAAGTCGCGCAGGAAGCCGTCCTCGAGGGCGACGTCGGAGAGGTCGACCCCCTCATCCCCGGGCAGGCGGTCGGCGAGCGTCTCGGCGACGGCGTCGGCCTGTTCGTGGATCTCCTTCAGCATGAAGGTCTCATAGCCGCCCTTCTCGGCGGCGTCGGCGTCCCAGGTCACCTCTTCGGGCGCGCGGTCGACGGCGGCGCCGGCGGCGTCGGTGATCCGCACCTCGCCGGCTTCGATCTCGACGATCTCGCCGTTTTCGATCGGCACCGCGGTTCGGGTGTCGGCGAGGAAGGCCGGAATCGCCGAGGCGAGGAAGGTCTCCCCCTCGCCGACGCCGGCCACCAGCGGGCACTCCTTGCGGGCGCCGACCAGGCGCTGCGGCTCGTCGGCGTGCATGGCGACGAAGGCGTAGTGGCCGCGCAGCTCGGCGTAGGCGGCGCGGACCGCGGCGGCGAGGTCGCCCTCGTAGCGATCGGCGATCAGGTGGGCGACGACCTCGGCGTCGGTCTCCGAGGTGAAGACCTCCCCGTCGGCTTCGAGCCCCTTGCGCAGGCTGGCATGGTTCTCGACGATGCCGTTGAGGACGATGTGGACGTGGCCCGAGTCGTCGTCATGTGGGTGGGCGTTCTCCTCGGTGACGCGGCCGTGGGTGGCCCAGCGGGTGTGGGCGATGCCGGTGTGGGAGGGCGGCAGGGCGCCGGCGCCGTTGGCGGCGCGCTCGTCCACCGCGGCACGCAGGTTGGCGAGGTTGCCGACCGCGTGGACGCTGTCGACCTCGCCGTCCTCGATCACCGAGAGGCCGGCCGAGTCATAGCCTCGGTATTCGAGCTTTTCCAGCCCCGAGAGCAGAAGCTCCTCGCAGGGGCGACCGCCCACGTATCCGACTATTCCGCACATGAAGGCGAGTAAGGGTAGAGGGCGGCCCGCTCAGGCCAGCTCTTGGCGCACCACGCCGACCAGGCGATTGCAGACCGCGTCCGCCTCCTCGGCGGTCGGCGCCTCGACCATCACCCGCACCAGGGGCTCGGTGCCGGAGGGACGCAGGAGGACCCGGCCGCGGCCGTCGAGGCCCTCGCGCTCGCGCTCCACCGCCTCCCAGACCGCGGCGGCGCCAGCCACCGCCTCGCGGTCGGCGACCTCGACGTTGACCAGTGTCTGGGGAAGCTTCCGCATCGGCACGGAGTCGGCGAGGCGGGCGCCGCCCAGCTCGCGCATCGTCATCAGCGCCGCGGCGATGCCGTCGCCGGTGGCGACGAAGTCCGAGGCGATGATGTGGCCCGACTGCTCTCCCCCGAGCAGCCATCCGCGCCGCCGCATCTCGTCGAGCACGTAGCGGTCGCCGACCTGGGTGACCGCGACCTCGATCCCGGCCTCCTCCATCGCCCGGAGGAAGCCGAAGTTGCTCATCACGGTGACCACGACGCCGCCCTCGAGCTCGCCGCGGGCGGCCATGCCGCGGGCGGCCAGCGCGATCAGCTCGTCGCCGTCGTGGACGCGGCCGGAGCCGTCGACGGCCAGGGCCCGGTCGCCATCGCCGTCGAAGGCGAAACCGATCTCGGCGTCGGAGCCGGCGACTCGCTCGGCCAGCGGCCCGATGTGGGTGGAGCCGCAGCCGGCGTTGATGTTGCGCCCGTCGGGCTCGACCCCGAGCGCCTCGACCTCGGCGCCGAGGCGCTCGAAGATCGCCGGGCCGGCGCGATGGGTGGCACCGTTGGCGCAGTCGAGCACGACGCGCCGGCCGGAGAGGTCGAGAGGGAAGGCCGCCTGCAACTCCCGCAGGTAGTCGTCGAGACCACCGTTCAGCTCGCGCACGCGGCCGACCTCGGTCGCGCTGGGTGCCCCATCGAGCAGCGACTCGATCCGCGCCTCCAGCTCGTCGCCGAGCTTCGTCCCCTGGCCGGAGAAGAACTTGATGCCGTTGTCGCGGTAGGGATTGTGGGAAGCGGAGACGACCACGGCCAGGTCCAGCCCCAGCCTCTTGACGAGGATCGCGGCGGCGGGGGTCGGCAGCACGCCGCCGAGCAGCGCGTCGCCGCCGGCCGCGGCCACGCCGGCCGCCAGCGCCGCCTCCAGCATCGGCCCCGACTCGCGAGTGTCGCGGACGATCAAGACCTGCGGTCGCTTCGCCTCGAGCGAGGCGGCGCTGGCCCTGCCAAGCGCCGTCGCCAGCTCCGCGCCGAGAAACGTCCCAGCCTCTCCTCGGACCCCGTCGGTCCCGAAGAGCTTGCGCCCCGTCGCCACCATGCCTCCGGTCAGCGCTTGCTGAACTGAGGCTTCTTGCGGGCCTTCTTGAAGCCCGCCTTACGGCGCTCCTTGACGCGCGCGTCGCGGGTCAGGAAGCCGCGCCGCTTGAGATCGCCGCGCAGCTCCGGGTCGATCTCGGTCAGCGCCCGGGCGATCCCGTGGCGGACGGCGCCGGCCTGGCCGCTGATGCCACCGCCGTGGACGCGGACGCGGACGTCGACGTTGCCCTCGTAGCCGGATACCGCGAGCGGCTGGCGGGCCATCGTCTGGTGGAGGGGGCGCGGGAAGAACTCCTCGAGGCTGCGCTTGTTGACTTCGATCTTGCCGTCGCCCGGAAGCAGGGTGACGCGGGCGATCGAGCGCTTGCGTTTGCCGGTGGCGAGATAGCGGGCGCCGCTCTCCATCCTCGCCGGGGCGCGGCTCGCGGTCTCGGCATCGGGCTCGTCGGCGCCGGACAGGGCCGCCTCGCGGCGGGCTTTCTCCTCTTCCTCGGCTTCTAGGCGAGCGCGCTCTTCGGCGCTCAACTCTCGAGCTTCCGCCTCGACCGCGATCGGCTCCAGGTCGGCACCGGGAATCACGTCCTTCTTCTTCTCCTCTGCCTTCGGCCCCTCGGCCGGAGCCTCCTCAGCGGCCTCGGGCTCCGCCTCCTCAGACGTCTGCTCGTCGGCGGTCGCCTCAGCCTCCGCCGTCTCGGCCGGAACCTCAGACGCCTCATCCACGGGTGGCGTGGGGGTGGGCTCCTCGCCCGCAGCTTGCGAGGACGAGGAGTCCTCCCCCGCGACAGGACCCGTGGGCGTGGCCTCCGAGCCCTCGGTCGTCTCGTCGGGCGTTTTCTCGTCGTCTGCCATCAGCTCGTCTCCATCGGTTTAGGCTGCTGCGCCGCGTGTGGGTGGTCGGGGCCGGCGTAGACCTTCAGCTTGGTCAGCTGCTGGCGGGCGAGGCGGTTGCGCGGCAGCATGCCCTTGACGGCCTTGCGGATCACTTCCTCCGGTCGGCGGTCGAGCATCTCGGCCAGCGTCCGCGACTTGATCCCACCCGGATAGCCGCTGTGGCGCCAGTAGACCTTCTGCGCCAGCTTGTCGCCCGTGACCCGGATCTTCTCCGCGTTGACGACGACGACGAAGTCGCCGGTGTCGATGTGCGGGGTGTATTCCGGCTTGCGCTTGCCGCGCAGCGTGTCGGCGATCTGGGTCGCCAGGCGCCCCAGGGTCTTTCCCTCGACGTCGACGACGTACCAGTCTCGCTGGCGGTTGGCGGGTGTGGCGACAAAGGTCTTCATCGTGCAAAAACCGCGCGGGCAACCCAGCGCGGCCGGGGGATCATAGCCATCCTGCGGCCCTTAGGTTGCGGCGCGCTAGCCTGGCCATCATGTGCATGCAGTGCATGGCATCGGCGATGACGGCAGGCGCCGCGGCAACCGGGATGCGGACCTGGCTCGCGACCCATAGCCCGAACTGGATGACCCCGCGCCGAATGAAGCTGGCGACCGCGGCCATACTCACGGCCGGAGTCCTCGCCGCCGGCAGCCACATGGCCCCCAACGGGCCGGCCACCGCCGCCGCCAAGGCGGTCACGCCGACGACCGCGTCGGCGCAGCGGTAGCCGCCCACCGGAGCAGCGGCGGTGCCCCCCGCAGACCTCGATTCGCTGCATCAGACTCAGCTGCTCAGGTCAAGATATATCGAATATACAATATGACCAGAGCAAGCCACCCGTTCGAAGGAGCACCACCATGGCCAATAGACCCGAAACGATCGACCAGCGCCTGGTGAAGGCGCTCGCCCACCCGCTGCGTGTCCAGATACTGGAGGTCCTGACCGAACGGATAGCCAGCCCCAACCGGCTGTCGGAACAGTTGGGCACCGACCTCAGCCACGTCGCTTACCACACCAGGGCACTCGACAAATGCGGCTGCCTGCAGCTGGTCGACACGGCGCAGAAGCGCGGCGCCACCGAGCACTTCTACAAGGCCTCGCCGGGCTCGTTCGTCGGCGACCGCGCATGGCGCAAGGTACCGCGCTCGGTCAGAGGGGGTTTCTCAGCAGCCTGGCTGCAGACCTTCCTTGACAAGTTCGTGGCGGCGCTGGAAGCCGGCACGATCGACAATCGCGACGACACGATCCTGAGCTGGATGCCGGTGCTCCTCGACGAGCAGGGCTGGAAGGAAGCGACGGCGATCATGGAAGAGGCCACCGACCGGGTCCTGGCGGTGCAGGCGCGAAGCAACCAGCGCCTTGCCCGGGCCAACGAATGGAAGCAGGCGATCTCCGCCGTGGTCGCCCTCGCCAACTTCGAGACGGGCGGCTCGCGACAGGCCTAGGGCCGCCTACTCCCACTCGATCGTCGCCGGCGGCTTCGAGGAGATGTCGAGGGCGACACGGTTGACGTCGCGGATCTCGTTGATGATCCGGTTGGAGACGCGCTCGAGCAGGTCGTAGGGCAGTCGCGCCCAGTCGGCGGTCATCGCGTCGTCGGAGGTGACGGCACGGATCACGATCGGGTAGGCATAGGTGCGGCCGTCGCCCTGGACCCCGACCGAGCGGACGACCGGCAGCACGCAGAAGGACTGCCAGAGCTGGCGGTAGAGCCCGGCCGCGCGGATCTCCTCCTGGAGGATCGCGTCGGCCGCGCGGAGGATGTCGAGCCGCTCTTTGTTGACCTCGCCACCGACGATGCGAATGCCCAGCCCAGGTCCCGGGAAGGGCTGGCGCCAGACCATCCGCTCGGGCAGGCCGAGCTCGGCGCCGACGGCGCGGACCTCGTCCTTGAACAGCATCCGCAGCGGCTCGACCAGGTCGAAGTCGAACTCCTCCGGCAGACCACCGACGTTGTGGTGGGACTTGATCGTCGCCGCGTGGTCTGAGCCGCCGGACTCGATCACGTCGGAGTAGAGCGTCCCCTGGACGAGGAAGCCGACGTCCTCGAGCTTCGCCGCCTCCTCCTCGAAGACCCGGATGAACTCCTCGCCGATGATCTTGCGCTTGCGCTCGGGATCCTCGACCCCGGCGAGCTTGGCGAGGAAACGCTCTTCGGCCTCGACGTGGACGAGCGGGATGCCGAACTGGCGGAAGGCCTCGACCACCTGCTCGGCCTCGTTCAGCCGCATCAGGCCGTGGTCGACGAAGACGCAGGTCAGCCTCTCCCCCACCGCCTTGTGGACGAGCAGCGCCGCGACCGAGGAGTCGACGCCGCCGGAGAGACCGCAGATGACGCGGCCCTCGCCGACCTGGGCCTTGATCTTCTCCACCTGCTCGGCGATCACCGACTGCGGCGACCACTGCTGCTCGCAGCCTGCGACGTCGCGCAGGAAGCGGGTCAGGATCTCGGTCCCGTACGGCGTGTGGACAACCTCCGGGTGGAACTGGATCCCGTAGAGCCCGCGGTCGGGAAGCTCGCAGGCGGCAACCGGGGAGCCGGGGCTGGAGGCGAGGGCGGCGAACCCCTCGGGCGCCTCGAAGACGGCGTCGCGGTGGCTCATCCAGCAGCTCTGCTCGGGCGGTAGCCCACCCAGGAGGCGACCGCCGCCGTCGCGCAGGACGAGGTCGGTGCGGCCGAACTCGCCCGTCTCGGCCGACTCGACCCGGCCGCCGAGCGCCAGCACCATCGCCTGCATTCCGTAACAGATGCCCAGCGTCGGGATCTCGAGATCGAGCAGCTGGGTCGGGAAAGGCGGCGCCCCCGGCTCGTAGACCGAGGCCGGGCCGCCGGAGAGGACCAGCGCCTTCGGCTTCCGCTCCCGGATCGACTCGATCGAGGCAGTCGCCGGCAGCAGTTCGGCAAAGACTCCGCATTCGCGGATGCGTCGAGCGATCAACTGCGAGTACTGCCCCCCGAAGTCGAGCACGAGGACCTCCTCCGCGACCTTCCCGGCGGGTGGCACCGTAGGGGGGCCCACCCCCGAGGAAGCTTTAGCTACCGCAGGGGGTGGGGGGTCCCCTGCGGTGACAGGCCCCGCCGGGCCGGCCGCGATAGGGGCCTCAGTCATCCGAAACGGCGACCCCGGCAGACACGGCCGCCCTACCGTTCGAGCCCATCCCCACCGACTGCTCGTTCTGCAGCTTCTTCCCCTCGCTCATCAGCGCCGGGGCGACCATCACCTCGGCCCGCTGGAAGGAGCGGATGTCCTCGTAACCACAGGTCGCCATCGAGGTCCGCAGCGCCCCCATCAGGTTGAAGGTGCCGTCGTTCTCCTGAGCCGGCCCGAGCAGGATCTCCTCCATCGTGCCGTCCTGCTTGGTCGAGACCCGGGTCCCACGCGGAAGCGAGGGATGGAAGGTCGCCATCCCCCAGTGGAAACCACGACCGGGAGCCTCCTTGGCGCGGGCCAGCGGCGAGCCGACCATGACCGCGTCGGCACCGCAAGCGATCGCCTTGGAGACGTCGCCGCCGGTGCGCATGCCGCCGTCGGCGACGACGTTGACGTACTCGCCGGTCTCCAGCATGTGCTGGGAGCGGGCGGCGGCGACGTCCGCGATCGCGGTCGCCTGCGGGACGCCGATGCCGAGCACCCCGCGGGTCGTGCAGGCGGCGCCGGGGCCGACGCCGACGAGGACGCCGACGGCGCCGGTCCGCATCAGGTGCAGGCCGGTCGAGTAGGAGGCGCAGCCGCCGACCACGGTCGGAACCGGCACCTCGGCGATGAACTCCTTCAGGTTCAGCGGCTCGACCGTGGTCGAGACGTGTTCGGCGGAGATCACGGTGCCCTGGACGACGAGGATGTCGAGGCCGGCCTCGACCGCGACCTCGTAGTGCTCGCGCACCTTCTGCGGGGTCAGCGAGCCGCAGGCGACGGCCCCGCGCGCCTTGATTTCGGCGACACGCTTGCTGATCAGCTCCGGCTTGACCGGCTCCGCGTAGATCTCCTGCATCAGCCGCGTCGCCACGTGCTTGGGGGCGGCGGCGATCTGCTCCAGCCGCTCCTCGGCGTTCTCGAAGCGGGCCCAGATCCCCTCCAGGTTGAGCACGCCGAGCCCGCCGAGCTGGTTGACGAGAACGGCGGTGTCAGGGCTGACGACCCCGTCCATCGCCGACGCGACCAGTGGCAGGTCGAAGCGGTAGGGACCGAGGGTCCAGCTGATGTCGATGTCGTCGGGATCGCGGGTACGACGCGACGGGACGATGGCGATGTCGTCGAATCCGTATGCGCGACGCCCCTTCTTGCCGCGGCCGATTTCGATTTCCAAGTGATTCCTCCAGGGCTGGCGTTGAACAGCCCAGACTACACTTCTGCCGGGACTTCCAAATCGTGCACCGCGACCTCGCCCAGCAGGCGCTCGACCTGGTTGCGATCGACGGTGCCGGCGCCGAAGTGCTGGGTCGACTCGGCCCCGCAGGCGACGCCGTAGGCGAGACATTCCTCTGGCGAGCGGCCCTCGTAGCGGCCGGCGACGTAGCCGGCCAGGAAGGCATCCCCGGAGCCGACCGTCGAGACCGGCTCCAGCGGCTCGGTGTGGACCTCGAGCAGGCGCCGTTCGGCGCCCTCGCCGACCGTGGCAACGCAGCCTTCCGGCCGCGTGATCGCCGCCTCCGAGGCGCCGAGGCGGACCAGCTCGTTCAGCCCCTGGGCGAGATCGCCGCCGTCGGCGAACTCCTGGCCGACCAGCTCCTCGGCCTCGCGCTCGTTCGGGGTGACCATCGAGGCGCCGGCGCGGACCCCGGCCAGCATCGCCTCGCCCTCGGCGTCGAGCACGACCGGGACGCCGCGGCGGCCGAGGTCGGCGATCAGGCGGGCGTAGAGGTCGTCGCCGGCGCCAGGGGGCAGCGAGCCCGCCAGAACGCAGATCCTGGCGCCGCTCGCGAGGTAGCCGATCCGCTCGAAGAGCTTCTTCACCTCCTCAGGGCTGACCGCCGGGCCGCGCTCGTTGATCTCGGTCTGGTCGCCGGAGGTCGGGTCGATCACGGCGAGGTTGATCCGGGTCTCGGCCGCGATTCGGGTGAAGTCGGTCAGGACCGACTCTTCGCGGAGCTGTTCCAGCACCCGGGTCCCGGTCGGGCCACCGACGAAGCCGGCGGCGATCACCGGGCGGCCGAGCAGGCTCAGCGCCCGGGCGACGTTGATGCCCTTGCCACCCGCCACGGTGCGGCTCTCGACCGCGCGGTGGCGGCGCCCGAGGCGGAAGTTCGGCACGGCGACGGTGCGGTCGATCGCCGCATTCAGCGTCACGGTGAGGATCACTTGACGTTCACCCGGATCCGCTCCCCTTCGTCGTTTCCGCGGGACAGGCGGCGGAACAGCAGCACTGCGCCAATCAGTATCACGAACCCCGCCAGCGCGAGAGGAATCGGGTGGTCCCCGAGGAAGGCGCGCACGCGGTCGAAGGCGCTGGCCTTCGGGATCGAGCGGCCGGCGCGCAGCGGCACCGCTCCGGCGCGGCGACCGTCGACGAAGACCGTCGCCTTGCCGAGCACGGCGCCGCGGGCGATCGGTCCCTCGACCTCCGCCGGGGCGCGGACGTCGACGCTGAGCCGCTGGCCGCGGCGCAGGCCGACGGCGACGCCGCGGGCCGCCCGCAACGGCAATTCTCCGCCGGAATAGCGGATAGATGGGTCGGCAAGGTCCTGGCCGGCGTGGATCGGCACTCGGCGCCGGTACTGCGAGAAGCCGTATTCGAGCAGCCGCAGGTCGTCTCGATAGCGGTCTTCGTCGGTCGGCGCCCCGATCGCGACCGAGATCAGCTCCACCCCCTTGCGGCGGCCGGAGCCGACGAGGACGTAGCCGGCGTCGAAGGTGTGGCCGGTCTTGACGCCGGTGACCCAGGGCGCCTTCAACAGCAGTTCGTTGATGGTCGAGATCCGCCGTGGGGGCTGGACGCTGCGCAGGACGGCGCCGCGCGAGTCGGCGATCCGGGCGAAGGCGGGGATCCGCAGCAGCCGCTGCGTCAGCGTTGCCAGATCGCGGGCACTGGAGAAGTTGCCGCGCTGGTCGAGCCCGATCGGGTTGGCGTAGTGGGTGTCGGCGAGCCCCAGCGCGGCGGCACGGCGGTTCATCTGGACGACGAAGCGGGCCTGGGAGCCGGCAGCGGCGAGGGCGAGGTCGTGGGCGGCGTCGTTGCCGCTACGCAGGATCAGCCCGTAGAGGAGGTCTCGCACGCTGATCCGCTGGCCCGTGCGCAGGCCCAGCAGCGACTCACCGAAGATCGGGTGATAGGGCGCCGCCCGCACGACGCGGTCGAGCGGCAGCTCGTGCAGCGCCAGATAGGCGGTCATCAGCTTGGTGGTGCTGGCGATCGGCAGGTGCCGGGCGGCGGCGTGGGACACCAGCACCTCGCCGGTGCGGGCGTCGATCAGGGTCCAGGCGCGAGCCTCGATCCGCGGCTTCCGCTCCGCCGCGGCGGAGGCGGCCAGGCAGAGCGTCGCCGCAAGGAACACCGCCAGAAGGGCGACGCCGAGGCGGCGCCCGTTCATCGCAGCTTCAGGGTCTGGCCGGCGATCAGGATCTGCGGGTCGATTTCGGGGTTCAGGGCAAGGATGTGGGCAACCGGGACACCGGTCCTGTGGGCAATCGAGACCAGGGTGTCGCCGGTCTTGACGACGTAGGTGCTCGCCGTCGTCTTGTGAGCGCCCTTGTGCGAAGCGTGGCTGCTGCCCCCGTGCTGCGACTTGGTCGAGGAGCCGGAATCGCCGAGCGAGCTCGAGATGGCGACGATGACGACCACCACCGCGCCGACCAGGGCGATTGCGGCGAAGATCCGGGCGAGGGCGCTGGTGCGTTTTTCCATTGGACTGGATGTGAGATCGAATTCGGAGCGGGTGATCGTATATCCGCTGCGGACATCCTCAAGCGGTCGAAATGTCCCAGACGGTGGCCCGCAAGCGCTCGGCGGCGGCGGCCGGGTCGGGATCGGCGGCGATCCCGCGCGAAGCGGCGACGAGGCCGGACGCCGGCCCGGCCTCGAAGGCGGCGCCGAGCAGCTCCGGCTTCCCGCCCTGGGCGCCGACCCCCGGGATGAGGAAGATCGAGCGCGGCATCAGCTCCCGCATGCGGGCGATGTGCTCGGGCTCGGTCGCGCCGACGACCGCGCCCATGCCGCTCAGCCCGCTATCTCCCAGCAGGCGCTCGGAGAGGCCCTCGACCAGATCGGCGAGACGCTCGTGCAGCGGCCGCTCCGGCGCCGGCAGGTCCTGGACGTCGGCGGCGCCAGGGTTGCTGGTGCGGACGAGGACGAAGACGCCGGCACCGGCGCGGGCGGCACCGGCGACCAGCGGCTCCAGGGCGTCGAGGCCGAGCAGCGGGTTGGCGGTGAAGGCGTCGGCGCCGAGCCCCGAAACAGGGCCCCAGGGCGTCGGCGTCTCGCCGACCAAGGCCTGGGCGTAGGCGGCGGCGGTAACCGGGACGTCACCGCGCTTGCCGTCGGCGATCGTCAGCAGCCCGGCCTCGCGGGCGGCCGTGCAGACCTCGGCCAGCGCCGCCCATCCGGGCGCGCCGAGGCGCTCGAAGCAGGCGAGCTGCGGCTTCACCGCCACACACGAGGGGCCGGCGCGATCGATCAAGGAGCGGCAGTGGGTGACCACCGCGGCGGCGGCCAGCTCGGCTGCCAGCACCCCGGGCCCGGAGGCCGCCGGCCCCGACCCGGCCAGCTTGGCCGGGTCGGGGTCGAGACCGAGGCAGATCTGGCTGCGGCGCTCGCCTACGAGCGCCGCGAGCCGATCCGCGAACAGCGTCAGGGCCACAACTGACCTGCGCCCAATTTCGGCCGCGGAGAATCAGAGTGCGACGCGCCCGAAATTGGGCTTGTCTCAGCCGCCTTTGACCTTGGCCTTTAGGGCCGAACCGGCGGAGAACCGGGGAACCTTGCCGCCCGGAATCGTGATGCGCTCGCCGGTGCGCGGGTTGACGCCCTGGCGGGGCCCACGCTCGGCGACGTGGAATTTGCCGAAGCCGGTGAAACTGACCTCGCCACCTGCACTCAGCGCATCGGTGATCGCGTCGAGCACGGCGTCGACGGCGTCGCTGGCAGCTTTCTTGCTGCCAAGCCGGTCGTCGCCGGCCAGTTGATCCAGAAATTCAGCCTTGGTCACGTCGGAAATCCTCCTCGGGGTTGAAGATCGGCGCAATCTAACAGCGGGCTCGGCGTAACCGCTACGAACCACTGACAGCCATCTCGCCGATCAGCAGCGGCGGAGTGCTGACGGAGCCCCCGAAAGGGACCCAGCGGGCCTCCGCACCGGCGGCCCGAACCGACCCCAGCATCGAGACCAGATCGCCGGCGATCGTGAACTCGCGCAGCGGCTCAGCCAGCTCGCCGCCGCGGATCGCCCGGCCCGAGGCGCCGACCGAGAAGACGCCGGTAACCGGGTTGACGCCCGAGTGCAGGCCGGCGACGTCGGTGACGAAGACGCCCTCGCCGGCCTCGCCGAGCAGCTCCGCGAAGGAGTGCGAGCCGGAGGCGACGAGCAGGTTCGAGGCCGAGACCGACGGCTGCGAGCGGTAGCCGTGGCGGGCGGCGCTGCCGGTCGAGGCGCGTCCTTCGCGATTGGCCGTGTAGGTGTCGTAGAGGAAGGCGCGCAGCCGGCCGCCCTCGATCAGCGCCGTGCGGCGGCGCGGCACCCCCTCGCCGTCGAAGGGCGCCGAGGCCGAGCCAGCCGGGTCGCGGCCGTCGTCGTGCAGGACGAGCGCCTCGCTGGCCAGCTCCTCGCCGAGGCGGTCGATGAACGGGGAGCGCCCCCGCTGCACCGCGCCGGCGCCCAGGGCGCCGCCGATCAGGCCGGCGAAGCTGGCGGCCACGGTTGGGTCGAGCACGACCGGGCAGGAACGCGAGACGGGCTTGGAGGCGCCGATCATCGAGGCGGCGCGATCGGCGCCCTCGGCCCCGATCGCCTCCGGGTCGAGGCCGCCGGGCCCGCGGGCGAGACCGAAGCCGAGGCCGGTCTCCCGCCCTCCCTCGCCCTCGGCCAGGGCCTGCAGGTAGGCGAAACAGCTGGAGGACTCATACTCGCCGGCGACGTCGGTCGAGGAGGCGATCGCCACCTGCTCGGCGGACTCGGCGTAGACGACCTGCTCGACGCCGGCGACGCGCGGGTCGGCGGCGAGCGCCGACCGCTCCACGCTCAGCGCCAGCTCCGCCGCCTGCGCCGTCGTCCAGGAATCGACCGAGGGATCGCTCAGCCCGGGGACGGCCTCGATCGGGGCGGGCTGGGGCGGCACCGCGAACTCGTCCTCGTCGGCGACCGTGGCCGCCTCGGCGGCGCGGGCGGCGATCGTCGCCACTCCCGCCTCGGTGAGGTCGGTCCCGTAGGCGTAGCCGACCCGGCCACCGATCCAGGCGCGGACGCCGATGCCGCTCTGCGTGGCCGCGGTCAGGCTCTCCACCTCCCCGCCGTGCACCCGCACCTCGCGGCCGCTGTCGCGCGAGACGAAGGCCTCTGCCTCGACGGCGCCCGCCGCCCACGCCGCCACGACGGCACGCCCCGCGATCGCGCTCAACTCGCTCATATCGATGCTCCTCTTCGCTCCCTCACGAGGGAGTCAGACATGGACGCTCGGGCGCTCCGCGTCACAGCTCGGTCCCCCCGACCGTCATCGCCCCCACCCGGACGTGGCCCTGGCCGGTGCCCACCGGGACTTTCTGGCCGCCCTTGCCGCAGATGCCGGTCTTCATGAAGAAGTCCTCGCCGACCGCGTCGATCGCCATCAGCGCCTCCAGGCAGTTGCCGATCAGGGTCGCCCCGCGGCAGGGCCGGGTCACCTTGCCCCCCTCGATCAGGTAGCCCTCGGAGACGCCGAAGACGAAGTCGCCGGTCGCCGGGTCGACCTGGCCGCCGGCGAAGGAGACGGCGTAGAAGCCTTTCTCGACCTCGGCGATCATCGCCTCTGGGGTGGCGTCGCCGGGGGCGATGTAGGTGTTGGTCATGCGCGGGATCGGCAGGTGGCGGAAGCTCTCGCGGCGGCCGTTGCCGGTCGAGGCGACACGGTCGTGCCCGGCGGTGAGGCGGTCATACAGGTAGGCGGTGAGCCGCCCTTCCTCGATCACCTGCGTCTTCTGGGTCGGCGTCCCCTCGTCGTCGATCGCGTCGGTGCCCCACTCGCTCGGCAGGCGGCCGTCGTCGTAGGCGCTGAGCAACGGCTGGGCGACCTGCTCGCCGAGCTTGCCGGCGTAGACGCTGGCCCGCTTCTGGACGTGATCGGCCTCGAGCCCGTGCCCGGTCATCTCGTGGAAGAGGACGCCGCCGAAGCCGCCGCCGACGACCACCGGCATCGAACCGGAGGGGGCCGGGCCGGCGTCGAGCAGGGTCAGCGCCTTGCGGGCTGCCTGCTCGGCGATCAGGCCAGGGTCGTCTTCGAGCAGCTCGAAGCCACGGTGAGCGCCAAGCGTCTCGGCGCCGGTCTCAACCGCGGCGTCGCGGCGGGCGACCGCCTGGGCGCCGATGCGGACGCGGGTGCGGTCGTCTCCGGCCAGCAGCCCGTCCGAGTTGGCGACGGCCACCTCGCGCCGCGCCTCCGCGTAGGAGGAGGTGAACTGGGCGATCTCGCCGCCCTGGCCGCGGGCGCGCTCGTCCAGCTCGCGCAGCAGCGCCGCCTTGCGCTCGGCCGCGACGTCTTCGGGCGGGCGCTCGATCGGCTGTGGGGCCGTGGCCACGGCCTCCAGCGCGCGCGGCTCGCGGCGCTCGCCGCGCAGCGCCGAGGCGGCCTCGCCGGCGGCGCGCTCGAGGTCGGCGGGGTCGAGGCCGTCGACGTGGGCGAAGTAGGTGGTGCCGCCGTCGACCACCCGTACCCCGGCGCCCTCCTCGGCGCCGGACTGGACTGCCTCGATCCGCGACTCGTCGATCGACAGCGAGAGCCCGCGCCGGCGTTCGGCGAAGACCTCGGCGAAGCGGCCGCCGTTGGCGAGCGCCCGCGCCAGCACCCGCTGCGCGACGGCGGGATCGATCAGGTCGCTCACGCCTTTGGCCGCTTCCCCGCGACCTCGATCAGGCGGCCGGCGGCGACGAACAGCTCGGCGCCGGAGGCCGAGTCGCCGGCGTGGTCGCTGCTGCGCCCGTTCGAGTAGTACAGACGGGCGAAGGGGCGGCGGGCGGCGCGGCGGCGGCGCATGTAGGCAGCGGCCTCGTCGGCGTATCCCGAGACCCGGTCGAGCAGAACCCGGTGCGGCTTCGGGGGCATCAGGCCTCCCCTCCCGCCGGGTTGGCGAGGGCAAGGTCTCGCAGCATCGAGCGCATGTCGAAGAACATCAGCGAGGCGAGGGCGAAGCGCTCGGTGACGGCGACCGCGACGAGCCCGGCGTGGCGCAGGGCGAAGACCTCGCCCTGCTCGGTGGCGACGTGGACCTGCTCGGCCGGCTCGCTGCCGGCCCGGTCGGCGACCGCGAGCAGCGCCGCCGCGTCCTCGTGCCAGCGGTCGTGGTCGGCGGCGGCGGCGAGCACGGCCCCGGTCGAGTCGAGGATTGCCGCCCCCCGCAGGTCGGGAGACATCTCCGCGAGGAAGGCCAGCGCCGCCTCCGCGGCGTCGCCCGGAGCGACCTCTGTGGCGGCAGCGTCGGCCATGTGGGTGAAAATACCGACCGTGTCCCTCGCCCGAGCCTCATGGATCACCGTTGTCGCGGTCTGCGCGATCGCCGCGGTCCTCTTCGCCTTCAGCGGCTACACCGGTTATGCGATCACCCTGGTCGCCGTCGGCCTGGCTGCCGCCGTCAACCTCTTACCGGCTCCGTAAACCGCCGCCTCCTCCGCTTCGCGTCCGGGGGCGGCGGCAATCGCGGCATCGGCGCCGCTCGCGGAGAATCAGATCGTGACGCTCGCTCATCGGTGCTTCAACCGGAGCGGTACGGGCCCGCTTTGCCGTCATCTGGCTCGCGCAGGGAGGTCTCGGGCTCGACGTGGATCAGCACCTCGGCCAGTGGGATCTCGGCCTCGATCGAGTCGCGCATCTGGTGCGCCAGCGCGTGTGCGCGCTCGAGGCTGGTCCCCGAGCGTGTGGTAGCCGGCGACCTCGGGCGTGCGGGCAGCGGCGATCGCCGCCTCGATCCGGTCCAGCTCGGCGTCGGGCAGCGTTTCGTCGACCAGGACGCCGGAGGAGCGCCTGATGATCCTGATCCCTGCCCAGACGATCGCCGCCGCCACGACGAGCGCCGTGATCGGGTCGAAGGCGTCGGCGCCGGTGACCTGGACCAGGGCGAGGCCGAACAGCACCCCGGCGGAAGTGAGCGCATCGGTGCGGAGGTGGGCGGCGTCGCTCTCCAGCGCCTGGGACTCGTGCGCTTTCGCCTGGCGCGAGAGGACCGTGGAGACGCCGAGGTTGGCGACCACCGAGAACCCCATCACGGCGATGCCGAGGCCGAGCCTCGCGACGGTCGCGCCGACGACCAGTTGGTGAGTCGCCTCGTAGACGATGATCCCGGCGCCGACGAGGATCAGCATCCCCTCGATCGTCGCCGCCAGGCTCTCGACCTTCTCGTGGCCGTAGGGGTGCTCGGCGTCGGCCGGCTCGTCGGCTTTGCGCACGGAGACGTACGCGACCACCGAGGCGACCAGGTCGATCAGCGAGTGGACCGCCTCGGTGAGGATCGCGATCGAGCCGGTGATCGCTCCTGCCGCGAGCTTGAGCGCGATCAGGATCGCGTTGGAGGCGATCGAGAGGCCTGCCGCGCCGCGTTTGGTGTGGATCACGGGGTCCCTCCTTCCGCCGCCGCCCCCAGGTGCTCGGCGAGCAGCCGGGCGGCGCGGCCGCGGTGGCTGATCGCGTTCTTCTCGGCGGCGCTCAGCTCGGCCATCGTGCGCTCGTCGACTGGCCCGGTGCCATCGGGGACGAAGGCCGGGTCGTAGCCGAAGCCGCCCTCGCCGCGTGGCTCGGCGATCAGGCGGCCCTCGCAGCGGGCCTCGAAGACGTGCTCGGCGCCGTCTTCGTCGACGAGGGCGATCGCGCAGACGTAGGCGGCGCGACGGTCCTCGCCGGCCGCGGCCACTTCCCGCAGCAGCTTCTCGAGGTTCTGCCCGTCGCTGGCTCCCTCACCCGCGTAGCGGGCGGAGTAGACCCCCGGCCTGCCCCCCAGCGCCGCCGCCTCGATCCCGGAGTCGTCGGCGACCGCCGGCTCTCCCGTGGCGGCGCGCGCGGCGCGCGCCTTGATCAGGGCGTTGGCGGCGAAGCTGTCGCCGTCCTCGGGTGGCATCTCGATCGCGGCCGGCAGCGGGCGCAGCTCCACGCCCGGCAGGATCTCGGCCAGCTCCCGCAGCTTGTGCTCGTTGCGGCTAGCGAGGATGAGCACCTGTTTCGTCATCGCTCCACTCGCGGGAATCAGGTTGCGACGCTCGCTCCGCGATGACTCACGCGACCCGCTCCTGCACCTCCCGCAGGCGGGCGATGCCGGCCTCCGCGAGGGCCAGCAGCTCGTCGAGCGAAGCCCGCGAGAGCGGCGTGCGCTCGGCCGTCGCCTGCACCTCGACCAGGCCGCCGTCGCCGGTCATGACGACATTGGCGTCGACCTCGGCGTTGACGTCCTCGGAGTAGTCGAGGTCGCACAGCGCCCGGCCGCCGACCATGCCGACGCTGACCGCGGCGACCGAGCCGTTCAGCGGCATCGTCTCCAGCGCTTTCCTGTCGAGCAGTTTCTGGAAGGCCTGGCGCAGCGCCACGTAGCCGCCGGTGATCGCCGCGCAGCGGGTGCCGCCGTCGGCTTCGAGCACGTCGCAGTCGACGTAGACGCTGCGTTCGCCCATCGCCTTGAAGTCGACGACAACCCGCAGCGAGCGGCCGATCAATCGCTGGATCTCCACCCCGCGGCCGTCCTGCTTGCCCTTCGAGATGTCGCGCTGCTTGCGGTCCCCGGTCGAGGCCGGCAGCATCGCGTACTCGGCGGTGACCCAGCCCTTGCCGCGGCCCTGCATCCAGCGCGGCACCGAATCGCTGACGGAGGCCGTGCAGATGACCCTCGTCTTGCCGATCGAGATCAGGGCGGAGCCGTCGGCGCTGGCGACGAACCCCGGGTCGATCGTCACCGGCCGGATGTCGGCGGGGGCGCGGTCGTAGCTGCGGGAAGCTGGCATCGGGCGAGTCTTTCACGCCAGCGGCCGGTGCGCCGCAGGCCGCTCAGCCATCGGGGTGGACCCGCAGCCCACGCTGCTCGAAGTGGGCGTCGAAGGCGAACGCCTCGCCACCGCCGTCGCGCTCGATCAGCGCGAACGAGGTCGCGTCGACGTAGCTCCAGCGCTTGTCGCCGTGGCGCTCGAGGATCTCCCAGGCGTCGCTCTCGACATCCTCGTCGAGGCGCACCAGCTCGATCGCGCCGCTGGCGCGGAAGCGTCGCCCCCACTCGATCGCCTCGGCGCGGCCGACCCTGACCATCAGCGCCGTGTAGGTCTCGGCGAACACGTAGTTCGAGGTGAAGAGGGCGGCGCCCTCGGCCAAGAGGCCCGAGAGCGCCGCCCGAGCCCGCTCGTGCTCGGCCTCCGCTGCATTGCGGAGCGCGACGAAGGCGCTGGTGTCGACGAAGACCGACCTCATCGGCCGTAGAGGTCGCGGTCCAGCGTCGTGACGCTGGTCCCCTCCCGCCCGCGGCCTGGGGACTCGTCCCCCAGCCAGCGGAGCAGGGGGTCCGCGGCCGGGTCCGGCCGGCGGGCGCGCTCGGCGTCGATCAGCTCCCGCACGACGGCGGCGATGCTGCCCGACTTGCCGGCCCGCTGCCGCAGCCAACGGTGCTGAGCCTCGTCCAGATATAGCTGCGTTCGATGCTTCATGCTGTCATACAGCATACGTCGCAGGGCGGACGGAACCGGCGTGGCTGTGGCATTCGCAGTCGTCATCGCATTTCTCGCTTTCCGCTCAGTAGCGGGGAAAGGGGCGGCCAGTGGCCGCCCCGCCCTCACTTGAAGGCGACCTTGTCCACCGCCTCCTTGATCTTGTTGACGATCACGTCCGCCAACTCGGTCCCCTGTTTCCCGTTGAATCCCTTCATCGCGGCGACCATCCCCACCATCAGCAGCGAGACCAGCAGGATCAGGCCGACGTACTCGACCGTCCCCTGCCCCGCCTCGCCCGCAGCTAGCATCCGGATGCGGTGCACCCGCCGTTTGACCGCGGCGTGCACGTATCCCATCAGCGCATAGATCATCGAGTGCCTCCCTTTGTCGATTGGCACCGATGCTGCGAGACGAAGCCACGCCGAACAAGACGCAGATGTGGCAAATCTCAGGCGACGACGTCAAGCAAGGCAAATAACCGCTCGCAGCGGTCATCCGTCCGGGCGCGGATTGGATGGTGTCTAGAAATACGTCACGTGACGGGAGGCGCGAAGCAGCGCAATCTGCCACCAGGAGAGCTTGCGCTGGCCGCATTGCGGAAACATCAGGTTGTCGCCGTCGCCGACGTGCCAGAGACTGCAGGCATGCCCCATCTCGTGAGCGATGCAATGAGGGTTGCCCGCCTCGACGACGACGTAATCGGTCAACGGGCCGACCGAGCAGCCACTCTCGGTCCCTTTCACATCGCGTACGAGGAAGATGATGATCGGCGCGCCGTATCCCACCAGGCGCCGGAAGTTCGTGTAGAAGCAGCTCACGTTCGCTATCACTTCGAAGTTCGACCCCGTGGCCGAGAGGTCCTCGCCTCCGGAGGCCGCTCCGCAGGAGACGTCGAGCACCCCAGAGCCGCTCGGCCCCCGCCCGGTGCCGTGGATCCAGTCGGTCGACGCCCGCTCCGCCCCGGCCAACCCGGATGCGTACTGGAACGGACCGGCCGGCAGCACGCGGACGTTCGCCTGTTCGCGGTAGATGTCGATCGCGGCCTGCAGGTCTGGAACGACCGCCGCCGGATCGTTCAGCGGCCTGCCGCGCTCGTCGTTCAGCATCACGACGCAGACGCGCAGCTTCTTCTCAGGCCGAATGCCGATGAGGCCGGCGATCACATCGATCAGGCTGACGACGCCCCAAACGAGGGTGAGGATCCCATTCCAGATCCACTTGAGAAGGCGACCGATATAGGGGATCGCAAAGATCATCCCGACGAAGAACCCGATCGCGCTGCCGATCCAGCTGACGATCGACTCGATCGTCTCGATCACGGCGTCTACGACCGTGGTGACGACGTCCCAGACGATGCAGATCGCCGTGGTGACCACGTTCCACGCCACGCAGACGACGTTTGCGATCCAGTACCAAGCGTCGCAAAACCAGCTGACGACCTCGCAGGCCCAGGAACAGGGCCACCAATCGCAGCATCTGGAGCGGTACTCGGAGCATGCATTGTGGCCTTCGTCGCGATATTCCTTGCACGTTTCTTCGCGTTCCGTTTTGTATTTGGCGCAGGTGGCCACTGGTTAGTCCGCCAAGCGCGTCTCGGTCAAGCTCCGCAACCGCCTCAGCCGCCGCCGGGCGCGCAGAAGGCCGAGCTGCTTGCCGGCCGCCACCCCGCTGGCGAACACGGCGAAGCCGATCAGCCCCACCAGCCACCAGCCCTCCGGCCTCAGGCCCCCGAGGGTGGCACTGAGGGCGTACAGCGCGAGCAGCACGAATCCCGCCGCCGCACCCTCGCCGCAGCCGCATGCGTTCTCGAGTCGCGTCAACTCCGCTTGGGTGCCCTTCTCCGACTGGATGACCGACGATTCTCTTTTAAATCTTCCGTTTAGTCAAGTAAGTATGGGCCATGAACGCGAGGATACGCTGCTGTGGTGCGCCTCCTGGTCGTCACCAACTTCGAGCCCGACGACTCGGCGCCGCAGCGCGGGCGCTGGGTCCGCGACCAGGTCGACGAGGTGCGGCGGCGGGGGATCGACGTCGACGTCTTCAGCTTTCCCCCCGGTGCCGGCGAGTACATACCCGCCACCCGGCGGCTGCGTTCGCTGCTCCGACGTGAGCGCTTCGACCTCGTCCACGCGCACTACGGGCTGCCGGGATGGTGCGCGCGACTGGCCGGGGCGCGGCCGCTGATCGTCACCTTCCACGGCACCGATGTCCGCCACGGCGTCGTCGGCCCGCTCTCGCGCCGCCTCGCCTGGCGCGTCGACCTCGTCGCCGCGGTCTCGCGGGCGCTGTTCGCGCCCGAAGACGGCCGGCCCGGCCTGCCCGCCGTCCCCGGCTCCGTCGTGCTCCCCTGCGGTCCGGACCTCGGTCGCTTCGCGCTGCTGCCCCGCTCGCGGGCGCGTGAGTCGCTCGGACTCGACCCCGGCGGGCGCTACCTCTTCTTCCCCGCCGACCCCGCCCGTACCGAGAAGCGTCACGACCGCGCCGCCGAGGTGGCGGCGGCCTGCGGGGCCGAGCTGCTGACCGGCGGCTCGATCGAGCCGGAGCGGATGCCGCTCTGGATCAACGCCGCCAACGCCGTCCTCGTCACCTCCGACTACGAGGGGTTCGGGCTGGCCGCGGTCGAGGCGCTGGCCTGCGAGGTGCCGGTCCTCTCCACCCCGGTCGGCATCGCCCCCTACGCCCTCGGCGGCGTCGAGGGCTGCCTCTGCGCTCCCTTCGACGCGGCCGTCTGGAGCGCCGCGGCGCGGCCCCACCTGGATTCGCCGGACCCGCGCGTGGCCGGAACGGCGAGAGCCGCCTCGCTGTCGGCGGCGAGGATGGCCGAGCGCGCGATCGAGGCCTACCGCGACGTGACCCGCAGCCCGGTAATAGATTGAGTTTGCATGAGCTCTGAAACGGGTGGCCCCAGTGGCGAGAGTCTCAGCGCCCAGGTCGAGGAGGCCGAACGCAGGCTGAAGGCGGCGGCGGAGGTCGCCACCGCGGCCGAGCGCCGCGCCGCGGCCGAGATCGAGGCGCTGGAGGCGGACCTGGAGCGGGAGCGCGCCCAGGCTGAGCAGGCCCGCGAGAAGCTGAGGCTCGCCCACGAGGAAGACCTGCAGCGCGAGCGCGAGGCCAAGGAGCGGGCGATCGCAGCCGCCGAGGAGCGCCTGGGCGAGATCGAAGCCCAGACCGAGGCGGCGGAGAAGCGGGTCGAGGAGGCCGAACGCCGCGCCGCCGAGGCGGAGCGCGCCGTCGCCGGCGAAAAGGCACGGGCCCGCGAAGGGGCGGCCGCCTGGCTGCGCGAGCAGCTCGACTCGATCCGCCGAGAGGCTGAGGGGCGATAGCCGCCCCGCTGGGCGAGTTCGACGTCGCCGTGGTCGGCGGCGGCGCGGCGGGGCTCTGGACCGCCTTGCGCGCGGCGGAGGAGGGCGGCAGCGTCTGCCTCGTCTCCCGCACCCCGCTCTCCCAGAGCGCCAGCTTCTGGGCCCAGGGCGGGCTGGCCGCGGCCCTGGAACCAGGCGACTCGCCCGACCGCCATGCCGCCGACACGATCGCCGCCGGGCGCGGGCTCTGCCGCCCGTCCGCGGTGCGGGTGCTGGCCGAGGAGGCGCCAGAGGCGGTGAGGGACCTGCTCGCACGCGGAGTCGTCTTCGACCTCGATCACGAAGGCCGCTTGGCACTCGGTCTCGAGGGAGGTCACGCGAGCCGGCGCATAGTCCACTCCGGCGGCAGCCAGACCGGACACGAGATCACCTCGAAGCTGGCCGCGATGGTCGCGACCGAGGAGCGAATCGAGGTGCGGGAGAGCACGTCGGCGACGGCGCTCTGGAGCGACGGCAGGCGCTGCCACGGGGTGATCAGCGACGCCGGCGCGATCGGGGCGGCCGCGACCGTGCTGGCCACCGGCGGGGCGGCGGCGCTGTGGCGCCGCACCACCAACCCGCGCGGCGCGATCGGCGCCGGCCCGGTGCTGGCGGCCGGCGCCGGCGCCGATCTCGCCGATCTCGAGTTCTGCCAGTTCCATCCGACCGCCGTCGCCCTGCCGGGGTCACCGACCGACGGGGCACTGATTACGGAGGCGATCCGCGGCGAGGGGGCGAAGCTGCTCGACGCCTCGGGCGAGCGCTTCACCGACGAGCTCGCGCCTCGCGACGTCGTAACGGCCGCGATCCTCGATCGCATGCTGGCCGACGAAGCGCCCGCCGTGAAGCTCGACCTGCGCGAGATCGACCCGACGCGTTTTCCCAACGTCTTCGCCTCGCTCGTCGAGGCGGGCCTCGACCCGCGCTCGGAGCCGGTGCCGGTCGCCCCGGCGGCCCATTACACGATGGGCGGGATATCCGTGGACCTGGACGGCCGCTCCTCGCTGCCCGGGCTCTACGCCGTCGGCGAGTGCTCGTGCACCGGGCTCCACGGCGCCAACAGGCTCGCCTCGAACTCGCTCAGCGAGTGCTTCGTCTTCGGCGCCCGCGCCGCAACGGCGGCCGTGGACGAGGTCGTCGGCGCCGAACGGCCGCCATTCCCCGATTGGCACTTCGAGCCGCCGACGCAGGAGACCCGCGACGCCGTCTGGCGCCTCGCCGGACCGAAGCGAAACCCGGACGACCTCGCGGCGTTGATCTCCGACCCATATCCCCTGGCGAGCGCGCTTGCGACCTGTGCCCTGAACCGGCGGGAGTCTCGCGGGAGCCACCTGCGAACCGACTTCCAGGGGGTCGACGGCGAGCTCGACGGGATCCACTTCGTCCTGTCCGCCGGCGGCGAGGTCCGCCGAGAGGAGTGGCGATAGCGTCCAGGCATGCTGCTCGGAGTCGACGTCGGCGGGACCTTCACCGACGCCGTCCTCCTCGACGACGGCGCGGTCCACGCCGCCAAGGTGCCGACCACGCCGGGGGACGAGTCAGCCGGGGTGATGCGGGCTATCGGGGAGGTGCTCGCGCGGGCCGGCGCCTCCGCCGGCGACATCGCCGCCTTCTCGCACGGGATGACGGTCGGCACCAACGCGTTGCTGGAGGAACGTGGCGCGCGCACCGCCCTGATCGCGACCCGCGGCTTCGCCGACCTGCTCGAGATCGGCCGCCAGGATCGGCCCGAGCTGTACCGCCTCTGCAAGCCGAAGCCGGCGCCGCTGGTCGAGCCGGCCCTCCGCCTCGAGGCGGACGAGCGGATCGGCCCCGATGGAATCGTCGCGCCGCTCGGCGAGGACGAGCCGGAGCGGCTGGCCGAGCTGCTGCGCGAGCGGGGCGCCGAGTCGATCGCGGTCTGCCTCCTCTTCTCCTACCTCGACCCCTCCCACGAGCGGCGCCTCGCCGAGCACCTGCGCGCGCGCCTGCCCGGTGTCCACGTCTCCGCCTCGCATGAGGTGCTGCCGCGTTTCCGCGAGTACGAGCGCTGCTCGACGACGACGATCGACGCCTACCTGAGCCCACTGCTCGGCCGTTACCTCGGGCGGCTCGCCGAGGCGGCCGAAGAGGCGGGACTGCCGCGGCCGCTGGTGATGCAGTCCTCCGGCGGCGTCGCCCCGGCGGAGGAGGCGGCGCGGGCCGGCGCCTGGAGCGTCCTCTCCGGGCCGGCGGGCGGAGCGGTGGGCGCAGGGCTGCTGGCCCGCGCCAGCGGCGACGGCAACGCGCTGGGATTCGACATGGGCGGAACCTCCTGCGACGTCTGCGTGGTCGAAGGCGGCGAGGTGCGCCGCACCGACTCGCGGCTGATCGGCGGCCGAACGATCCAGCTGCCGATGGTCGACGTCCACACCGTCGGCGCCGGCGGCGGCTCGATCGGCTGGCGCGACCCCGGCGGAGCGCTGCGGGTGGGGCCGCGCTCGGCCGGCGCCGAGCCCGGGCCCGCCTGCTACGGCCGCGGCGGCACCGAGCCGACCGTTACCGACGCCAACCTGCTGCTCGGCCACCTCGCCGCCGACTCGCGGCTGGCCGGGGGGGTCGCCCTCGACGCCGCGGCCGCCGGGACGGCGGTCGGCTCCCTCGCCCACTCGCTGGGCCTCGAGCCGCTGGAGGCGGCGGCGGGGATCGTCCGCGTCGCCAACCAGGAGATGGTGAGGGCGCTGCGGGTCGTCACCGTCGAGCGCGGGATCGACCCCCGTGGCTTCGCCCTGCTTCCGTTCGGAGGCGCCGGCCCGATGCACGCCGCCGCAATCGCCGCCGAGCTGGGGATCGAGACGATCCTCTGCCCGCGCGCCAGCGGCGTCCTCTCGGCCCTCGGCCTCTGCGCCTCCGACCGCCGCCGCGACACGACCCGCACGGTGATGCTGAGCGGCGCCGATCTCAGCGCCGAGCGCATCGCGGTCGAGGTCGAGGACCTGATCGCCGAGGCCGGCGCCGGCCTCGGCGAGGCCAGGCCCGAGGTCGTCTACGAGATGAGGTACGCGGGCCAGGCCTTCGAGCTGTCCGTCCCCGGCCGGGGCGACCCGGACCCCGCCGACCTGACGGAGCGCTTCGAGCGGGCGCACGAGGAGCGCTACGGCCACCGCGACCCGGAGGGCGAAGTCGTCCTGGTCGACATCCGGCTGGCGATGGTGGTGCCGGGCCCGGAGCCGCGCCCTGCGGCCGCGGCGGGCGGGAGGTTGGAGGAGAGCGCACGGCCGGTGCGCTTCGGCGGCGAGTGGGTCGAGATCCCAGTGCTGCGGGGCGAGCCCGCGGCGGGGGCCCGGGCCGAGGGGCCGGTCGTCTTCGAGCTGCCCGAGGCGACCCTGGTCCTGCCACCGGGCTGGGACGCCGAGGTCGACGAGGCCGGCACGATCCGGGCGCGGCTCCCAACGCACGAAATGCGTCGCAAAGGAACCACACGGTGACCGCGCTCGACCCGATCGCCCTCCAGATCCTGGTCGGCGCCCTGCGGGCGGCCTGCGACGAGATGGGCGCGGCGCTGATCCGCTCCGCCTACTCGGCCAACATCAAGGAGCGCCACGACTGCTCGACCGCCCTCTTCGACCTCCGGGGGGAGCTGGTGATGCAGGCCGAGCACATCCCCGTCCACCTCGGCTCGATGCCCGACGCCGTCGCCGCCGTGCTCGGCGAGGAGCAGCGGCCCGGCGTCGCCTGGATCCTCAACGACCCCTACCGCGGCGGCACCCACCTGCCCGACGTGACCCTGATCTCGCCGGTGTTCGCCGACGGCGAGTTGCTCGGCTTCGCCGCCAGCCGCGCCCACCACGCCGACATCGGCGGGCCGACGCCCGGCGGGATGCCGGCCTTCTCGAGGACTCTCGACGAAGAGGGGGTCGTGATTCCGCCGACCCACGCCGAGGAGGCGGAGCTGGGGCGGCTTGCCAAGCAGATGCGGGCGCCGCGACAGCGCCTCGCCGACCTGCGCGCGCAGCAGGCCGCCAACCGGATCGGCGAAACGCGGCTCGCCGAGCTGGCGTCCCGCCACGGCACGGCGGAGCTGCGCACCGGGATGGAGGAGATCCTCGCCTACGCCGAGCGCCGCACCCGAGCCGCCCTGGGTGCCCTGCCCGACGGCGTCTACGCGGCCGAGGACCTGCTCGAGGACGACCGCGAGGGGACGCGGCGGGACGCGGTGCTGCGAGTCGAGGCGACGATCGAGGGCGAGCGCCTGCGGCTCGACTTCTCGGGCACCGATCCGCAGGTCGACGGCAACCTCAACTGCCCCCTCTCGGTGACCAAATCAGCGGCATTCTTCGCGGTGCGTGTCCTGACCGATCCCGACGCCCCACCCTCCGCTGGCGCCCACCGGCCGATCGAAGTGGTCGCGCCCGCCGGCTGCCTGCTCAACGCTAGCTTTCCCGCCGCGGTCGCCGCCGGCAACGTCGAGACCTCCAGCCGGGTCGCCGACCTGGTGATCGCGGCCCTGGGCGGCGCCCGGCCGGTCCCCGCCCAGGGCCAGGGGACGATGAACAACCTGACCCTGGCCAACGAGACCTTCACCTACTACGAGACGCTCGGCGGTGGCCAGGGTGCCTGCCCGGACGCCGACGGCCCCAGCGCGATCCACGTGGCGATGTCGAACACCCTCAACACGCCGGTCGAGGCGCTGGAGACCGAGTTTCCGCTGCGGGTGCGCGAGCTGTCGGTCCGCCGTGGCAGCGGCGGCGAGGGGCGGCACCGGGGCGGCGACGGGACCGTGCGGGAGATCGAGGCGCTGGCGCCGATGCGCTTCACCCTGATCAGCGAGCGCCGACGGCACCCGCCCCGCGGTCGCGGTGGCGGTGGCGACGGCAAACCGGGCCTCAACCTGCTCAACGGCGAGCCGCTGGCGAGCAAGGCCGAGGGCGACCTCGAGCCTGGGGATCGGCTCAGAATCGAGACTCCGGGCGGCGGCGGCAGTATTTAAGGATCTTTAATTTTGCGATTCGGCCGTGCTCGTCTAGAATCCGCGACCTCGGGCAGGCAGAACGGCCTTTTCAGGGCCCGGAGGCGCAGCCCAGGCCCCCTGATTCACCACTTTCGCAGGTACTGATTTCACATGCCGATCGCTTTCAAGGAATGGGCAGTAACGGTCCGCGCTCTCGCGGAGGGCGAGCAGCTGCTGACGCTGCGAAAGGGCGGCATCCGCGAGGAGAACAAGCACTTCGAGCTCGAGCACGAGCGCTTCTTCCTCTACCCGACCTTCGACCATCAGCGGAACGACCTGGTGCGCGAGTCCCACCACCCGGAGCTCAGCCGCGCCCTCGAGGAGGGCGTCTGGCCCGACGAGGAGCCGCCGCCGAAAGCGCTGCTCCAGGACGGCGGCATCCCGCAGCCGGACCGGGTCCGCTTGCGTGCCTGGGCCGAAGTGACCGACCACGTCACGATCAACGACCGCCGCACGCTCGACAGCCTCTCGCCGTATTACATCTGGACTCCGGACTACGCCGAAAAGCGCCTGAGCTGGAAGCGTCGTCACCCGCTTCACATCCTGCTGCTGCGGGTCCATCGCATCCCACGCCCGGTCACGGTGCGCGTCCGCGACGAGTACCACGGCTGCCGCTCCTGGGTCGAGATCGACCGCGACCTGCCCTTCGAGGGCACGCCGGTGATGGCCGACGAAGAGTTCGACCGCGCCCGGCAAGAGATCCGTGAGGTTTGCGGCTCCCCCGAACCCGCCCTCGTCTAGGGCCTCCTTACCAAGCAGACCAAGGACGCAGGGAGCGAAGTGTGCTTCGCACACGAGCGACCGAGGACGCCGGCATGCGCCGGTAAGGTGGCCCTAGATGTCCTGGATCGAGACTGAGTCCTTAAGCTTCACGGCCCGTCACGACACGGATGACGCGGCGTACGCCGAGCGCACGCTCGATCGTATGGAGGATCTGCGACTGCGGCTGGAAGACCGCTTCGAGAAGGTGCCCGGCGAGGTCACCGTGGTCATCCACACCAACCCGGCCTGGCTGACGATGGCCCACCCCTTCCTTCCCGCCGCCCGCTGGTCGGCGGCGCCGGCCGGGCGTCGCTACCTGGCCGGCTGGGCGATGGCGACCGAGCTGCACGTCCTCAACGACCCCCACATGGAACGCCGCGCCGCCGGCGACGACTCCAAGGAGGCATTGCGCGGCACCGCCGAGCGCCTCTACGCGCAGCTGGTGGTCGCCGCCAACAACTCCGACCTCCCCCCCTCCTGGACCCCACGCCGCTTCGCCCGCTACCTGGGCTGGGCCTGGCTGGTCGAAGGCGGCGCCCAGTACTTCGCCCGCCAGGTCGGCCTCTACCGCGCCGCCGTGATCCGCCGCCTGCGCGAGAGCGCCCGGCCCTCGTTCCCACCTTCGCGCCGCGACGCGGTGATCCTCGGTGGCACGATCTTCGACCTGCTCGAGAACGAGCGCGGCCCGGAGGCCTGCGAGCGCCTGGTCGCCAGCCTCCTTCCCGGCGGCCCTGTGCCGACCCTCGAAGACGCCTTCGACGCCCGCTTCCGCGACGTCGAGGGGGCCTGGCGCGACCACCTGCGCGGCATGGCCCGCCCCAGCGGCGTCAGCTGAGCTGGTAGAGAACCCAGACGAGGACGACCGCGGCGAGGAAGGCCGCGCCGACCCACAGCGCCAGGCGGGCAGCGGAGGTTTCGGTGCCGTCGCGGCGCAGCCGCGCCTGCTCGCCGATCTCCGCCCGCTCTTCGTCCTCGCTCTCGACCATCGTGTCCGCCAGCACCCCGCGGGCTTTCTCGGCGATGTCGGAGCCGACCATTACGTCGTGCGGGCCGGCGGCGAGGAAGTCGGGGTTGTCGAAGCCACCGCTGCGCTTGAGCGCGCTGGGAATGCCCGCCTCGAGCAACAGCCCCTGGATCATTTCCGCTTCGGCCTGGTTGCGCGCGAAGGCAACCTTGACGAGCTTGCCTCCACCACCGCCGCCACCCCCGCCCCCACCGCCGCCGTGCGAGCCGCCGCCGCCGTGCGAGCCACGCTGGTGTGCACCACGGCTATGAGACAACGATCTCGACATCGGCGATCCTCAGATCCTTGAGCAGGTAGGCCTTCACGTCCGGCGCATCTTCGTCGGCGAGAGAGACGATCACGTAGACCTGTTCCGGCCAGGCAACCGCCTGGTTGACGTCGGTCTGGGACGGATAGGCGGCGCTCTTGGTGTGCGAGTGGTAGATCGCCAGCAGCTCCAGACCCTGGTCTTCGATCGATTTGAGGGCGTCGTACTGCTCCTGCGGGTCCATCTCGTAGCGCAGCGGGCTCGCGGCCGCGTTGGCGACCCTGACGACCGTGGTGGCTTCGCCGTCGCGACCGCCCACCATCCCGCAGCACTCGTTGGGCAGATCCTCGCGCGCGTGCGCGACCATCTCGTCGACGAGGCCCTGGGCGATGCGCATCAGCGGGACGAGGCTGGCACCTACCACCAGACGGTGGAGTCCAGGTTTTCGATCTCCTCGATGGGCTTGGTATAGACGCCTGAGGAGAGATACTTCCAGCCGTCGTCGGGGATCAGGAAGACGACGTTGCCGCCGTTCAGTTCGCCGGCGATGCGGACGGCGATCGCGGCGATGGCACCGGAGGAGACGCCGGCGAAGACGCCCTCCTCGTCGAGCAGGCGCTTGGTCCAGACGATCGCGTCTCGGTTGGAGACCATGATCTTGCGGTCGAGGACCGAGAGGTCGATGATCGGCGGGATGAAGCCGTCGTCGAGGGAGCGAAGGCCCTGGACCAGCTCTCCCTGCCCTTGAGGCGCCGGCCGTTGCCCATCAGGGTGCCGCCGGTCCCGAGACCGCCGACGAAGGCGGTCACCTCGTCGAGCTCGTCGAGGATCTCCACCGCGGTGCCGTTGTAATGGGCCAGCGGGTTGGCCTCGTTGCCGTACTGGTAGGGCATGTAGAAGCTCGGGTCCTCGGCCATCTCCAGCGCCACCTCGACGGCGCCGTTGGAGCCCTTGGCGCCCTCGGAGTAGACGATCTCCGCCCCGTACATCGAGAGCAGCTGGGTGCGCTCGGCGGTGACGTTGTCGGGCATCACCACCTTCAGCGGATAGCCCTTACGGCGGCAGATCATCGCCAGCGAGATGCCGGTGTTGCCGGAGGTCGGCTCGAGGATCGTCTGCCCCGGTTCGATCGCCCCTTCGGCCTCGGCCGCCTCGATCATCGCCTTGGCGACGCGGTCCTTGACCGAGCCGGTCGGGTTGCGGCCCTCGAGCTTGGCGTAGATCCGGACGTCAGGCTTGGGCGAGAGTCGTGGCAGCTCGACCAGCGGCGTATTGCCGATCGACTCGACGATGTCGCCGAAGCGTCCCCCGCAGGGTCTGTTGAGTAGCTCGTCGCGAAGCATCGCCGTCTCCCGTTACTTCAAAAAGTATAGCCAGGGATGGGCGGGGCACGGAACCGCCTTGCGCCGCGCCGGAGAGCCGAGTAGTTTCGATTCGATTCCGGCAATCACTGGATCGGAGGAGGTCTCGATGAGCAAGTCCCGCTTTTCTTCGTTGCTCGCGGCCATGGGGGTATGCGCCGTCGCGGTGTTCGCGGCAGGCTGCGGCGGCAGCAGCAACAGCAGCGGCGGAGGGGGTGGGGGCGAAAAGCTCACGGTCGGCTCCGACATCCCCTATCCCCCCTTCGAGCAGGGCAAACCGGGCCACTACACCGGATTCGACGTCGAACTGATGGAAGCGATCGCCGAAAAGATGGGCCGCACGGCCGAATTCCAGGACACCTCGTTCGAAACCATCTTCCGCGACGTCGGGCAGGGCAAGTTCGACGCCGTGATCTCGGCCGCGACCATCACCCCGGAACGCGAGAAAGCGGTCGACTTCTCGAACCCGTATTACCTCTCCGAACAGGCGATCCTGGTCAAAGAAGGCAGCAACATCAAATCGCTCGCCGACCTCGAAGGCAAAACCGTCGGCGCCCAACAGGGCACGACGGGACAGGAACTCGCGAAGGAAAAAGCCAACGCCAGCGAAGTTCGCCCCTTCCCGGAAGGGCCTGACGCGGTCAACGCCCTCAAGGCCGGGACCGTGGAAGCCGTCGTGATCGACGCACCGGTCGCCCAGAACGCGGTCGAAAAAAGCGGCGGCGTCGAAATCGCCGAAAAAGTCCCGACCGAAGAAGAGTATGGAATCGCGGTCGGGCAAGGCGAAACCGAACTCCTCGAAGAAATCAACAAAGGCCTGAAGGAAGTCGAGGAAGACGGAACCTACGCGAAGATCTACAAAAAGTGGTTCAAGGTCGAACCGCCGAAGGCGATCTTCAAGGCGACGCACAAAGCGGAATGACTTGAGGCTGCAACTATCGTGACCAGGCAAGGGGCGCCAGCGATGGCGCCCCTTGCTTTTGGCTCAGAAGACCCACCAGGAGACGGCGATGAGCGAATTCTTCCACCAGTACTTCGACTTCCACATCATGGGAGCGCACTTCAGCGAAGTCCTCGAAGGCTTTCTGAAGAACCTGCTCCTGTTCACGGTGGTGGTCGTGCTGGCGTTGTCCTGGGGCTTGGTCCTGGCCCTCCTGCGCCAGCTTCCGGGAAGGAAGTCCATCCCCCTTCGCGGCGTGACGATCGCCTACATCGATGTCTTCAGGGCCATCCCGCTGCTGATCGTCATCCTGCTGATCTCCGGTGGCATTCCCTATCTGAACTTCATCCCCAAATCGATCCGCATCCCCCAGTGGTTCGGGCAGACCGATCCCTTTTGGTACGGCGTCCTGGCCCTGACCCTCGTCTACGGCGCCTATATGGCCGAGGTCTACCGAGCCGGAATCGAAGCGATCCCCCGCGGCCAGGTCGAGGCCGCCCGATCGCTGGGAATGAGCCATTTCCAGGCCATGCGTCACATCGTCGTCCCCCAGGCCGTCACCAAGATCCCCGCGCCGATGCTGAACGAAATGATCTCGCTGCTCAAAGACACGACCCTCGTCAGCGTGATTGCCTTGCCCGAGTCGGTGCTGATCGGGCGTGAAGTGCTGGCGGAAACCTTCAACAGCTCCGCCGTGATGCTGGCCGGCCTGATGTTCCTCGTCATCACCCTGCCGGCGGCCCGCCTGGTCGACATGCTGATCAAGAGGAGCCAGGGGAAGATCGCCCGTGGCGCTCACATCGAGGTCGCCTGACAGATGGCCGAAGCGATGCTCAGGCTCGATGGGATCCAGAAGCGCTTCGGCAAGCTCGAGGTCCTCAAGGGGGTCGACCTCGAAGTCCAGAAAGGCGAAGTCGTCTGCATCCTCGGCCCGAGCGGCTCCGGCAAGAGCACGCTGCTGCGCTGCGTCAACCTGCTCGAGCCCCCCGAGGAGGGGGAGATCTACCTCGAAGGCCATGACATCTGCAAGGGCCCGGGCTCCGGCACCGGCGAGCAGAGCTGGGAGCTCGACTTCGTCCGCCAGCGGGTCGGGATGGTCTTCCAGCAGTTCAACCTCTTCCCACACAAGACGGCGATGGAGAACGTAACGCTCGCCCCGAGGAAGGTGCTCGGCAAGAGCCGGGCGGAGACCGAGGAGACGGCGAGGGCCCTGCTCGAAAGGGTCGGGCTCGGCGACAAACTCGACCAGTACCCCGAACGGCTCTCGGGCGGTCAGCAGCAGCGCGTCGCGATCGCCAGGGCGCTGGCGATGGAGCCCCACGTGATGCTCTTCGACGAGGTGACCAGCGCCTTGGACCCCGAGCTGGTCAAGGAGGTGCTCGACGTGCTGCGAAAACTGGCGGCCGAGGGGATGACGATGCTCGTCGTCACCCACGAGATCGGGTTCGCCCGCGAGGTCGGCGACAAGATCGTCTTCATGGACGATGGAGTGATCGTCGAGCAGGGCCCGCCCGCGCAGGTGCTGGACAATCCGACCCAGGAGCGCACCAAGCGCTTCCTCGGCCTTGTCCTCGACCGTTGAGGGCTAGCGCCCGCCGGCCATCGCCGGCAGGATCACAACCGTGTCGCTGTCCGACGCCCGTAGACGTTGACGTAGCGGTTGAGGTCGCCGTCGGCGCCGAAGAGCTGCTCCTGGGTGTCCGGGTGCTCGGCGGTGAGCGCTCGCAGCACCTCGCCGACGGTCCCGCCCGCGACCTCGACCTCGGGCCGCCCGCCCGTCTTGGGCCGCAGCACGGGCGGGATCCTCACGGTCGCCATCAGGCCCAGAAACCTATCGGCTATCCGGCGCAGAAGAGCTCGTAGTCGGGGAACCTGCCCATCTCCGACTCGGGGATCTCGGGCGCGTTCTCGCCGCAGATTGGGCAGTCGGGGTCGCGGCGGACCTTGAGCTCGGTGAAGCGGGTGCCGAGCGCCTCGTAGAGGAGGAGGCGACCGATCAGCGGGTCGCCGACGCCGAGTACCAGCTTGATCACCTCGTTCGCCTGCAGGGTGCCCATCGTCCCGGCCATCACCCCGAGCACGCCGTTGGCGGAGCAGCTCGGAGCCAGCTCGGCTGGCGGCGGGGTCGGGTAGAGGCAGCGGTAGCAGGGGCCCTCGAAGGGGACGAAGGTGGAGATCTGCCCGTCGAAGCTGAGGATCGAGGCGGAGACGACCGGCTTGCGCAGCCGCACCGAGGCGTCGTTCAGCAGGTAACGAGTGGGGAAGTTGTCAGCTCCGTCGACGATGACGTCGTAGCCGCGGACCACGTCGAGGACGTTTGAGGCGTCGAGGCGCATCCGGTACTCGACGACGTTGACGTCCGGGTTCAGGGCCTCGATCGTCTTGCGCGCCGATTCGGTCTTCGGCATCCCGATCCGTTCGGTGTTGTGGATCACCTGGCGCTGCAGGTTGGAGGCGTCGACGACGTCGTCGTCGACCAGGCCCAGGGTGCCGATGCCGGCGGCGGCCAGGTAGAGCGCCGCCGGAGCGCCGAGACCGCCGGCGCCGAGCAGCAGGACCTTCGCGTTCAGCAGCTTCAGCTGGCCGTCGACGCCGACCTCGGGCAGCAGCGTGTGGCGCGAGTAGCGATCGCGCTGCTCCGCCGTCATGCCGCTGGCGGCGACGACCGGCAGCTCCTGCTCCTGCCAGGCGAGGATGCCGCCGGCCATCGAGGCGACGTTGTCGTAGCCGAGCCCCTGCATCTGCGCGGCGGCGATCGCCGAGCGGCTGCCGGAGCGGCAGTAGAGGATCGTGCGCGCCGACTTGTCGGGCGCGGCCGCCTCGATCTCGTCGCCGAGCAGGCCCGGCGGCACCAGCTTGCCCCCCTCGAGGTGGGCCTCCTGGTACTCGTGCGGCTCGCGGGTGTCGATCAGGACGACGCCCCCGCCGTCGATCTCCTCCGCCGCCTCGAACGGCTCGATCTCCTCGATCGTCTTGGTCCCCGCACCGGTTGCCATCGCCAAATCTCCTAAATCCGGATCAGCTTTACTTCAAAAAGTATAGCGGGGCGGCGAATAGCCGCGGCGGCGCACGACTTTGCCGAATGCTTTTGTCTGCGGATTTGCCGTCCGGTCGCTGGCCTACGCTCGCGACTTGCCGACGATTGAAGAGCATCCGAGGCAGTTACGATGATATCGAGGAGGTTGCATTGAACGTGAAAACGGAAGCAACGGAGAAGGCGCAAGAGGTGTTGGAGCGGTTCTGGGGCGACGCAATCCCGGTCGATCCAGCCCAGATCGCCCGCAAGATGGGGATCGAAGTATCCAGTGCCTATTTGGACCCTGACGTCGCAGGCGCGATCGAGAAGCGCGACGGCCATCCTGCCGCCATCTACCTCAGCGCGGGCGACCACCCGAATCGAAAGCGCTTCACTTGCGCACACGAGATCGGGCATTTCGTTCGGCATGGCGAGGAGGATTTCGAGTACGTCGATTACCGCGACGGGACGGCCTCAATGGGCATAGATGAGGAAGAGCGCTTCTCCAACGCCTTCGCCGCCGCTCTGCTGATGCCTGAGAAAGAAGTCAGGCGCTTTCACGCCATCGGGATGCACGAGAAGGACATGGCAGGAGCGTTTGGCGTGTCAGAGGCGGCGATGGTCAACCGCCTCAAGAATCTGAGCCTGTACCGGTAGCTCAGCAACGGGCCAGAGGATCTCATGTCAGACGATGTCGCGCAGCAGTCCCCTGCCCCTGACAAGAAGAGTAGGGGATTCTGGATCGCAGACATCGGGCTAACCGATCCCACGCCCGTGAAATCACTTCCGCCTTCCAGGAAGGAGAGGCTCGAGGGCGACGACCTGGAGCAGTCGATCAAGCTCAAGCGGTTCTACGGCCTCGGCATCCTGTTCCTAATGGGCCTTCAGCTCATCGTCGTCAACGCCGTCTTCGTGATCTACGCCGACAATGGCTACCACTGGCATCCACCGGAAGGCGTCGTGCAAATCTGGCTCACTGCAACCTTCGTTCAGATCGTGAGCGTCGTCGTCGTGATCACCCGGTCACTTTTTCCTGGCGAAAAGCCAGGGCACTGATTCGTCGCTAACCGAGGCTGGGGCGCATCTGGCGCAGCCTTTTGACCCGCTCCTCGATCGGGGGGTGGGTCGAGAAGAGGCCGGCGATGCCCTTGCTGGAGAAGGGCTTGACGATGTAGAGCGGCTCCGCCGCCTGGTTGACCTGCATCGGCATGTCCTGGGCCCCCTGCTCGAGCCGCAGCAGAGCGCTGGCCAGCGACTCCGGGTTGCCGCAGATTTCGGCGCCGCCGGCGTCGGCCGCGTACTCGCGCTGGCGCGAGATCGCGAGCTGGATGATGCTGGCCGCGATCGGCGCCAGCAGGACCATCGCCAGCGAGGCGACGAGGCCCAGCGGCGAGTTGTCTTCGTCGCCGAACCAGAGCAGCATGTAGGCGAGGTAGGTGATCGCGGCGCCGATCGCCGACGCCACCGACTGGATCAGGATGTCGTGGTTCCGGATGTGCGTGAGCTCGTGGGCGAGGACGCCGCGAAGCTCGTCCTCGGAGAGGAGTTTGGTGATCCCGCGGGTGACGGCGACGGCGGAGTGCTTCGGGTTGCGCCCGGTCGCGAAGGCGTTGGGCTGGTCCTGGGGGATCATGTAGAGGCGCGGCATCGGCAGGTCCGCGCGCGTCGTCAGTTCGCGGACGATCTGGTAGAGCCGCGGCGCTTCGGACTCCTCGATCGGCTTGGCGCGGCTCATCGCCAGCGCCAGTTTGTCGCTGAAGAAGTAGGAGCCGAGGTTGTGCTGGGACCGCCGATCAGGGCGCCGATCACGACCAGCAGGCCGGAAAGGGATGCCAGCAGGATCGTCGTGCGCAGGGTGGCGCCGAAGGTGGACTGCCTGGTGGTCTTCATCGAGTCGTCGCTCCTCGGTTCGCTTGCCGGACAAGTATTGCGATGCCAGGGATCGTTGGCCATAGGGGGCAACCCCCATTGGGGCCGGTGGGCCACCCAGGGGCTTCTAGGCTTGGCCGGTGAGACGGCGTGCGCTTTTCAGCCAGGTGCTGGCCCTGAACGCGGTCCTGGCCGGGGCCGCAGCGACGGCGGGAGGGGCGGTCGCGGGGCTGCGCCCGCTGCCGGCGGTCGCGCTCGGGCTCGCCGCCGCGGCGCTCGGCCTGCTCGTCAACCTGGCCGTGTTGCGGCGCCGCTTCACGCCGCTGGAGAAGCTGATCGAGGAGATGGAGAAGGTCGACCTGAGCCGTCCCGGCCCGCTGCTGCCGCGCTCGATCGACGGCGTCGGGGAGACCGAGGAGGTGGAGCGGATCGAGCTCGCCTTCCTGCGGATGATGCGCCGCCTCGAAGCCGAGCGGCGGCGGGCGGGGTCCGCCGCCCTGCAGGCCCAGGAGGAGGAGCGGGCGCGGGTCGCCCGCGACCTGCACGACGAGGTCAACCAGTCGCTGACCGGCCTGCTGCTGCGGCTCGAGGCCGCCCGCGAGGCGGCGCCGCCGGAGCTGGAGCCCGAGCTGGCCGAGACCAAGGCGCTGGCCAACCAGGCGATGCGCGAGCTGCTCTCCCTTGCCCGCCAGCTGCGGCCCACCGCGCTCGACGACCTCGGCCTGGCGGCGGCGACGGCGGGGCAGGTCGAGCAGCTCGCACGGGGGGAGATCGAGGCCGAGTTCAGCGCCGACGGCGACCTCTCCGACCTCGGCGACGACGCCCAGCTGGTCGTCTACCGGGTCGCCCAGGAGGCGCTCTCCAACGCCGCCCGTCACAGCGGCGCCCAGCGTGTGGAGGTGCGGCTGCACAGGCTCGGCGGTGGCGGCGTCGAGCTGGAGGTCGCCGACGACGGCCGCGGCTTCGCCTTCGACGAGTCCGAGGGCGGGCTCGGGATCGCCGGGATGCGGGAGCGGGCGCTGCTGATCGGCGGCGAGCTGACGATCGAGTCGCGGCCGGGACGCGGCACCACCGTGCGGCTCGCCGTCCCGGGAGAATCGAGCCGATGAGAGTGCTGATCGCGGACGACCACGGAATCGTCCGCTCCGGGATCCGGCTGCTGCTGGAGCGCCAGCCCGACATCGAGGTCGTGGCGGAGGCCGCCGACGGCGCCGAGGCGCGCGAGCTGGCGGTGCGAGAGCGGCCCGACCTGGCGATCCTCGACGTGAAAATGCCGAAGCTGACGGGGCTGCAGGCGACTCGCGAGATCAAGCGGCAGGCCCCCGAGGTCTCGATCCTGATCCTCTCGATGCACGACGACGAGCGCTACCTGTTCGAGGCGCTGAAGGCGGGCGCCTCCGGCTACGTGCTGAAGGCGCAGGCCGACACCGATCTGCTGGCGGCGATCCGGGCGGTCGAGCGCGGCGAGCCCTTCCTCACCCCCGAGGCGCAGCGGACCCTGATCAAGGACGTGCTCGAGCGCGGCCCCAGTGGTGAGGAGGAGCTGACGCCGCGCGAGGAGGAGATCGTCAAGCTGGTCGCCGAGGCCCACACGACGAGGCAGATCGCCAAGATCCTGCACCTCTCCGAGAAGACGGTCGAGAACCACCGCGCCAACGCGATGCGCAAGCTGGGGATGCGCGACCGCGTCGAGCTGGTCCGCTACGCGATCCGCCGCGGCCTGATCGAGCCGTAGGGCCGAGCCCGGCGGTTTGATTGACTGACTGACCGGCGCATGGCGGGCAACGACGACTACCAAGAGAAACGCTGGCTGGCTCTGGTCCTGCTCAGCGCGGCGCAGTTCGTGGTCGTCCTCGACGCCTCGATCGTCAACGTCGCGCTGCCCTCGATCGGCAGGGCGCTGAACTTCTCCCAGCAGAACCTGCCGTGGGTAGTCAACGCCTACGTCCTCACCTTCGGCGGCTTCCTGCTGCTCGGCGGTCGCACCGCTGACCTGCTCGGGCGGCGGCGGGTGTTCATGGCCGGGCTGCTGCTGGTCGCGGTCGCCTCGCTGGCGGCCGGCTTCTCCACCACCGAGGGTCAACTGATCGCCGCGCGCGCAGCGCAGGGCCTTGGCGCGGCGATCGTCTCCCCCGCCGCGCTTTCGATCGTCACCACGATCTTCAGCGACGGGGCCGAGCGCAACAGGGCGCTCGGCGTCTGGGGCGCCGTCGCCGGCGCCGGCGGCGCCGCCGGCGTCCTGCTCGGCGGCATCCTCACCGACGGCCTTGGCTGGGAGTGGGTGCTGTGGGTGAACGTGCCGGTCAGCCTGGTCGCCCTCGCGCTGACGCCGCGACTGATCGCGGAGAGCCGCGTCAGCACCGAGGCGCGCGCCTTCGACGTCGCCGGCGCCGTCTCCGTCACCGCCGCTCTCTCGATCCTGGTCTACGCGGTGGTCGACGCCAACAGCGCCGGCTGGGGCTCGAGCCAGACGATCGGCCTGCTGGCGCTGTCGGTCGCCCTGTTCGCCGCCTTCGTGGCGATCGAGCTGCGGGCGCGCAAGCCGCTGGTCCCATTCTCGATCTTCCGCATCCGCACGCTGACCGGCGCCAACGTGGTCGGCCTGCTCGTCGGCGCTTCGCTGTTCTCGATGTTCTTCTTCATCTCCCTCTACATGCAGCAGGTGCTCGGCTACAGCGCCATCCACGCCGGCCTCTCCTACCTGCCGCTGGCGCTGCTGATCAGCGTCTCGGCCGGGATCGCCTCCCAGCTGGTGACCAGGATCGGCTACAAGCCCGTGCTCGCCATCGGGCTGCTCTTCATCGTCGCCGGCCTGGTCTGGTTCAGCCGGGTCTCGGTCGACGGCGGCTTCACCACGGACATCCTCGGACCGTCGCTGCTCGCCGCCGCCGGCCTCGGCTTCGCCTTCGTGACGACCACGATCGCCGCCGTCTCCGGCGTCGAGGAAAGCGAGTCGGGCCTGGCCAGCGGCCTGATCAACACCTCGCAGCAGATCGGTGGCGCACTCGGGCTGGCGGTGCTTTCGGCGGTCGCGATCTCGCGCACCTCGGAAGTGATGGCAAGCGGCAAATCGAGCCTGGCGAACGGGCTCACCGAGGGCTTCCAGTCCGCCTTCCTCGGCGGCGCCGCGATCGCGCTGGTCGGCTTCGTGCTGACCCTCGTCCTGATCCGCGGTCGCGACAGCCGTGCCCACGTGGAACTGGGCGACGGGGCAGCCGCCGAGGGTGCTGAGGCATAACCGACCTCTTCAGTAGGATTTAGGCAGATGCTGTTCTCGACCAAAGCCGAGTACGGAGTGCGCCTGATGGTCGAGCTGGGCCGCCAGCCCGGCTCGGCGCCGATCTCGCTCAACACAGTCGCGGAAGCGGAGCGGCTGCCGCTCTCCTACCTCGAGCACCTGGTCGCGAAGCTGCGCAAGGCGGGCCTGGTCACCTCGACCCGCGGCGCCCACGGCGGCTACCGGCTGGCGAAACCGGCCGAGCAGATCACGATGGACGCGGTGGTCGAGGCGCTGGAAGGGCAGATCGCCCCGATGGAGTGCTTCCACGACACGCCGGAGGGCAAAGTGCTCTGCTCGCACGAGAGCGACGGCGACCAGGCCTGCGCGACGAAGCTGCTGTGGACGCGCGTGCAGGGCGGCGTGACCAAGGCACTGGCGGGCACCACGCTCGCCGAGCTGGTCGAGTTCTCGGAGCCCGGCGGCCGCCGCGGCACGGCGGCGCTCGGCAGCGCCGCCTGACATCCCAAGACCCAGAAACGGAGCAAAATTGGCAGAGCTGGAGATACGCGACCTGCACGTGAAGGCGGAGGACAAGGAGATCCTCCGCGGTCTCGACCTCGACGTCGAGAAGGGCAGGGTCCACGCGCTGATGGGGCCCAACGGGTCCGGCAAGTCGACGCTCGCCAACGCGATCATGGGCCACCCGGCGTTCGAGGTGACCGAGGGCTCGATCGTATTCAAGGGCGAGGACATCACCGAGGCAAACCCCGACGTGCGCTCACAGGCGGGCCTCTTCATGGCCTTCCAGTACCCGGTCGCGATCCCGGGCGTCTCGGTCAGCAAGTACCTGCGGATGATCATCAACTCCCGCCGCGAGGCCCGCGGCGAAGAGCAGATCAAGATCAAGGACTTCGCCAAGCTCGCCCAGGAGGCGATGGCGCTGGCGAACATCCCCAAAGACTTCTCCAGCCGCTACCTCAACGACGGCTTCTCCGGCGGCGAGAAGAAGCGGATGGAGCTGCTGCAGCTGGTGCTGCTGCGGCCGGAGATCGCGGTCCTCGACGAGACCGACTCGGGACTCGACATCGACGCCCTGCGCACCGTCGCCGACGGCGTCAACCAGTTCGCCGGCCCCGACATGGGCGTCCTCATCATCACCCACTATCAGCGCATCCTGCACATGGTCAAGCCGGACTTCGTCCACGTCATGTTCGAGGGGCGGATCGTCAAGGAAGGCGGGCCGGAGCTGGTCGGCGTGCTGGAGGAGAAGGGCTACGGATGGATCCGCGAGGAGGTGGCGGCGAGCCCGAGTGGAGGGAGCGTCGCAGTCTGATGATTCGCGACCGGAACTCGGGCGAAGCATTTATCAGGGGCGCCGTCCCTTGACCGTGTCGACTCGACCGTTCCCGATCGAGAAGGTCCGCGCCGCCTTCCCGGCGCTGGAGCGGGAGGTGCACGGGCAGCCGGTCGCCTACCTCGACAGCGGCGCCAGCGCCCAGCGGGTGCTGGCCTCGATCCAGTCAGTCGACCGCTACGAGCGGCGCCACCACTCCAACGTCCACCGCGGCTCCCACACCCTCTCGGCCGAGGCGACCGAAGCCTACGAGGGGGCGCGAGCGACCGTGGCCGATCACATCGGCGCCGCCGACCGGCGCGAGGTGGTCTTCGTTCGCAACGCGACCGAGGCGATCAACCTCGTCGCCCGGGCCTGGGGCGACGCCAACGTCGGCGCCGGGGACCACGTCCTCCTGACCGAGATGGAGCACCACTCAAACATCGTCCCCTGGCAGCAACTGGCCGGGCGGGTGGGGGCCGAGGTCGACTGGGCTCCGATCGACGACGAGGGCCTGCTGGACATGAACGCGTTCGCCGCCCTGCTGGAGCGCGGCCCGAAGCTGGTCGCCGTCGCCCACGTCTCCAACGTGCTCGGGACCGAGAACCCCGTCGCCGAGATCTCGCGGCTGGCCCACGCGGCCGGCGCGCTGGTGCTCGCCGACGGGGCACAGGCGGCGCCGAAGCTGCCCCTCGACGTCGCCGAGCTGGGCGTCGACTTCTACGCCCTGACCGGCCACAAGCTCTACGGCCCGACCGGGATCGGCGCGCTCTGGACGCGCCTGGACCTGCTGCGCGAGATGCCCCCCTTCCTCGGCGGCGGCTCGATGATCCGCAAGGTCAGCCGCGACGGCACCACCTACGCCGACCCCCCCGCCCGCTTCGAGGCGGGCACCCCGGCAATCGCCCAGGCGATCGGGATGGCCTCGGCTCTGCGCTGGCTCGACGCCCTCGGCATGGAGGCGGTGCTGGAGCACGAGCGGCGGATCGCCGACTACGCCCTGGAGCGGCTGCCCGAGATCCCGGGACTGAGAACCTTCGGCCCCCCGCGCGGCCCTGAACGAGTCGGGCCGGTCTCCTTCGAGATCGAGGGCATCCACGCCCACGACGTCTCCGAGATCCTCGACCGCCACGGCGTCGCCGTCCGCGCCGGCCACCACTGCGCCCAGATCCTGATGGACCGCCTCGGCGTCGCCGCCACCGCCCGCGCCAGCTTCGGCGTCTACACGACACCCGAGGAGATCGATCGCCTGGCCGACGGGCTGGAAGACGCACGTAAGGTGTTCGGTCTCTGATGGACGAGCTGTACCGAGATCAGATCCTCGAGCACTACAAGCGGCCGCATAACTTCGGCCATCTCGACGATCCCGACCTCGAGTTCGAGGACACCAACCCGCTCTGCGGCGACGAGCAGCACGTGACGATCCGCCTCGGCGAGGACGACCGTGTGGCCGAGATCGCCTTCGAGGGAAAAGGCTGCGCGATCTCGACCGCGGCGACCTCGCTGCTGACCGACGAGCTCCTCGGCAAGTCGCGCCAGGAGCTCCTTCATCTGCCGAAGGAGTTCGTGCTCGAGCTGCTCGGGATCGACATCTCGGCGACGCGGATGAAGTGCGCGATGCTGGGCCTGAAGATCGTCAAGAGCGCCAGCCTCGGCCAGCCCGCCGAATGGGAGGACGAAGGCGAGAGCGGCGACCCGGCGGAAGCGGCGACGATCTGAGCCGGCTGGGCCCGACCGCCGCCGCGCCGCGGCGCTAGGCGGCCGCCGGCTGCTCGGGCGTCTGGATCACGGCGAACATGGCGCCGTGGGGGTCGTGGACCACCGCGAAGCGGCCGGCCGAGATGTCGACCGGGCCGAAGGCGACGCCGCCACCCGACGATTTCACGGTCTCGAGCGCAGCGTCGGCATTCTCGACCGCGAAGTAGGCGAGCCAGTGGGCCGGCACCTCGTCGGGGACACGGCCCGTCATGTCGAGCATCCCGCCGACCGGGTCCTCGCCGAGCTTGATCATGGTGTACCTACCCGCCTCCCCCATGTCTTCCTCGTCAAAGCCCCAGCCGAAGGCGGCGCCATAGAAGGCCTTGGCGGCATCGAGGTCGCGGGTGTTGAGCTCGTTCCAGGAGAGCGCCCCCGGCTCGTTGACGAGCCCGGCTCCGGGGAACGTGCCCGGCTGCCAGATGCCGAACACGGCGCCGGTCGGGTCGGCGAAGATGGCCATCCGACCGAGGTCCATCACGTCCATCGGCTCCGCGAGGACGTTGCCGCCGGCCTCCTTCACTGCCGCCGCGGTGGCGTCGGCGTCCTCGATCGCGACGTAGGTGGTCCAGGCCGGCGGCTGGCCCTCCTGCATCAGCGGCATCATCCCGGCGACGTCCGCCCCGTTCTTCGTCGCGCGGCGGTAGCCGCCGGTGTTCTCGATGTTTTCCGCGGGCGGCACCTGCCAGCCGAACAAGCCGGCATAGAACCCGGCAGCGGCATCGATGTCAGGCGTTCCCAGGTCGACCCAGCACGGCGTGCCCGGTGTGTAACTCGTCCTCTCGCTCATCGTCAATCCTCTCCTCGAAGTTGCCTTGCGAGCATAAGACCACACGGGGGGCGCGAACTCATCGCGATTTCGTAAACGGCCCAACCAGCCCGCCCGCTAAAATCCGACCGTAGAAGTAGGATTAAGTTTCAACCCGCACTAGCTACGCCCGGAGCAGCTCACCCTCTTGACCGAAACCGCAGGAACGAAAATTGCCGTGTGCCTGGCTGCCGAGCTTCCGCCCGGCGCCACGCGCTTGGTCGATCACGACGGGCGCAAGATCGGCGTCTTCAACTGCGAGGGGACGCTGTACGCGATCGAGGATCGCTGCTCGCACGACAACGGACCGCTCGCCGAGGGCGAGTTCGACCCGGCGGCCTGTACCGTCGAGTGCCCCCGCCACGGCTCCCTCTTCGACCTGAGCACCGGCAGGCCGAAGACGCTCCCAGCTTTCGCCCCGGTGCAAACGTTCCCGATAGCCGTCGAGGACGACACCATCACCCTGGAGGTCGACTAGACATGGCAACGCCCGAGGTAGTCGCAGAGAAGAGAGAGCTGGCCGGCATCAACGCCGACTACAAGGAGAAGTTCGGCTTCCACGATTCCGAGTCGGGCTATGCCTACAAAGCGCCGAAGGGCCTCTCGCGCGAGGTCGTCGAATCGATCTCCGAGTACAAGGACGAGCCGCAGTGGATGCGCGACTTCCGCCTCAAGGCATTGGAGCACTTCTACTCGCGCCCGACCCCGACCTGGGGCGGCAACCTCGGCCAGATCGACTTCGACGACATCCACTACTTCGTCCGCGCTTCGGAGAAGAACAGCCGCGACTGGAGCGAGGTCCCGGAGGACATCAAAAACACCTTCGACCGGCTCGGCATCCCCGAGGCGGAGCGCAAATTCCTCTCCGGCGTCGGCGCCCAGTACGAGTCCGAGGTCGTCTACCACCAGGTAAACGAGAAGCTCGAGGCCCAGGGTGTGATCTTCACCGACATGGACACCGCCCTGCGCGAGCACGAGGACCTGGTGCGCGAGTACTGGGCGACGATCATCCCGCCCAACGACAACAAACTGGCGGCGCTCAACTCCGCCGTCTGGTCGGGCGGCTCCTTCGTCTACGTGCCGGCCGGGGTCAAGGTCGAGATGCCGCTGCAGGCCTACTTCCGGATCAACACCGAGAACATGGGCCAGTTCGAGCGGACGCTGATCATCTGCGAGGAGGGCGCCGACGTTCATTACATCGAGGGCTGCACGGCGCCGGTCTACTCCAGCGACTCGCTGCACTCGGCGGTGGTCGAGATCGTCGCCAAGCCGAGCTCGCGGGTCCGCTACACGACGGTCCAGAACTGGTCGCAGAACGTCTACAACCTCGTCACCAAGCGCGCCGTCGCGCACGAGAAGGCGACGATGGAGTGGGTCGACTGCAACCTCGGCTCGAAACTGACGATGAAGTACCCGTCGATCTACCTGCTCGGGCCCGAAGCCCACGGCGAGATCCTCTCGATCGCCTTCGCCGGCGACGGTCAGCACCAGGACGCCGGCGGCAAGATCATCCACGCCGCTCCCCGCACCTCGTCCTCGATCTTCTCCAAGTCGATCTCCAAGGACGGCGGCCGGGCGACCTACCGCGGGCTGCTGGAAATCGCCGACGGGGCGACCGAATCCCGCTCCAAGGTCGTCTGCGACGCGCTGCTGCTGGACGAGGACTCCCGCTCGGACACCTACCCGACGATCCGCATCGACGAGAACGATGCCGACGTCGGCCACGAGGCGACCGTCTCCAAGATCGGCGACGAGCAGCTCTTCTATCTGCAGAGCCGCGGCCTCGACGAGGAGGAGGCCTCGAAGATGATCGTCAACGGCTTCATCGAGCCGGTCACCAAAGAGCTGCCGATGGAGTACGCGGTCGAGCTCAACCGCCTCATAGAGCTGCAGATGGAGGGCTCGATTGGCTGAGGTCGCGACCGAACCCGCTTGGCTTTCGGAGAGGCGCCAGCGGGGCGCCTCTCTCGCGCAGAGCCTGCCACTGCCGGACCAGAAGTCGAAGGGCTGGGAATTCACCGATCTCTCGAGCCTCGAGATCGACTCCTACGAGCCGGCCGGAGCGGACGCCGATATCGCCGGGGCCGAGGGGGCGACCGTGGTCGCGCTGGCCGACGCGCTTTCCACCCATGCGGAGCTGCTGCACGAGCGGCTCGGCTCGCTGGTCCCGATCGAGGACCCCTTCGTCGCCCGCAACGAGGCGAGCTGGCGCGACGGCGTCCTCGTCCACGTCCCGCGCGGGGTCAAGCTCGCCGAGCCGATCCGGATCGAGGTCCCGGTCGACCGTGGCGGCGCCGCGGTCGGCTGGCGCACCCTGGTCGTGCTCGAGGAGGGCGCCGAGGCGGAGATCTGGGAGCACTGGTCCTCGCCCGGCGACGACATCGACGCGCTGCTCAACTCGGTGGTCGAGCTGAGCGTCGGCCAGGCGGCGACGCTGCGCTACGTCAACACCCAGGACATCTCCGAGCGGGCCTGGATCTTCGCCACCCAGCGCGCCCAGGTGGAGCGCGACGGCAGGCTCGACTGGGCGGCGCTCGGCTTCGGCTCCGCCCGCGGCAAGGTGCGGATGGAGACCAAGCTGGCCGGGCCCGGCTCCGAGGCCCGCGTCACCGGCGGCTACGCCGGCGGCCGGGGCCAGCACCTCGACTACGACACCACCCAGGAGCACGCGGCTCCCAACACCGACTCCGACCTCGCCTTCCGCGGGGTGCTGGCGGCCGGCGCGACGGCGGTCTGGCGGGGGATGATCAAGGTCGATCCGGGTGCCCAGCAGACGGACGCCTTCCAGGAGAGCCGCAACCTGCTGCTCTCGACCGAGGCCCATGCCGACGCGGTCCCGGGCCTGGAGATCCTCGCCGACGACGTCCGCTGCACCCACGCCGCGGCGATCGCCCAGATCGACCGCGACCAGCTCTTCTACCTGACCTCGCGCGGGCTCGACCCGGCGGCGGCCAAATCGCTGATCATCGAAGGCTTCCTCGAGTCGCTGGTGGAACGGTTGGCGGAGGGGCCGGTCCGGGACGAGATCTCCGCCGCCCTCGAGAAGCGCCTGGCCGAGATCCTCTAGTCGTCTCCCGATTCCTCCCGTTCCCGTCGCCTCTCCGAGATCGTGGTCTTGAGGATGCCGCCGATCACGATCAGCACGGGGAGGACGTAGAGAATCCAGAGCCAGTGACCGATGTGGGCGACCGGGAGGATCATGAGTTGGCGACGGACAGCAGGTAGAGGCCGAAGCAGGTGAAGGCGACCATCACGGCGAGCATCCAGTATTGGGAACGGGCCGCCTGGCGGTAGTCGGGCCAGTAGGCGAGGGCGCGGTCGTGGGCCAGCGTCAGGCCGAGCACGTGGCCGACGATCAGGGCGCCGACCTGGACGTACCAGATCGCGTTGGAGCTGAGGATGCGGAAATCGATGCCGCCCGAGGCGGTGCCGAAGAGGTCGGTCGACGCGGTCCCAAGCGGGTCCGAGAGGAGGTAGGTGAACTGGGCCTGCTCCTGGAAGACGAAGAGGCTGAAGTAGTGGGCGACGAGGTAGGCGAGGGCGATCGGGATCAGGGTGTGGGCGAAGCCGAGGCGGAGCTTCGCCAGCGACGGTGCCCCGCGCACGGTCCGCATCCCTCGCACCCCGAGCAGGTAGACCAGCCCGACGGCGGCGAAAGTCAGCAGCATGAAGATCGTGTCGGTGAGACGCAGCGAGGCGGTGAGCCCGACGCCGGCGTCGACGAACCGCCGGAAGACGCTTTCGATCGCCGCTTTGAAGGCGCCCTCCTGGGCGCCGTCGAAGCTGGTCGAGGCGATCGAGGCGATCGCCACCGCTGCGGAGCCCGGCAGCGTCGCCCAATGCGTGGCGGCCGAGAGGGGACGGCGGCGCCCAAGCCGCCCGTCCTTCACCCCGAACCACCCGAGCTGGGAGAACATCCCGAAGTAGACAGAGAAGACCTCCCCCCTCTCGCACCACTCCTCGACCCCGAACAGCGCCATCATCGCCAGCGTGTAGCCGCTGTAGACGAGGCCGGCGAGGGCGACCGCGTGCGGCGCCAAGCCGACCGCTACGCCGCCGCTCGAGCCGTAGACGACCTCGAGCCAGACGAAGGCGAGTAGACCGATCGCGGCCGGCCAGCGACCCAGCGCTTCCGGGTAGGCGAGGCGAGCGGAGCGCTCGCCGGCTATGGCTCGGAAACCCGCCCCCGCCGCGCAGCCGGCCGCGCGCCATGGGTTGAAGGGACGAAAGACGTCACCGAGCAGGGCGGAGAAGAACGGGAAGCCGAGCCAGGTGGTGACGAAGAGGAAGGTCAGGGCGAAATTGCGGTCCGGCGCTTCGGTCCCGTGCAGGCCGGCGTAGATGGCGACCCCGAGCAGGAAGACCCCAATCAGGCCGGAGAGGGCCTGCACGGGCCAGCTCAACAGCGCGCGGGAGGGGCCCGCCCCGAGCGGACGCCAGTGCTCCTCCTCGAAACGGGGCTTGCGCCAGGCGGCGGAGAGCGCGAAGAAGGAGACGATCAGGACGATCGACGCCCCCCAGGCGAACAGCCAGGTCGGGATCGGCAGGTCCTGCCGGGCGACCAGGGCGTGCGCGAACGGCAGGAAGGTCACGGATTGACCCGCGATAACGTCGGGGGGTGCGACCCGGACGCGACAACATCGCCGCTCCCGACCTGCCAAAAGGGATCTCCTGGGTGGGCGAGGAACCGGAGCCGATGCCGGCGCTGACGGCCGGTGGGCCGGCACTGGTCCACTTTCTCGACTTCGCCCAGCTCAACAGCGTGCGGACGCTGCCCTACCTCGGCGAGTGGACCCGCCGCTACGGTGAGGCGGGCCTGAGCGTGATCGGGGTGCAGGCGCCCCGCTTCCCGTTCGGCGCCGACCCCGCGGCCGTTGCGGCGGGGCTGAGCTCGCTCGAAGTCGACTTCCCGGTCGCGATCGACGCCGGGCGCGAGCTCTGGGGCGCCTACGGCTGCGAGGGTTGGCCCAGCCTCTTTCTCTGGAGCCTTGGAGGCGCGCTGGCCTGGGTCCACTTCGGCGAGGGCGAATACCACGCCACCGAGGAGGCGATCCAGGGCGAGCTGCGCGAGATCGACGCCCTTCGCCGGCTGCCCGAGCCGATGGAGCCGCTCCGCCCCGCCGACGGCCCCGGGGCCCGCGTCATCGCCCCCAGCGCGGAGATCTTCCCGGGCGGCTCCTGGGAGCGTGCCTGGACCGCGGGCGAGAACGCAGGGACACTGGCGGTCGAGTACGCCGGTGGCGGCGCCTTCGCAACGGTCGAGGGCGAAGGCGAGATCGAGCTGGAGCTCGACGGGGAGGCCATGGATCGCCGAATCGTCGTCGATCGCGCCGGCCTGTACAGCCTCGCCGAGCATCCTCGCCACGAGATGCACAGCCTCGTCCTCCGCCCCACCCCGGGCCTCCGTGTCTGGTCGGTCAGCTTCGCCGCCGGCGTTCCCTAGGGCGCGATCATGCGCCGGCACCGTCAACCGGTGACCTCACGGACCGCATTTTCGAGCTCCGCGACGCTCAGCGCCCCCTCGATGCGGGTGCGGATGATGCCATGGCGGTCGATCACGAAGGTCCAGGGCTCGCTCGGCAGGTTGAACGCCCGCACCTGGGGACGGACGCCCTTGGCGGGGTTGTTTTCGTTGTAGATCTCGACGTGGATGAAGGCCGCCTTGTCTTCAAATGACTGTTTGACCTGCTCCTCCTCGTCGACCACCGGACCGCAGACGCGGCTTTGGCAGAACTGCGGCGTGGCAAAGACGAGCACGACCGGTTTCTTGCCGAGGACGTCGGCGAAGTCGAATTCCTCCATGTCATCGGGCGGGATGCGGGTGTCGATCTTGCTCAGGTCCCCCCCGACTTCCGCCGCGGTGGGGGTATGGATGCGAGGCGCGGGCTGACCGACGTCGGGCGGGTTCGCGGGGCTCTTCGGGAAGCCGGGGCGCGAGCCTGGGTAGTGGCCGACGACGGCGCTCGGCAGGAAGGTCCCGGCCAGCGAACCGCCGTCCCTGACCAGGGCGAGCACGCGCCATTCCCCGTTCATCGTCAGCGGCGCCCCCTCCACCACGTAGACGACCTTGGCGGCCTGAGGGTCCTGGCCCGTCGTCTGCGCCACGAACTCCGACTTGGTGGCCAGCGACTCGACCCGCGCCGGGTAGGGGCCCAGCGCCTTCCCGTCGGCGCCATGGGCGAAATAGATGGCCACCTGGGCGTCGACCACCTGCTTTTTCCCTGGGGTGAAGACCCCGAATCCGTATCGGTCCCTCCCCTTGTCGAAGACGAGGCCGGTCGGCAGCACAACAAGTTCGCTTTCGCCGCCGGCCTGCCGGAGGATGTCGGTGAGGCTCTTGTTCTCAGCCTTGGGAAAGTCCGACGCCGGCGGTGCCGCGTGATCGCTGATGCCGCTGTAGGTGCTGCCGCACCCGGCAAGCGCCAGGCAGAGAGCGAGGGACACCAGCGCGCTTCGTGTCCGCGTCCTCTCGGCCATCAGGTCGACCTCCTCTCTCGCTGATCGGGGCGTCGCGAGCGGATCAGCGCCGCGCCGCCGGCGATCAGGCCGAGGGCGCCGGCGGCGAGCGCCGCGATCCCGAGGCCCTCGCTGGCGCCTTCGGGGCCCTCGCTCACGGTCGTGGTCGCCACGCCCGATTCGCTCGCCCCGCCCGGGGGCGGTGACGTCGATGCTCGGCGCCGGGGTTCCGAGGACGGTGGCCCGATCCAGCGGACCGTTTCGCCGTTGTCGTAGGTCTGCAGTACCTTGAACGTCAGCGCTTGGCCGGCCTTCCCGGGGATCTCGGTCGAGATCGGGAAGTCCAGGAACTCTCCCGGCGGAACCTTCCCCTGGCTGCCGTGACCCGTCCAGACGATCTCTCGAACCTGTTCGGTGACGGCTCCGCCTGAGGTCTGGACGGGTTTGGCGAGCTTGCCGGTCAGCACCCTGGCGGTCCATCCCGGCAGATATTCGGTCGAGACGTCCAGGAAGCCCGGCGGCAGCTGGACCGCGAGCCTGACCGTGTTGGCGTTGTCGGTCTCGTTCGGGACACGGATCTCCAGAGTCGCAAAAGCCCCGCTCGGCACCTCGTTCGGGTGCAGGCTCACGTGGGCCTGGGCGATCCCGGACAAAGCCAGGACGCACAGGAACCCCGTCAGGAAGGCGATTCGTCGCATCGGATTTGCTCCTTTTGTTCGGGTTCGAAGATCGCGATGCTTTGGAACTCGGCTGCGACGCGATGCCCTCTCACCGGATCGTCACCCCGACCGTCTTGGTGAACTCGTCGAAGGCCGAGACCCGGAGGGTGACGCCGATCCGCCATTCTCCGGCGGCGTTCAACAGGGCGCCGGGGACGGTGTAGTGACCGGGGCCGGAGAGCTGTGCTTCCAGCGGCAGCGATATCCCCCTTTCGGGAAGCGCCGCCGTCACCTGCAGCTGCTTGGCCCTGGCGTACGGGGCGCCGCTGACGGAGTCGAACAGGTAGAGGTGGACCTCGTTGGCGCCGACCGTCGCCGGTTCGACGCTCATCTCCAGCCGAGTCGGGCCCAGGGTCGTTTCGGTCGAGAAAGGACCGGCCTGCGCGGTGACCGGGGGCGCGTAGCTGGCGAGGGCCGCGGTGACGCCGAGCACGACCACCAGGAGGGTGACCTCCGCCCGCAGCGTCCGGCGCAGCAGCACCCCGGCATGACCAGGGGCCTCGCCCCCGGCGGCTATCCGGTTCAGCCGTGGGACCGAGCGGCGGCGGTTGTAGGCGCCAATCCCGACCAGGACCATCAGCAGGCAGAACTTGGTCAGCACCGCCCGCCCGTACCCGCTATCGAGGAGCGCGTTGAGATTGCGTACGTAGACGTAGGCCTGGACCAACCCGGTGGACAAAATCGCCCCAACGGAGAGCAAGGCGACCTGGGAGAAGCGCGAGAGAACGGCGGCCAGGAGCAGGCCTCGATCGCCTGGTTCCAACTCACGCGTCGCCTGCGGCGCCACGAAGAGGAGCGCCGCGAGCCCGCCGAGCCAGACCGCCATCCCGGTCACGTGGACCACGTTGGTCGGGAAGAGCAGGGCGACGGGCGACTGAGTGCTGCCGTGGCCTGAGAGGGCCGGGACGAGGACGACGAAGCCGAGCGGCGCGGCCAGGAGCAGGCCGGCGGCGAAACCGGCAGGCCGCGCCGGCAAGCGGCGCAGGAGGACCATGGCCAGCGGCCCGAAGGCGATCCAGGCAAATGCGTCGATTCCCCAGATCGTCCCGAACTTCGTTTCCAGCGTCTCGTGGACGATCGTCCATTTGAGAGCCGAGAAGCCGGAGATGCCGGCCGCCTCGGCACCCTCGAGGACGATTCCGGCGACGGCGCTGAGCACGCCAACGATCGCCGCCAGCAACATCGTCAGGCGCAGCAGCGACAGGAACCGGCGCGAGGCGCGAGGCCATTGCTCTCCTCCGCCGCCCACCGCGGCCAATCCGGGTAGCCAGGCGAGCATCAGGAAGGCGAGGCCCCCAACCGCCAGCGCCGTGGCGGCGTACTGGAGACCGCGGGCGATGCCGAAGGCGGTCTCGGTCACCGGACCGCTACCCGAGCCTCCGGTCAGCTGCGCGACCGTCTCGGTAGGCGCCTTCCCCGGCTTGCCGATCGAGAAGACGTAACCGCTGGAGACGATGTGACCGTCGGCGGAGACGACACGGTAGGTGGCGGTGTAGCTGCCGTCGGGCAGGCCCGGCCTGAGGTGCACTCCCAGGCGGGGACCTTCGCCGTTGGGGTGGAAGGCGTCGCCTTCGTCGACCCGCGAGCCGCTGGCGTCGTAGACGCGGACGGCACCGAAGCTGCCCTCGACCGGCTCGTCGAAGCGGAAGATCACCGCGGACGGCTCGTGCTTGACGGCGGCGCCGCGCTCGGGACTCGTGCCTTCGAGCTGCGCGTGCGCGCTTGCGCTCGGCGGCGCCAGCAGCGCCGCCGCGATCGCGATCGCGAGCACCGCTCTCGCGGCTCGGCGCACCTACCAGGCCTCCTTCGCCGGCTCTTGGCGCGCTTTCGGACCGTCACCGTCGCCTTCGCCGCGCCGCCGCCGCGATATCAGCACCAGGGCGCTGCCTACGAGGACGATTGCGATCCCGGCGACGATGAACGGCGCCTTCGAGGTGTTGGCGCTGCCCACCCAGTAGAGCGTGCCGTCGACCGCCCCCTTTCGGCCGTCGACGCGGATCGGGATTTCGTAGTCGAAAATCTTGGTCTTGCGACCCTTGTCGGTCACCTGGGGGGGCGTGTCGGGCGACATGTAGTGCATGCGGTGGTCGTGCCAGATGAAGACCCCAGAGTGATCGAACGTCTTCCACAACGGCGGTGCCTTCGAGTTGGCGATCGACGGCACGGTGACTTCCGCGAAGCGGTTGTCGTTGAGATAGGTGGCCGGGGAGCGCTGATTGACCTGGACGGTGCCGTCGCGAAGAATCCGCGCGTAGGGCTCGCCTTCGTAGCCATAGATCGTCACCTCGTGGCCATGTTGGTCGAGCAGTTGGAAGTAGCTGTCGTAGTCGAGCACCTGGAAGGTCACTTCGGGCACCTTCGGGCTCACGTCGTCGATCACCGAGCGATAGTTCGGGTTGCCCCCGTGTGCGAGGGCAGGGGCGGCGGTGGCCAGCAGCGTCAACGCGGCCAGCAGCGCCACCCACCTGGCGCGGCTCATTGAGTTCTCCTTGGTCGGTCGGCGCTCCGGCGCCGTGCGGCGTCGGAGTCCTAGAAGGCGAGTGCCGCGGCGGCGACGGGAGGGGCGCGGCCCGCGGCTGCCGTGGCAAGCGGCTCTGGGCGAACCCATGCGACGAAATTCGGTCGGGCGGCTCTGGGCGGGCTACGCCGAGCCCCAGGGCGAGCGGCACGGGAGGCGGCCCAGCCGATCGCCACATCGGCGACCCGCAGCAGCAGGGCCACAACCGCGCCGGCCAACAGCGCCAGCGGAATCGCCCACCAGCCACCGCCGCCGAAGATTCCCACCATGCCCTCGGGGTGGCCACTGGAGAGGAAGCCCTCGAGCAGCTCCTGCCCGGAGTAGATGAGGACCAGCGCCGCCGCGACCGCCAGCCACATGCGAAGGAACCCGAAATGCCCACCGCCCTGGCGGTCTCCGCTCCGGCGTGCCCGCGCAAACCTGGCGAGGAAGAGCCCAGCGGCAACCGCGACGAGCATCGCCGCCAGGGGCGTGAAGGCGCTCAGATATGCGTGGCCCTCCGAGGCCAGCTTGCCTTCGGCATGATCGCCGTAGGCAAGCTCGAAACGCAGCTGGTGGACCGTCAGGGCGGCGGCCGGCAACAGGGCGGCGGCGCGCACTCGCAGCGGGATGAGCCTGTCGATCGTGTTCCTCACCTGGTCAGAGCCCACAGTCTTCCAGGTCATGGGCGCGGCGGCTCAGGCTCGCGCAGCGAGCTCCTGCCGAATCTCCTTCGGCAGCATGAAGCGGACGTCCTCGTGGACGGTGCGCAGCTCGGAGACGTCCTCGGCGCCGCGGTCGCGGAAGAAGGCGACGAGGCTCTCGACCAGCTCCTCGGGGGCGCTGGCGCCGGAGGTGATGCCGACGGTCTCGACCCCCTCCAGCCACTCCTCCTCGACCTGGGTGTGGTTGTCGATCAGGTGCGAGGCGGCGCCGTGCTCGCGCGCGACCTCGACCAGGCGGTTGGAGTTGGAGGAGTTGGTCGAACCGATGACGAGGACCAGGTCGCACTCGCGGGCAAGCTGCTTGACCGCGATCTGGCGGTTGGTCGTGGCGTAACAGATGTCGTCGGACTTGGAGCTGACGATCGCCGGGAACTTGGCGCGCAGGGCGGCGATGATCTCGGCGGTCTCGTCGACCGAGAGCGTGGTCTGGGTGATGAAGGCGATCTTCTCGGGGTCGGGCACCCGCAGCGCCGCCACCTCGTCGACGGTCTGCACCAGGATGATGCTCTCGGGCGCCTCGCCGGTCGTGCCTTCGACCTCCTCGTGGCCCTCGTGGCCGATCATCACGATCGTGTAGCCCCGGGCGGCGAAGCGGCGCGCCTCGACGTGGACCTTGGTCACCAGCGGGCAGGTGGCGTCGATCGTGCGCAGGCCGCGGGCGGCGGCGTTGTCGTGCACGGCCGGGGCGACGCCGTGGGCGGAGAAGACGACCATCTCGCCCTCCGGCACCTCGGTCTCCTCCTCGACGAAGATCGCGCCGCGCTTGGAGAGCTCCTCGACGACGTGCTTGTTGTGGACGATCTCCTTGCGCACGTAGACGGGGGCGCCGTGCAGCTCGAGCGCCCGCTCGACGGTCTGCACGGCGCGGTCGACGCCGGCGCAGTAGCCGCGCGGGGCAGCGAGCAGGACGCGCTTGGGCGCGACGGTGGCGGTGGCTGCCATGACTGCAGGGTAGCGGTGGCGCGGTTGCGGGCGCGGGCGCGGGCTGGCCCCCGCGGCCGGGCGAAGCTAGCCTTGCGGGATGAGCACCGACGGACGCCATCTCGACCGGCTGACCGCGATCGACGCCTCGTTCCTGACCAACGAGAGCTCGACCAGCCACATGCACGTCGGCGCGATCCTGATCTTCGAGGGGCCGCCACCTCGCTACGTCGACCTGGTCGAGCACGTACGTGGGCGACTGAGCCAGGTGCCGCGCTTCCGCCAGAAGCTGGTCGTGCCGCCATTGGAGGCCGGGCGGCCGCTGTGGGCGGACGACGTCAACTTCAACCTGACCTACCACATCCGCCACACCGCACTGCCCGAGCCGGGCGGCGAGGCGCAGCTGAAGCGGCTCGCCGGCCGCGTCTTCTCGCAGCAGCTCGACCGCTCGAAGCCGCTCTGGGAGCTGTGGCTGGCGCAGGGGCTGGAGCGCGATCGCTTCGCGATCCTGACCAAGACCCACCACGCGATGGTCGACGGCATCTCCGGGGTCGACATCGGAACCGTCCTCTTCGACTTCGAGCCGGTGCCGGAGCCGGCTGCGGTCGAAGACGACTGGGTCCCCCAGCCGGAGCCGGGAACGACGGAGCTGGTGGCGCGGGGGGTCAGCGACGCGGTCGCGGCGCCGGTGAAGCTCGTCGAGCGGGCGGTGGAGGCCGTGCGCAACCCGGAGACGACGGCGCGCAAGGCGGTCGAGGCGCTGGAGGGACTGAGCGAGATCGTCAGCGCCTTCGCCGACCCGGCCCCGGACGTGCCGCTGAACCGGCACATCGGGCCACACCGGCGCTACGTCTGGGCCCGTTCGGAGCTGGCCGCCTTCAAACGGATCAAGGACGCGCTCGGAGGGACGGTCAACGACGTCGTCCTGGCCGTGGTGACCGGCTCCCTGCGCAACTGGCTGCATCGTCGTGGCATCCGCACCGAGGGGCTGGAGCTGCGGGCGCTGGTGCCGGTCTCGATCCGCGGCGAAGACGAGCGCGGCAACCTCGGCAACCGGATCGCGTTGATGCGCGGGCCGCTGCCGGTCTACGTCGAGGACCCGGTGCGCAGGCTGCGGACGATCAGCGAGGCGATGGAGGGCCTGAAGCGCTCCAAACAGGCGCTCGGTGCCGAAGTGATCTCCCGCTTCAACGACTTCGCGCCGCCGACCCTGCTCGCCCAGGCCTCGCGGATCAACTTCTCGACCCGGCTCTTCAACCTGATCGTCACCAACGTGCCGGGGCCCCAGGTCCCGCTCTACGTCCTCGGGCGCGAGATGCAGGAGGTCTTCCCGGTCGCCTTCCTGCCGCAGAACCACACCCTGGCGGTGGCGATCATGAGCTACAACGGCAAGGTCGGCTTCGGCCTGCTCGCGGACTACGACTCGATGGAGGACGTCGAAGCGGTCTCCGAGGGCATCACAGACTCGCTCGGCGAGCTGGAGCAGGCGGCCGGCGCCGCCACCGCTGCAGCCTGAGCTTCCGAACTCGGAGATTTACCGGGCGCATTGGACCGTTAAGTGTCCGAATTCGAGCGTCTACGCTTGAGTCGTGGCCCTCCTGGTCATCCTCTTCATCGTCGTGCCGATCGCGGAGTTGTTCGTGATCATCAAGGTCGGCGAACTGATCGGGGTCTGGCCGACCCTGGCCCTGCTGCTCGCCGACGCCCTGCTCGGCTCGCTGTTGCTGCGCTACCAGGGCCGCGGCGCCTGGCGGCGCTTCAACCAGGCTCTCGCCGAACGGCGCTTCCCCGGCAAGGAGGTCGCCGACGGTGTCCTGATCGTGATCGGCGGCACCCTCCTGCTCACCCCCGGCTTCCTCTCCGACATCGTCGGCCTGTTCCTGCTGATCCCGCCGACGCGGGCGATCTCTCGGCGCCTGCTCCGCGCCGTCACCGTGAGCCGCTTCACGATCGTCGGCATGCCGGGCCGCGGTGCCGGGCCAGGGCCTCAGGGCGGCACCCGCCCCTACGACTTCGACGCGACCGCCGAAGAGGTTCCGGACAACGGCGAGAGCCATCAGCTACCGCGGATCGACGACGAGTAAGCGGGCTAGAACCCGAGGGCGAACTTGGCGTCCTCGGTCATCATCTCCGGGGACCAAGCGGGGTCGAAGACCATCTTCGGATGGACCGCGGAGACGCCGGGGAGGTCGCCGACGAACTCCTTCATCTGCTCGGAGACCTGGGGGCCGATCGGGCAGGCCGGGGTGGTCAGCGTGAAGGTGACGTAGACGTCTTCGTTCTCGATCTCGACGTCGTAGACGAGACCGAGCGAGACGAAGTCGAGGCCGAGCTCGGGGTCGATGACCTCCTCGAGCGCCTCGAACACGTCCTCCTCGGTCAGCGCTTCGGTCTGCTCCTCTGCCATGGCTCAATGGTAGCCGGGTGAGGGCGGCGGGTCGGGTGGCAGCGGCTCCAGCGCGTCGGCCAGCCGCGCCAGGAAGTCGACCTCGGCGATCTCGCCGCGGCGGCTGACGCCGACGGCGACGAAGCCGAGACGCTCGTGGAGGGCGACGCTTGCCTCGTTGGGCAAGGTGATGCCGGCGCAGGCGACCTGGAAGCGCTGGCGCCGGAGCCGCTCGAGGAGGGCCTCGTAGAGGCTCGCGCCGTGACCCTGCCCGCGCTGCCCGGCGGCGACGTAGACCGAGACGTCGGCCGCCCAGCGGTAGGCGGGCCGCTCGCGGTGCCGGCAGGCGTAGGCGTAGCCGAGCACCTCTCCCCCGTCCCCGGCGACGAGCCATGGGTGGGTGGTCGAGGTCCGAGCGATGCGCGCCGCCATCTCCTCGGCGCTCGGTGCCCGCTCCTCGAAGGAGGTGGGGCTCGCCTCGACGTGGGGCGCGTAGATCGCGGCGCAGGCGACGGCGTCCCTTGCGGGGTCGGCATCGCGGATCGTGGCCGTGCCCATCGCGGCAATCTAGTTCCCCGCGCCGCACGACTCCTTTTCGCGCCAATAGGCTCCCGGCCGATGAGCGACTCGGGCCAGATCCTGCGGCGGTCGATCGGCATCGTCTTCTCCGACGGTGGGCTGCTGGCCCTCACCTCCGCCCTGCCCGCCGGTGCCAGCGAGCACGGCGAGGAGGAGGTCGCGGCCGTGCTCTGCGATCCCGACGCCGCCCCGGTCACCTTCGACCAAGCGCTGCTCTCGACCGAGTACGGCGAGGACGGCGTGCAGCGACGCGCCACCCTGGAGCTATGGCCGGACGCCGAGGACGGCCGGCCGCTGCGGGGCGCCGGGACGCTGATCAGCTCGACCTCGGTCAAGCGCCTCGGGCTGAACGCCGAGATCGCCTTCTTCCGCTGGTCGGTGGAGGGGCGCGAGGGGCTGGGCACCTACGAGGTGGCGCGGCCCGGTGGCTGAGATCGAGGCGATCGTCTCCGACTTCGGCGGCGTTCTGACGACGTCGCTGCTGACCTCCTTCATGGCGATTCAGGACGAGATCGGGATCTCGCCCGAGAACCTCGGCAAAGCGATGCGGGGCATCGCCGAGGAGGACGGCGAGAACCCGCTCTACGCGCTGGAGCGCGGCGAGATCGCCGAGGTCGACTTCCTGGCGCGGCTGGCCGACGCGCTGGAGCCGCTGCTCGGCCACCGGCCGCACCTGCACCGCTTCCGCGAGACCTATTTCGAGGCGCTCGACCCGAACCCGCCGATGATCGAGCTGATGCGCGAGCTGAAGGCGGAGGGGAAGCGGATGGCGATGCTGACCAACAACGTGCGCGAGTGGGAGCCCCTGTGGCGCTCGATGCTGCCGGTCGACGAGATCTTCGAAACCGTCGTCGACTCGGGCTTCGTCGGCTGCCGCAAGCCGGAAGCGCGGATCTACGAGCTGACCCTGGAGCGGATCGGCCTACCCGCCGAGGCCTGCCTCTTCGTCGACGACCTACTCCCCAACTGCGAGGGTGCCCGCACGACGGGTATGACCGTCGTCCACTTCCGCGAAAACGAGCAGGCGATCCCGGAGATCCGCGAGGCCCTGGCGTCCTAGTGCCGCCACCGCCAACCTTCGCCCGTTGCCGGCAAGGATCGGGGTTATGTAGACAGAACCTCCTCGTGAACGATCGTCGTCACGAGGAGGCCT
>WNFM01231853.1_pt2 | contig 74014 bp, 78 predicted proteins | sample 5400271 | NCBI WGS metagenome assembly WNFM01 (sample SAMN13153352, study PRJNA577476) | soil metagenome | isolation source: 60 cm saprolite on Douglas fir-dominated hillslope | place: USA:California | collected 2013-09-17
CGGTTTCGGGACGATAAAGCGCCGCGGGAGTGCAGGTTCGAGCAGCTGGACGAGGGGACTTAGAACAAGGGTTCCTGGCCGGCGGGTCCTGCCGGGGCGACATCCCCCGCCCCACCGCCACCCGCCGGAGGAGCGCTTTGCCCAGCCGCGCTGGAGGCTCGGTTCGCTGGGTTACTCCGGTTGCGGCCCCAGCCTTTCAAGGCTCGGGTCGTGTGCTTGCGCTGAGCTGGCCGCATGTATGCCCGGTCGTTGGCGTAGAGCTGCTCGTAGCGGGGGAGGAGGTCGGGGCGTTTGGTCTCCAGCCAGGCGAAGAAGACGTCCTTCACCTCGTCGCGGAGGTGGAGGGCTACGCCGCCCAGGAAGGTCGCGCCGGCCTTGCGGGCTCGCTCGACGATCGGGCGGACCTGGTCGGGGCTGTCGTTGATGCCGGGCATCAGTGGGGCGATGAGGACGCCGGAGTCGATGCCGCGCCGGCGCAGCTCGGCGACCGCGTCGAGGCGAGCGCTGGGGCTGGGGGTGTGCGGCTCGGTCGCGCGCCACGCGTCCTCGTCGAGGGTCGGCACCGAGAGGTTGACCGAGACGGGCAGGTGCTTCGCCATCCGCTCGTAGATGTCGACGTCGCGCATGACCAGCGGCGACTTGGTCAGCACCGAGACCGGCGTCTCGGCCTCCTCCAGCGCCGCCAGGATCTCCGGCATCATCCGGTAGCGGCTCTCGACCCACTGGTAGGGGTCGGTGTTCGTACCCAGCGCCACCAGCTCCCGCTTCCAGCTCGGCCGCGCCAGCTCCGCCCGCAACCGCTCCGGCACGTTGACCTTGACGACGATCTCGCGCTCGAAGTCCCGGCCGGCGTCGAAATCCAGATAGGTGTGAGTTCTTCGAGCGAAGCAAAAAACGCAAGCATGAGTACATCCTCTGTACTGGTTGATCGTGTAGCTGAACCCGTAGCGGCCGCCGGGCACCTGGTTCAGGGCCGAGCGGGCGCGGACCTCGTGGAAGTTGATGCCCATCGCCTCGGGGGCGTCGAAGGTCCGCACGACGGCGCCGTCGCCGACTCCCGGCAACCGCAGGTCGTTCTCGACTCGCTGCTCGTCCCAACGCATGCGAACACATGTTCGCATAGGCGGTGGACGGACGGGCTAGATGCTGGAGCCGGTCTCGTCGCGCCGGAAGGCCTCGAGCTGACCGAGCGCTTTGGAACGGGCTTTGGCGCGCAGGGGTGGCAGCAGGGCGACCAGGTTGCCGGTCGGGCCCAGCGCCTGCTTCGCCCAGCGGCGGAAGTCGAAGTCGTCGACGTGGTCGGCGATCCTGCCGTCCTCGGCGAAGCGGAGCTTCGCCTGGATGTCGTTGACCACGGGGCGGCCGGTGGAGAAGGTGTAGCGGGCGATCCAGTGGGCCGAGCCGGTCTCCTCGCCGGCCTCGTGCTTGTGCAGCTCGATCTTCAGGTCGGTGGCGCGCCCGGTCAGCATCCGCCACATCGCGCCGATCTCGTCTCCCTCGAGATCGCCGAACGCCGGGTCGTGAAAATGGGCCCCCGGGGCGTAGCAGGCGGTCATCGCGGTGCCGTTGCATTCGCCGAACGCCGCATAGAGGCGCTCGATCGTCGCGCGGTTGGCCTCGGCGGACACGTGCCCACCCTACGCGCTATTGGCGGGGCAGCTCGCCGCGAATGACATACCGGAGGACGTCGACCACCTGCTCGGCCTCGCGCGCGGTGGCCTGGGCGGCGCGGTCGACCTCCTTCAGCGCGTGGTCCAGCTCGGCGTCGTGGAGGGTGAGGATCGGCTTGCCGAGCGCGGCGGCGAAGCCGGCGTCGAACGCGGCGTTCCACTGGCGGTACTTGTCGCCGAAGCGGACGACGACGAGGTCGGCGGCGCGGATCAGCGTCTGGGTGCGGATCGCGTTGACGCCGGCGCCCTTGTGGTCGCGCCAGAACGGGTCGCTCTCCTCCCCCAGCGTGCCGGTGGCGGCGTCGTCGGAGGCGGCGTGGTCGGTGACCGGGGCCGAGAAGGAAACGGGCAGGCCGGCCTCCCGCGCCCCGGCTTCGATCCGCTCGCGCCAGTCGGAATGGATCTCCCCGGAGAGATAGACGTTCCAGGTCCGCTCGGCCATCGGCCAAATCCTAGACAAGCCACGAGTCTGCTCTGACCCCCGATATACGGGGGTAAATGCAGATTGTCGCGGCTGGTACGCTATTTAACGTGAACGTAAGAAAGAAGTTCGTGGCGCGTGCCGGGGTCGACGCCGGCCACGAGCACTACAAGTGGTGGGCGCTCTCCTGCACCAGCCTGGGGATGCTGCTGGTGGCGACCAACTCGGGGACGCTGATCATCGCCCTGCCGGACCTCGAGCGGGCGCTCGGCACCAGCCTGCTGGAACTGGTCTGGGTGATCCTCGCCTACATGATCTCCTCGACCGTGCTGGTCCTCACCGCCGGCCGGCTCTCGGACCTGTTCGGCCGCAAGACGGCCTTCGTCGGCGCCTTCCTCATCTTCGCTGCCGCCTCGCTCGGCGCCGGCTTCGCGGCCGACGGCACCCAGCTGATCCTCTGGCGGATCCTGCAGGGGATCGGCGGCGCCTTCATCTTCGCCAACGGCCCGGCCCTGGTCACCGACGCCTTCCCGCGTGAGCAGCTCGGGCTGGCGATGGGCACCAACACGATGGTCGCCGCGATCGGCCTGGTCCTGGGACCGGTCCTCGGCGGCGCCCTCGTCACCATCTCCTGGCACTGGGTCTTCTGGTTCAACGTGCCGCTGGCGTTGGCCGGCGCCGCCTGGGGCGCCCTCGTCCTGCGCGAGCTGTCCCGGCGCGACGCCGTCCGCGGCCTCGACCTCGGCGGCACCCTCACCTTCGTCGTCGGCCTGACCGGGCTCGTCTACGGGATCTCCCGCGGCGGCATCTCCGGTTGGAACGACCCGCTGGTCGTCGGCAGCCTTGCCATCGCGGCACTGCTGCTGCCGCTGTTCGTGCTGATCGAGCACCGCGGCAGGGCACCGATGCTCGACCTCTCGATCTTCCGCAACCGCCTCTTCGCGGCCGCCACCGCCGCCGCCTTCATCAACGGGCTCTCGCGCTTCGCCCTGATGTTCATCTTCGTCTTCTACTACCAGGGCGCGCAGGGAGACGACCCGATCACGGCCGGGATCAAGCTGGCTCCGATGGCGATCGGGATGCTGGTCTCCTCGCCTCTCGCCGGGATCTGGGCCGACCGCCACGGCTCCCGCACGCTGGCGGCGCTGGGGATGCTGGTCACCGCCCTCGGCCTGGCGCTGATGACGACCCTGCGGGCCGACTCGCCCTACTGGCAGGGGATGGTCTGGCTGGCCCTGGTCGGGATCGGCTCGGGGATGTTCAACTCGCCCAACACGGCGGCGATGATGGGCACGGTGCCGACCGAGCGGCGCGGGATCGCCGCTGGCGCCCGCACGATGCTGCAGAACACCGGCGCGGTGATCTCGATCGCCTTCGTGCTGGCGATCGTCACCGCCGCGGTGCCGAAGCCGGTCCTCTTCAAGATCTTCTCCGGCCTTGCCTCCGGCTTGACCAGCGCTCAGCTCGACCCCTTCATCAACAACATGCACACGGCGCTGTGGGTGCTGGCCGCGACCTCGGTCCTCGGCGCCGGCGTCTCGCTGCTGCGGCCGCGCGACGAGAGCGCCCCGGAGCGCGGTGGCTCCCCCGCTTTGGAAATCGACGAGGCGATCGCCGAGGAGATCGAGGCGATGCCGTGAGCACGCCGCGCGGAGAGCTGCGGATCGGCGACGTCGCCAGGCTGGCCGGGACGACGCCGCGGACGATCCGCTACTACGAGGAGATCGGCCTGCTGCCGGCGGCCAGCGGGCGCGAGCCCGGCGCCCACCGCACCTATGCCGAGGCCGACGTCGAGCGGCTGACCGATCTGCTGCGGCTGAAAGACCTGCTCGGGGTCTCCCTGGAGGAGCTGAAGGAGCTGGTCGAGGCTGAGGGAGCCCGCGCTGCGCTGCGCCGCGAGTGGCGGGGAGGCGTCGAGGATCCGGTGCGGCGGCGCCAGATCCTCGAGCAGTCGCAGAATTACATCGGCCACCAGCTGGAGCTCGTGCGCCGTCGCCGCGACGAGATCGCCAAGCTCGAGGCCGAGCTGTTGGCCAGGCGCAGGCGCGTGCAGGGGCTGCTGCGCGGGCTAACCGTCACCTGAGGGCGAGGCCGCGGCCGGGGCACCCGCCGTCTGCTCCTCGAAATGCTTGCTCAGCATCGTCACCTGGCCCTGGTAGTTGGAGCCGAGGCTGGCGCCGTAGAGGCGCTCGGCGGGTGCCGCCATCCGCTCCAGGCCTAGCTTGCAGACTGGCTGGCGGTGCTCGACCATGAAGGAGACGTCGCGGGCCCGCACCTCCAGGGCGGCGCGGCTGCCGTGGTTCTGCCCCTCCGGGTCGTAGCCGAAGCCGGGGTCGAAGAAACCGGCGTAGTGGGTGCGCAGCTCGCCGGCAGTGGGGTCGTAGGCCATCATCTCGGCGGCGATCTGCGGCGGGATCGAGACCCCCTCGGCCGAAAGCAGCAGGTAGAAGATCTCCGGCTCCAGAACGACTCGGCCGCCGGCCTCGGGGAAGACGGGGTCCCAGTAGTCGGTCCAGCGATAGGCGCGGACCCGCGAGAGGTCGACCGGAAGGCTGTTCTTCTTCGCCCGGTAGCCGACCGTGCGATCGGCCGGACCCGAGAGGTCGAGGCTGAGGAAGAGGCCGTCGGCGAGCGCGAGGTCGGACCGCGGCACGGCGTCCGAGCCGACGTAGAGCAGCGGCGAGGAGTCCTGGAGCTCGCGGATGTCAGCGTCGCCGAGGCGGACCTCGCCGCGCGCGATCCGCAGCTGGTTGAGCGAGAGCCCGGTCTTCACCTGGATCGCGAAGGAGCGCGGCACGACCTCCAGGTAGAGCCTGCCGCGGTAGCCGGCGCGGACGTCGTCGAAGCGGTGGTGGCGGTCGGTGATGACCCGGGTGAAGACGTCGAGGCGGCCGGTCGAGCTCTTCGGGTTGGCCTTCGCCCGGACGTCCTCCGGCAGCGCCAGCTCCTCGATCAGCGGCACCAGGTAGGGGCGGTCGCGCTCCAGGACGGCACCGTCGCGCAGGTCGACCTTCTGGAAGGCGACCCCCTCGATCTTCTCCTCGACGGTCGAGTCGACGTCCGGCAGGAAGGAGCAGCGCAGCGCCCAGGCGAAGTCGCCGAGGCGCAGGTCGATGCTGGCCGGCTGGACCGCCTCGGGGCGGATCCGGTAGTCGCCGGAGCTGACCCACTCCGCCTCGATCGCCCGGTTCAGCTCCTGCGAGGGGAAGACGCCCGGGGTCGGCTCGCTCATCCCGCAGAGATTATTCGCCTCGCCTCGGCGGCGCCCAGGTAGGGCGTCAGCGCGAACTCGAGCACGTCGGGAAGCAGCTCGCCGAGCCGCTCCGTCTCGCTCGCGAGCACGCGCCGGCCCAGCAGGGAGGCGATGCCGCCGACCACGGCCTCGTCGGTCGCCTCCGGCACCGCTTCCCCGTCGGGCGCCTCGGGAGCGCCGTCGCGCAGGTAGGGGACGAAGCTCTCGACCGCCGCCTGGTAGCGATCGTAGACGCCGCGCCCGGCGCGAAGCCCCTCGACCAGGGTGATGCTGGCGAGGGCGGGGTCGCTTGCGAGAAGGGCGAAAAGAGACGCGAGCCCGTCGCGCACGCGCGGCGGCCATTCGGCCTGCTCGTGCCTGGCGCAAGCTCGCAGGACCTCCTCGCGGATCCGCTCTATCGCGGCTTCGTAGGCGGCGAAGAAGCAGTCATCCTTACTCTCGAAGTGTTTGTAGAAGTCACTCTTCGAAACCCCGGCTCTGCGACCGATCGATGACACAGTGGTCTTTTCGTAACCCACCTCGTAGAGGACTTCGGTCAGCCCGGCGATCAGCCTTTCGCGCTGATTTCTTGCGACGAACTCGGGGGAAAGACCGTGGCGTCCACGGGGCAGGCGCTCCATTTGCCCGCTGGAGTCTGCCACCGTACTGTCGGTTTCGTCAGCTCGTGCCGGGCCCGGGATTCGCTACACCGCGGTACGGAGAGAGCACGAACTCGGTCAGTTCGGGCAGTAGGTCCAGCGCCTGTTCGGCCTCGCCACGCCGAATCTGCTGGTGAAGGATCCAGGCCACTCCGCCAACCAGCGTCTCCTCGATCGTGTCCGGCAGGCCGGTGCCCTGGGGCACGCTCCCGCGCAGCAGCTCGATGAATTGGCGGACCGCCTCGTCGCAGCGCGCCGACGACGCCGGAGTCGCCGAGAGCGCCTCGATCACCCACGTGCGCGCGTACGCCGGTTGCTCGGCGACGTAGGTGAGCAAGGCCGCCAGACCAGCCTCTATCCGCTGCCGCCAGTCCTCGCTGGCCGCCTCACATGCCGCTTCGACCCGCTGCCGCGCCTCCGCGATAGCGCCGTCGAGCGCCGTCAGGAAGACCTCTTCCTTGCCCTCGAAGTTGTCGTACAGCGTCTTGCGGGCAACGCCCGCGCGGCGGACGATGTCGGCGATGGATGTCGCCTCGTAACCGCTCTCGGCGCTCAACTCCGCGATCGCGTCCATGATGCGACGCTTCTTATGGGCGGCGACGAACTCTCTGGGGAGCAGGGGCCGCGTCGGTTTCATCCGAGCCGGCTTCACCTGGGCCCCCCTGGCCTGGGGCGGAGGCATCCGCTAAAGAATAACTGCGGCCTCTAAGAGCGGGAGCGTGCCAGCAACCCTTCTGGTACCGTAAAAAAACTTCTGTCGTTCTCCTTAGAAACGAGCAGGTTTCTCGATGTCGGATCGAATTCAACTAAACCAGGAGACGCTCATCGCCGCGATCGGCGACAGTTGGTCACCGGCCCAGGTCGGAGCCGCCATGGAGCTGCTGGCGAGAAGCGAGGGTAGGTTTCCCTCCGGGGCTCGCAAACTTCCCTCCGACCTGATCAGCGCGGTGCAGCGCGAGCGCCTGATGGTGGCGATGCTCAAGGCGGCCTCCGAGCTCGGGTACCGGGAAGCCAACGTCCAGGCCGTGATCGAGCGTGCCGGCGTCTCCCGTCCCACCTTCTACGAGCACTTCGCCAACAAAGAAGACTGCTTCCTCGTCGCCATCGACACGACCGCCACCCGACTCCGCAACAGGGTCGCGGAGGCCGCTCGCCAGGGGGGCGGCAACTGGCGCGACCGGTTGCGACTCGGACTGGAAGAGCTTCTGCGCTTCATCGCCACCGAACCCGACACCGCGCGCACCCTGATCGTCGAGGCGCGCGCGGCCAGTTCCGAAGCCGCGCGGCGGCGCGACGACCTGGTCAGCCACTTCGCCGACTGCATCGACACACAGGCGCGGGAGCTGCTCCCCGACGGCCGTTCCCACTCGGCGATCACGGCATCCGGGATCGCCGGCGGCATCGAAGCCCTCCTCTACGCCCGGGTCAGCAAAGGGGAGTTCGGCGATCTCGAATCCCTCCTCCCCTCGATGATGTATTTCGTGGTCCTCCCCTATGAGGGCCACGAGGCCGCCGGTGAGGAGCTTGCGGCGACGGTGCGCTGAGCATCGCCCCTGGGTCAAGAACCTGGTCTTCCAAAAGCCAGCCATCTCGCCGGCTTCGCCACCGCCGGCGCGACCGCCCAGATCGTGACCCTGGCGCTGCTGGTCCCCCCGCCGACCGCAATCTGGGGTGTCGGCAACCAGGAAGCATAAACTCCCCTCTTTCCCGGTCTTAGAGCAGGCCGGGATAGGACGCAGGAGCATGGCGTGCTCTGCACGCGAGCGACCGAGGACGCCGCCCGGCGCAGCTCAAAGACCGGGAAACGGAGGGGGTGGGATTCGAACCCACGAGCGCCTTGCGACGCCAACAGTTTTCGAGACTGCCCCGTTCAACCGCTCCGGCACCCCTCCGGGGAAAAACAGCCAGGGCCTAATTCTAGGGTCGCCGGACGTCGGGCGACATGGGGACGGAACTTCACGCCTAAAGGACTGGGCGCTGCTGCCGATCAAGCCATGTGGACGGCGGCGAGCAGACCCCAGCTGGGCGATTCTTCGACAACCATCCCCGGCTGCTGCGCGGGCTGGCGCTGCTGGCGCTGCTCTGGGGGCTCGGCTATCTGACCTGGAGGGTGGGCTGGAGCGGCGAAGGGGCGAGCCCGGTCGTCTTCGCGATGCTGCTCGTAACCGAGCTCTACGGGCTGTACGCGCTGGCGACCCTCACCTGGTTCTCCTGGTCGCGGCCCATGGCGCGGCGGCCGGAGACGACGCCAGGCCGTGAGGTCGACGTCTACGTCTGCACCTACGACGAGCCGGCCGAGGTCGTAATGGCGACCCTGGCCGGATGCCGCGCCCTGACCTACCCGCACACCACCTGGCTGCTCGACGACGGCCGCCGGCCGGAGATGAGGAAGCTGGCCGAGCTGGCGGGCGCCCGCTACCTGACCCGCTCCGACAACTCCCACGCCAAGGCCGGCAACCTCAACGCGGCGCTGCCGCGGACGAGCGGCGACCTGGTCCTGGTGCTCGACGCCGACCACGTGCCGATGCCCGACACGCTCGACGCGCTCGTCGGCTACTTCGACGACGAGCGGATGGCCGTGGTGCAGACCCCGCACGACTTCTTCAACCACGACTCGGTCCAGCACTACGTCGTCGGCCGCCACGAGCAGTCGCTCTTCTACCGGGTGGTCTGCCCCGGCAAGGACCGCCACGGGGCCGCCTACTGGTGCGGCTCGGCGGCGCTGATCAATCGCCAGGCGCTGCTCGACATCGGCGGCGTCGCCACCGAGACGATCGCCGAGGACTTCCACACCACGATCCGGCTGCTGCGCCACGGCTGGCGGACCCGCTACCACGACGAGGTCCTGGTCCAGGGACTTGCCCCGCACGACCTCGACGGATACCTGCTGCAGCGCGACCGCTGGGCACGCGGCAACCTCGCCGTCTTCACCCTGTCCGAGTCCCCCCTGCGCGCCCGCGAGCTGCGGCCGCTGCAGCGCCTCTCCTACCTCTCCAGCCTGCTCGCCTACCTGGCGCCGCCGATGCGCCTGTTGCTGCTGCTGACGCTGGGGCTGGTGCTGTGGACCGGCGAGCTGCCGATGAAGATCAGCGTCGCCGCGCTGGCGGCGCTCTGGCTGCCCTCGGTGGCGCTCAACCTCAGCGCCGGCGCGGCGCTGGCGCGCGGCTACATGCGGATCCCCGAGACCGCCCACTACGAGCTGCTGACGATGGAGATCTACACCCGCGCCCTGCGCTGCGCCGTTCGGCCGAGCCGCACCGCCTTCAAGGTGACGCCAAAGCAGGGTCGCGACGGCGGCGGCATCGAGGCGATGCGAAAACTCCCCCTGGTGCTCTTCTGCACCGTCCTGCTGGGCGCCGGCACGCTGCTGCGGCTACTCGACCTGGCGGGTGCCGGGCCGCTGCCGGACATGCCCGGGATCGCCGCGGTGATCGTGCCGCTGCTGGGCCTGATCGAGCTGCGGCGCCTGGGGAAGACTCTGTTCGCGGTCGGGCGGCGGCGTCAGCGCCGGCTGGTCTACCGCTTCGAGGGCGACGCCGAGGCACACTGCTTCTCCGAGGATGGCCACGTCCCGGCGCGGCTCGTCGACGCCAGCGCCTCCGGGGTCGGGCTGGTCGCCGAGGCCCCGCTCGCCGTCGGCACGCGGCCGGCCGTGCTGCTGGAGCTGGCCGACGCGACCGGCGCCAGCCACGAGGTGACTGCCCAGGTCGAGGTGCGCAGCTGCCGCGAGGCCGACGGCCGCTTCCTGATCGGCGCCACGATCGCCGATATCGACCCCGACTCCCGTCTGCGACTGATGGAATGGTGCTACGTCGTCTGCAGCCACGAGCGCCTGCGCGGCCACCGTCCGAGCGCGCCGACGCCGGAGACCGACGCGATCGTCGTCTCCCTCGGCGAGTATCGGGACGCCCCGATCGTTGCCGAAGCGACCACCCTCCCGGCCACGGCGCAATAGCTAGGCTTTCCAGGCACCTGGAGAGGTGTCCGAGCGGCTTAAGGAGCGCGACTGGAAATCGCGTGGGCGGGGTTAACCCGCCTCGTGGGTTCGAATCCCACCCTCTCCGCCAAAGTTTCAAAGATCGAAACGCCAGCAGCAGAAGGCGATCCTTCGGGGTCGCCTTCTGCTTTGGCTGCCGCAATGCGGATTCGCTCGGCTTCGGCTAGGACTTCCTTGGCCAAGCCATCGGACAGCAGCACGGCGTAGGGGTCGGTCAGTTCGGCGTCTATGACCCGGACGCGCAGCTCGCCCCTTTCCTCGTCCCACTCGGGCTTGACCTTGAGCTTCTTGAAGAACGCCTGGTTGTAGCCGCGCCTGGTTTGGTCGTCGGCTGCCTCGTAGAAGGTGGCAACGTCGTCGGCCAGCTCCAACGCGATTCGCAGTGTCTTGGCGTCGAGCCGTAGCCGGTCCTCGGTTTCAGCGAGGGACTGCTCGGCGGTTTCAATCTCGCGCTGCATCCGCAGGCGCTCGTCCCGGAAGGCATCCGGTGAGATGCTGTCGCCCTCCTCAATGTGCAGGCGCAGGAGCCGAGCCTGTTGATCCTTCAAGCTGGCGACCAGCTCAGTCTTGGCGTCCCTGACCTGGACGACAGCCTGTTGGCTGACGGCCACCATCTCCTGAATGGCCGCGTTGCGCTCGGCGACTTCCTCATGGCTGATCTGTACCGGCCGCTCGGCGTAGTAGCGCACGATTGCGTCCTCGATCAGCTCCGGGCGCATATTGGCCCGCTGCGGACAGCCCGTGCCGTTGACACGACCGCTACAGAAGAAGTAGGCGTACTTGGAGCCGTTGCGGCCGGTGCTGATGCCATAGGTGAGGCGCTGTTCGCAGGCATCGCAAAAGACGCTGCCCTTGAGGTAGTGGCTGTGCTTCTGCGGGCGTTCACCAGCCACCCGCTTTTCATCGAGCAACGCTTGCACTCTGTCGAAGGTGTCCTCATCGACCAGCGGCTCGTGCCGTCCACGGAAGGTTTGCTCGTCAGAAGTGCCGCGCTTGTAGACGATCCACCCGGCGTAGTAAGAATCGCGCAGAATGCGCTGCAAGGCCGAAGTCCCGACCTTGTGTTCAGCTCGTCGCTTTGTCAGCCGGGAACGTAGGCCCAGGCGATACAGCTCTTTAGCGAGGCTGGAGAGCGAGTAGTCGCCGCTGCCGTAGAGCTTGAAAGCGGCGGTCAGGAAAGCGTGGCGCTTTGGGTCAAAGCTGACGCTCGGGAGCTGGCGGCCATCGGGCAGCCGTTCAACATCGTTGATGTAGCCGAGCCGGGTGAAGCCGTAGGTGCCGCCGTTCTTGGCCTTTTGGTAGATGCCCTGGCTGACGTTGCGGCCGGTCTTCATCGACTCGTACTGGTTGTTGAGGGCAAACATGCCCTCCATGAAGAAGGACTCCGGCGTGTCGTCGCCGACCATCGGCTCGGTAATGGAGATGAGCTTCGCCCCGGCCTCGTTGACCAGCTCACGGGTTCGCCAGTGGTCGAGCTGATTACGTGCCCAGCGGTTGAGCGCCCAGACGATCACGTAGTCAATGCGGGTCGCCTCGCGCTGGTTGCGGCGCTTCAGTTCGTCCAGCATCTCCAGGAAGTCGGTGCGCTTGTGCAGGTCAACGAAGGCGCTCTTGCCGGGGTCGGAAAACTCGCGGACTATCTCGGCGTTGAGCTGGTCGGCTTTGTCTTCGGTGGCCTCGCGCTGAGCGCCGATGGACAGCCCATCGCGGTCATAACCGGTGTTGACCTGGCCCTAGGAGGACACCCGCAGGTAGACGAAGGCCCGCTTGCTCGGCACCTGCTCCGGTGCTGTAGTTACTGTCCCGTTGGACGATTTCTCGGTGGTCATATCCACCCCCTTTCTCGCTTGTATTAGTAATGGGTTGCTACTTATAAGTATACCTAAGTCATCGGACGCAATCACGCAGGTGTGCGATGTTCGTTACTCATTTGGTGTGTGCTTACAGCGCGCACGGCCTCAGCAAACAGCACCACTGCAAACAGCTCTTGGGCCGAGCTCGGCAGGCGCGCGATGCAGTCCTCAATGACGCTGGCCCGCTCGTCGTCCGGCGCCAGCCACAGGGTCTTGGGAAAGACGCCGCGCTCGGCTTGCTCCCTGCCGCTGGCCTCGTAATCCAGGTAGAGCTTTAGCTGTCGTTCCAGCGCTCGGCTACCCTCGGTTCCCATGTCAACCTCGATGAAGTAGCTGTCCTCATAGGCTCCAACTCCCAGCCGAACGTAGCTGTCCGGCTTGAGCGTGCATCGCTGGCCGTGCGTCCCGCCATAGCTGCGCCAACAGGCCGGTTCGCCGTCCAGCGTCAGCAGCTCGATAATCCGGGAGCGGTCGGCTTCTACAAGCAGCGTATGCAGCTCGGCGACCTTGAGGGCGTGATCCACGAACAACGTCCCCGGAACGTGCGACCGCCGCCTGCGTCCTTCGGGTTGCCAGCCACGCTCTACGCCCAGGCGTTGTCCGGCCGGGGCCAGCCGGTAGATGAAGCCAGCGCTGCCAGCGCGCACTCCCCCGACGCGCCGAGCCAGGCGCTCAAGGCAGCCGAGCCGAACAAGGCGCAAGAGTGCCCGGCGTGCAGCCCGAGCATTAGCTACCGCATCTGAGCTGTCAGCGAAGTGCAGGCGGGTGAGCTGGGAGCCGCTAACGAAGCGCAGGTCAGACACGCGCCTGAGGACTTCAAGGTCGCGTGTGGTGAGCTGCGCGCCCAGGTCGCGGATGACTGCCGCCGTCAGGTAGCGTGCCGTCATTGTCCACCCCATTTGGGAGTAGTAGTCAGTGGCAAATTTCGCCGGATTTCCAGATTGCGGTGGGGAATGCCTGGCTGCCAACACGACGCGACCGGACGGGCGAACGGCGAGGTCATGACGGCCTCCGGCGCTTGCGGCCAACCGGGGCGGCCGGACGCTGAGGGCGGCTAACCTGGCGGCGCAGGGCAGCCTCGATCTCTGACCTGGGGTGCGCGAAATGGGCACGTGACGCGGCCCGTACCGCTGCCGCACTCCCCAGTGGTTCAGGCGGCGGCGGGGTGGTCAGCGTCACCGGCCGGGCGGTGCTGCCGTTCTCAAGCGCAACCTGCGCGGCGATGGAGTAGGCATCAAGCGCTTGCAAGTCGGCGGCCGTCAAGGCGGGCAAGAACAGCGGCTCCAGCTTCTTGGCGTCACTGCCACTCAAGGCGAAGACGGCCTTACTCCGGGCGTTGGCCAGGATGACCTCGCGCAGCTCCTTGGGAAGCTGCTCTAGATTCTGATGGGCCACCGTGAGGCTCAACCCGTACTTGCGGCCCTGGGCGAACATCTCATCCCACGGGATCGGTGCGTCGGCAAAGTCCCTGTACCTCATCGACGTACAGGCCGAAGGGACGGCGGCGCTTGCTCGGCAAACCGGCCCGCTCGGCGGCAGCCTGCCAAAGCCCGGTCAGTACCAGGCAGCCCAGGAGTTGTGCCGTCTCAGCACCGATGAGGCCCTTGGGCAGGTGAACCAGCAGCACCTTGTCCTCAGCCATAACCCGCTTGAGCGACGTGGCCGGTGCAGGCTGGCCGATGATGGCCCGGATCGCCGGGCGAGCGGTGAACTGCCGCACCTTGTTGAGCAAGGGCGCGACGACCGTGGCCTGTTCGCGCACGGACAGGTTCTCGAACCACTGCCAGTCCGGGCCGAGGCCCAACGGGTCGTCCAGGTCAGTGAGCACGCGGGCGCGGAAAGCCGGATCGAGGTACAGCCGTGGCAGGTCAAGCAAGGTGGAGCCTCCCCGACGGGCCAACGTCAGCAGGCCCATGTGGGTGAGCTGAGCAGTGCGCGGCCCCCAGAACGCCTCCCAAAGGCGCTGGAATAGCTCGCCAAGCTGGTCGGCCACCAGCGAGGGGTCTTTGGCTCCGGCGAACGGGTTGAAGCCGATCGCGTAGTCAGGGTCGATCGGGTCGAGCAGCATCACGTCGTCAATGCGCTCGGCGGGGATGACGTCGAGCAAGTCATTGATGAGATCGCCATTCGTCTCCAGCACCACCAGGCCGCGCCCTTGCCGGAGGTCGTCTTGGATCAGGTTCTTGAGCAGGCTGGTCTTACCGGTGCCGGTCGGGCCGAGGACGTAGAGGCCGCGCGTGGACGCCGCCGGCGAGATGGCGACTGGACGCGATAGTCCAGTGAAGTCACTCATGCCCAGCACTCGGCCCCATTGCGACAGGGCGACGCTCGGAACCAGGCGCTTGGCCGCGCCTAACTCCAGGCCGGGAATGTCGGGACTGTCAACCGGCCACCCGATAACAGCCGCCAGTTCGGGGGCGCTGAGGTAGCGGCCGCGCCGGGCGAACAGATGCGCTACCTGCCCGTACCAGTAGGGGTCGGCGGTGAGCTGGCCATGCGGCGTCGCCAGGCTACGGAGTACCGCGCTGGTGCGCTGCATAAGCAGCGAAGCACGGGCGGGGTCGGGCGCTACTACATGCAGTTCACCATGTCCGGCGAGACCCGGCAGCGCGAGCTTGGCGCGCAAGGTTCTGAGCCGCCCGACGAGCTGATTGTCCGGCAGGTCGGGCAAGCGGGGTCGCGGTGCGGAGCGCAGCGTCCAGGTGAGGCGGACGGACTCATCCGGCTCTAGCGGGAACAGGCTGGACAAGAGGCTGGCGGCGATTGCCCCCAGCTCGTCGGTACGGAGCGCAGCCACCACCGGACTCAGTTGCCAGAGCACGCGCCGCCCGGCTGTTTGCGCCGGGGCTTCAATGGGCTGGACCCGCAGACTGGGAATGGCGGCGCGCAGGTTGCCGAGTGCGGCATCGGTTGCCGCTGGGCTAACCGCCAGCCGGTGGGTGATGCCGTCAGCGGTAGCGCTCAGATCGAAGACTAGGCGGGTGCCGTGTTCAGGTCTTGCGGAAACCTGAGCTGAAACCAGTTCAACCCGGCGCGCTTCATCGCTTTGGTCGCCCCTTGGCTGCTTCACCCTGGGCGACGATCCGGGCGTACTGAAGTAGCGCCCAGGCGAAGCGATCCCAGTCCGGTTTCTCCCGCCGCTCGGCTTGGACTGATACCCGCGTGAGGCGCTTCTTTGTGTTCTTTATCTTTCTTGGCATGGCTTGCCCCCTTTCTCTTGACTTATTGCCGGTCACATTGGGGGCACGAACCGCACTCTCTCATCAAACGTAACCTTCTATTATCTGATGGCTTTAGTGAGTCGGTCAAGTGTGGTATTTACATTGATTGCGTTAGTGGCGGGTGTGGAAAAAGACCAGGCGCAGGACAACAGCGACTATGCCCACGGCTACTACAAGCGGCACCAGGGCGTGGCTGAGGGCAATCAATGAGGGAGCAAGTGTCGCGACGATCATCAACCCTGCCACAGCAGTCACAATCACAGTTATCGGTGATTTCATGGCTCGTCGTCGCTGTCCAATATTTCGACGATTCTGTGTTCCAATAGCCCAGCGTCTCGCCGCTGCTCACTCTTTGCGTAGGCGACATCAAGTTGCCGACGGATGCGGTGCAGCTCGACAGCCGCTTTCATGACACTCTCTGGATCGAGAGGAGGCTCAGGCTTTCGCGGCTTGAGCTGGGCGAACGCGAGGAGAAGAACTGCGATGGTCAAGGCGACGATTACCCAAGTCATGGTCGCCTCCGTCGCCCAAGGGCATACAGCAGGTGCAGCTTGTCGGCCATGACTCCGGCCGCCTCCGGCCGTCCCTCGCCAGTAGCCCATCTGGCGGCAGCCTGGTCTATTTCCGCAGAAATGAACGGGTCGGCTGGCTCAACGGGAGCCACCGCGTCTGTTGAGCCGTGGTGGGACAGAAACCAGCGGGCTGCCAGTAGTCCTGCGATAGCGCCGCCCAGCGGAGCTAGGACAGTCGGTAGAAGGAGGGTGAGCATGTCGATCACCCTCCGAAGCGCCGGGCTATCCGACGAATATCAATGGCACTTTGCTGGGCGACCATACGCGCCACTAGCTCCTTTTTTGCTGGGGAACTTCCGGCTCGCTCAAGTCCCCAGTCCAAGACGTTCATCTCCTCCTCCAAAGCGGTGCGGGTCACGTCAGATATGGCCTGGCTATCGATGCGGTCGCACTCCGCCTGACGGCGCGCGTCGAGGTTGTATTCGTAGATGTCTAGCTCAGTGTTTTGCTTGGCCCGGGCGGCTCGCGCAAGGACCCGCGAGGGACTTGCGTCAGTCAGACGCGCTGGTAGGTTCGGCATCGGTGTGCTCCTTTAGTTGATCGAGAATTGAGGACACCCCCGGACTTGTGCCGGGGGGCAAAGCAGCTTGGGGAGGGTCGGCCTGGTGGCGCTCAGCGCGTATCAGGCCCGCGAGGTCGGGGGTATTGCGATGTTCGCTCAGGATTGCCCGGCGCAGAGTCTCGTCCTGGCCGTAGCTGAGGCGCTGCTCGTATAGGGGGCAGTCCGGCGGTGGGGGACAAACACGCGGTGGCGTCATACGATTACCTTCTCGAAGCACGTGACCGTTTGCCAGCCATCTTCCGGACGCTCCGGAGCGTCCGGAAGATTCCGGTCGCTCTGATGGCTAACCCGGTACAACTTGGGTGTGAGTCCGCGAACGGACGATCTCCGGGAGGCGCTCCAGGCCAACGTAGCCACGCTCTACGAGCATGGCCTTGACCCTGCTGTCGGATCAGCCACGATCTCGGTTGTGGCGGCTCTGGCCGGCGCTCTAAGTCAGCAAGCCGGTGAGGAGGACGACGGCTACAAAGTCGTCAAGGACTTCTTGTACCGCGTTATCGGGGAAGTTGCAGAGCGCGTTGCCAAGTTGCCGAAGCGAAAGCACGTTACCCCGAAACAAGCAGCCGATGGGTTGCATGAGGTCTTTGGCATTGGAAGGAGCGGATACCACGAAGGCAAGCTCGACCGGGAGAATCGCGGCGGGCAGTCATGGGGCTACTCGCATGAAGCTTTCCGCCGTGCTAAGCGAGATGGCATCGAAATCCTTGAGGAAATTATCTTTGAAGAACTCGTGAACCAACTAGTGACTATTGCAGAGAATCACGGCTTTACCTACTCCGGGCCTTTGCCGCCTTCCGTCGATGGGAAAACCCTGTTGGAGATTATTGAAGTCAAGCCGCAACTCGTAAATGGGGAGTGGGCACTTAAAGCGTCTAATTTCGGTCGGGTCATTTTTGATGAAGTACAAACGGTCCGCCGCAAAGGCTTTCAAACTGCTGCTCGTGAGAAAAAGTCGATCAAGAACCTTGCCGCACTTGTAGAACAGGCAGCTCAAGGTGGGAACGACCGCTCAACCTTTGCCCAAAATCTAGAAGCGGTTTTGCTGTGGATAGTCGATCAGATCGCTGAGCCTGACCATCGGGACGGGGTCATCGAGTTTCTTGGTCTCGGCGAGGAACGTGGCCTGAGCTTGAAAGAACGTCGAGAACGCGCCGCCCCTTATTTCGGCTACGAAGACGGTAGACGCTTTGTGAACGACGGCCGAGAGTCCCAAATTATCCACTTCATCAGGGATCGGTTTGTCATGCTAGCCGGTGAGATGGACTATGGCCGGTAGAACCCGACACGGCGACATTCTAGTACTCAGCAATTGCTCTACCGAGCAAATCATGGTACGGTAATGCTGTTAATGGAGTATGAAAAATGAGCAGTGCCAATGGTGAAAGTAAAGACCTCGCACTTGTTGCAGATGAGCTAACCGCCGTTCAATACTCTCATTACGAGCAGTATGGACCGTGGGGTAGCTACGGCAATAGTGTTGGCCGGTCAGCTATTCTGATGCTCAAGGAACTCATGGAGCCGAAATCGGCCAGACTCCAAGGCCGCGAACCCGCGGCGTGGGATCGCAGCGATAAAAGCGCGCTCGTCAGGCTCAAAGACTTGGACTTCACTATTGAGTTGATTGAGCCTGCGCCGGACCCGGTGGTTGACGGTGGAGAAATAAGCGCTCTGTTTCAGACATTTGGCCGCTTGCACGCAGCCTTACCGTTTGCCGAAGCAGAGCGGGAGTGGCTATTACGAAAGTCGGAAGACGAGTGGCCGGACGGCATCATCGGCGAAGCAGCAGAAATTATGTCGGGTGGTATCCGGCGGGTTGTACAGGGCCGCGAGTTGGTGCGTCGCTGGTGGGCTTGGCGGCGCGGGACAGACGAATTCACCGGTCAAGGCAGTCTTGACGAAGCCCGCCAAACACTTGGCGTACTCGCCGATACGCTCGTAATTGAACCTAGCTGGCCTCGTGAATACCCGGATATCCGTGCCAGACTTCAAGACCACGAGTAGCGCTGTCTTTCGGGGGGCCATCTAGCAGCTACCTGACCTGTTGTACAGGAGGAGTCGTTCTTCTTCGCTGAATTCTTCTTCACACCACCCTGCGCCAGGGCCATGAATTGTCAAGCTGCCCTGGTTGCCGAGGGGCTGGCCAACGAAGTTGAAATACCAGGTATTGAGCACGCTAGCCGGAACTCGTGGCTGGGCGTTGCTCAACACCTGAACCGCAATCACCCAGATAGGGAGCGTTTGTGATCCCCCTGGCTGAAATTCAAGGGTAAGACCTTCTTCATTACGGCACTGCCATTCGCCGTTCACCCGAAAGGCTACTACGCCGTATAGCTTGCCTTGGACTACTTCTTCCCATGAATTTATGCCAATTGCGGTGGGCAAGGAGCCTTCCTGGTACGTAATGGTGAGCTGACCCCGAGCGAAGACCGACCTAGCGATAAGAGTTGGGTTATTGAGGTTACAGGCATTCAGCACAGCTTCGGGAGGGGTGCCTTCTTTGCTGTATAGAAGCGGCCCGAGGCGATAGTTGTCGCTAAATGCCGTACCTTCGCCAGACCCCGTGATCGTCCCGACGTAGGAGAGTGACCCCCCGATTTTTTCGGGCGGCGCTTCGGTCGTGGCGTCCGTTGGGGCACTTTCGCTGTTCACCGTGGCTTCGCCGTGTGCAACTGCGTAGTTGAGTGCACATTCCGAGTACCTGGGGGAGGCACCGAATGGCCCGCAGGCTTCCCTTATAGCCGTACCTCGGGACTGGCCTCCTCCGAGCGTCGTCAGAGCTATCGCCACAAGCGCGGTGACAGCTAGGCCGACTCCAAGGATCAGCCAGCGACGCATTCAGCCGGTCTTCTTGAACGCCGCCTCGATATCTGCCCGCCGCCTTGCCACATGCTCCTGCCTTTTCGCTCGCTTGAAGTGGACGCGCCTGGCCGCTCAGCTCTCCGTGCCGTCCAGTCAGGCGCGGCGGCGGATGCTACTTATAGGTCTGTAGACTGTCAAGTAGCAATTCGAGACCGTTCTCCCCAATGGAGGGCGAGCTACAGCGGGCGTTCGGCCGCAACCTTTTGGCCTATCGGAAGGCCAGGGGTTTGAGCCAAGAGGCGTTCGCTGACGTGCTGGGCTTCCACCGCACCTACATGGGCGATGTTGAGCGCGGCGAGCGCAACCTGACGCTTAAGAGTGTCGAGCGGATTGCCGGGCGGCTCGGCGAGGAGCCGCTGGCCCTGCTCCGGCCGACCGCGGGCTAGCCCGGGCGACTTCCGGGAACGCCGAACGGCCAGTCCGGTACCGAGCAGTCCTGCTTGGGTCATGCGGTGCATCGGGCCGTTTTCGACCGGAATGGCAGCGCTACTCATAAGTCTGTAGACTGTCGAGTAGCAAATAGCGAGCGTCCTGCCTGCATGGAGGGCGACCTGCAACGCACGTTTGGCCGCAACCTTCGGGCCTACCGGAAGGGGCGCGGCTTGAGCCAAGAGGCGTTCGCCGACGTGCTCGGCGTCCACCGCACCTACATGGGAGGCATCGAGCGAGGCGAGCGCAATCTAACCCTCAAGAGCGTCGAGCGGATCGCCAGCCAGATTGAGCTAGAGGCGCTGACGTTGCTCTTGCCGGACGACGCCAAGTAGTCGAACCGGCCCCGGCAGCAGCTTGCAGGGACCCAGCTTGGCAGTCCGAGCGACATTGAATGATCGACCCTGCGAGAGAGGAAGCGAGGCAGTAATGGCGTCTGGAACAAGAGACGAGGAGAAACCCGGCTTACGCAGCCAACGGCTAAAAGACGCGCTGAAGCATCCGCTACGGGAGGAAATGTTCGCCGAGCTGAACAAGCGCTCAGTAGGTCCACCGGAGCTGGCCGACATCCTCGGCAGGCGGTTATCGCTGGTCACGTATCACTTCAGGGTGCTTGAGGTGCTGGGCGGCATTCCCACGCCGGAGAGCGCTGAGAGTTGAGGTAAGCCGCAGGGCTATTGCGCCCTGCCATAGCTGCCGCGTCCGTCGCCTCCCATGCGGACAGGCAGGATCAGACGCCCTGGGGGCCTGCGACGCTCGCCTCCAGGGCGCTACTTGCCGTTATGTCTCGCCGAAACGCTGGGCGTGCAGTGCGCGGATGCGCCGCCAGGCAGGGTCAATGTTCGAGCTTTGTCCCGTCAGGCCCGTTCTCCGGCGCGTAGGGCAAGCATGGCAAGGAAGCAGGGAGCGAAGCGTGCTCTGCACGTAAGCGACCGATGACGCAGCCAGGCGCCGCCCTACGCGCCGGAGAAGAGATTTTTGGAAAGGGGGTCGAGCTGATCTTAGGACTGTCGACGTGTCGCGAAGAAGCTCCTCAGGAGTGAGGCGCACTCGGCTTCGCGGACGCCGGGGATTACCTCAGGTCTGTGGTTGAACGCCGGCTCTCGGAGCACATCAAGGACGCTGCCCACAGCGCCGGCCTTGGGGTCGGGGGCGCCGATGACGACGACCGGTATGCGAGCGAGGACGATCGCGCCGGCGCACATCGCGCAGGGCTCGAGGGTGACGTAGAGGGTCGTGTCCGGCAGGCGCCAGCCGCCGAGCGCTTCGGCGGCGGCGCGGATCGCCAGGATCTCGGCGTGGGCGGTGGGGTCGAGGCGCAGCTCGCGCTCGTTGCCGGCGAGGGCGAGCGGCTCGCCGTCACGGAGGATCGCGGCGCCGATCGGGACGTCTCCGTGGGCCTCCGCCAAGCGCGCCCGCTCGATCGCCAGGCCCATCGCCTTCTCGTGCGCGGCTGTGGAGGCGCCTTCGCTCATCGATCCGGGAGTATGTCTCCCTACAACTTCACCGGCATGCCGGTGTTAGCGCTAGGGCCCGCTCGAATGCAGGGATTCCGGCGGGTCGATCAGCGAGATGAGACCACTGCCACCGATATTCGCCGCCGCGACCCTGCTCGCTGCTCTCGTCGTGAGCGCCGAGCCGGCGGCTGCGGCCACTGCGATCTCCCCGGCGCGCGAATTCGCCCCGCGGCAGGTGGTGGTCAAGTTCGCGGGCGAGCGGAGCGGGCGGGCACTGGCCCTGCCCACCGGCGCCGGCGTGCTGCGGGCGGCGGCGGCGCTGCGGGGCAACCCGCGGGTCGCCTACGCCGAGCCGAACTACGTCGCCACCGCCTCCTCGACGGGGCCGGGCTTCGACTTCGTCCTCCCCAACGATCCCGGCACCCTGGACGGCGCCTCCGAAGCCGCCGCCTCGGCCGGCGATTGGGCCTTCAAGCAATGGAACTTCCTGCCGTGGGAGGGAAACACGACGGCGCGGGTGCCGATCTCCCCCGGCGGTATCGACGCCGTCGACGCCTGGCGCAACCTGGACGAAGTCGGTCGCCCCGGGGCCGAAGGCGTCACCGTCGCCGTCCTCGATACCGGCATCGCCTACCGCAACCTGGGCAGCAGGTTCGTCCGCAGCCCCGACTTCACCGCCGGGCAATTCGTCAAGGGGTACGACTTCATCGACGGCGACCGCCTGCCGCTGGACGAAAACGGGCATGGCACCCACGTCGCCGGCACGATCGGCGAGAAGACCGGCAACGCGATCGGCGTCACCGGCCTCGCCTACCGGGCAAAGCTGATGCCGGTGCGAGTGCTGGACAAACACGGCCGCGGCCGGGCGACCGAGATCGCCGACGGGATCCGCTTCGCCGTCGCCCACCACGCCCAGGTGATCAACATGAGCTTCAACTTCGGCTGCGGCAAACAGGTGCCAGAGGTCGACGAAGCGCTGCGGGACGCCTATGCCCACGGCGTCGTCGCGGTCGCCTCGGCCGGCAATCTGGGCTCGGAGACCTGCGTCTCCGAGCCGGCGACCGGGCCCCGCGTGATTGGCGTCGGCGGTACCACCGAGGGCGGTTGCCTCGGCAACTACTCGCTGGCCGGCAAGGGGATCGACCTGGTGGCTCCGGGCGGGGGAGCACCGGCATCGGGCTGCCCGTCGGTCTCAGCGCGGCCGATCTACCAGGTGACGTTGCAACCGGGCACGACGCGGCTGTTCGCCATCCCCGGCAGCTACGTCGGCACCTCGATGGCCGCGGCCCATGTATCCGGCGTCGCCGCGATGGTCCTGGCCAGCGGCGTGCTTCCGCAGACCATCCGCCAGGCCCGGGCGACGGCGGTGGCGAAGCGGCTGCGAGCGACCGCGCGCAGCCTCGAACTGCCCTCGACCCAGCAGGGCGCAGGCCTGATCGACGCGGGCCGCGCCACCGAACCCGGGGCCTGAGCACGTCCCTGAGGCTGCCTGGCCAAGCAGATCAAGGACGCAGGAGCGAAGTGTGCTCCGCACACGAGCGACCGAGGACGCAGATTTGCGCCGGCCAGGCAGCCTCAGGTGGTGCGGACGATGATCACGCTGCAAGGTGCGTGATGGGAGACGTTGTTGGGGACGCTGCCGAGGAGGAAGCGGCGCGCCCCGGTCATCCCCTTGTTGCCGACCACGATCAGGTCGGCCTTGGTCTCTTCGGCGACGTTGAGGATCGCCTCGGCGGGGTCGGCCTCGACCGGGTGGGTCTGGACGTCGATCCCCTCTTTCCGCGCCTCCGCGGCGGCGGCGTCGAGGATCAGGTTGACGTCCTCGCGCGGGCCGATCTCGTACTGGACGTCGGGCGGGGCCTCGCGCTGCTGGTCTTTGACCTTGCGCTCGGGGACCGGCGCGTAGGCGCTGACGATGCTGAGCGTCGCGCCCGCCAGTTTGGCGAGGTCGACGGCCTGCCGGACCGCCTCGGCGGCGGTCTCGGACCCGTCGGTTCCAACCACGATGCGAGTGAACACGCCCCGCCTCCTCTGCTCGGTCGCTGAACGGGGGTGATACTAACGCCGGGGGTGGGCGGGGAGGCCGTGGAAGCCGCCGCCGAGGATCTCCGTCGGCGTAGTCGCCAGGCGCACGATCGCGATCGCCATCGAGGCGAGCAGGCAGGCGACCAGCACGACCATCCCCACTTTCCAGATCCAGGGCATCGCCGAACCCTAGCCGGGGGTTAGGCTTCGGGCATGGGGTTGGAGAAGGTGGCCGATGGGGTCTGGCTGTTGCGGGGCGACTTCCGCGGCGCGATGAACGTCTACTTCATCGAGGACGGCGACGGCGTCGTCCAGTTCGACGCCGGCACCAGCGGGATGCGGAAGGCGACGCGGGCGGCGGCGGAGCAGCTCGGCGGCCTCAAGCGGGTGGTGCTGGGGCACGCCCACGCCGACCACCGCGGCACCGCCCCGTATATGGGGGTGCCGGTGTTCTGCCACCCGGACGAAGTCGCCGACGCCGAAAGCGACGCCGCGATCGCCCCCTACATGGACCTCTCGCAGCTGCCGGTGGCGTGGGTGCGCCGGATCTACCCCTTCCTCCTGCGGCGCTGGGACGGCGGCGCGGTGAAGATCGCCGGCACCGTCGCCGAGGGCGACGAGGTCGCCGGCTTCCGCGTCCTCCACTTCCCCGGGCACGCGCCGGGGCTGATCGGCCTCTGGCGCGAGAGCGACCGGGTGGCGCTGGTCAGCGACGTCGTCTACCTGGTCGACTCGGCGCGGCTGAAACCGCTGCCCGAGGGCGAGGCCAGCGTCCCCCACCCCGCCTGGGCCTGGGACCACCGGAAGGCGAAGGAGTCGGTGCGGCGGCTCGCCACGCTGGACCCCAAGGTGCTCGGCGCCGGGCACGCGCGGCCGCTGCGCGCCGAGAGCCTGCGCGGGACGCTGGAGCGGGCGGCCGAGAAGCACTGAGGGCTCGGCGGGGCGTTGCGGGGAGCATCGTGGGCCCTGCTGCCATAAGTTGCCACTCCTGATGATCGGGACCTACGCCTCGGCGGCGCTGATCTGCGCCGCTTCGCTGCTGGCGGGACGCGCCCTGCTCTCGCTGGCGGGGCGACCGTCGTGGTCGTGGCTGGAGCCGGGGGCCGGCCTCGCCGCGGTGATGACCGTGACCGGGGTGCTGGCGCGGGCCCCCGGGCACGGGACCAGCGCCACCCTCGGGGTGGTCGCGCTGCTGGTCGTCGCGGCGCTGGTGGTCTGGTGGCTGCCCTACGAGGCGCCCGGCGCCCTGCGGGCGGGGCTGCCGGTGGCCATCGTCGTCCTCGCGGCGCTGGCGATCCCGTTCGCGGTCAGCGGCCGCTGGGGCCTGCTCGGGGTCGGCTTCAACAACGACCTCGGCCTGCACCTGGCCTGGGCCGAGTGGCTGCGCAGCGGCTTCGGGCCGGCGCCGGACGCCGGCTATCCGCTGGGGCCGCACGGCCTCGCGGTGGCGACGGCGGCCTTCCCGGGGATCGGGCTCGGCCAGGCGTTCATCGGCGAGATCCTGGCGATCGGGGTGCTGACCGGGCTGACGGCGCTCGGCGCCCTGCGCGAGATGCGAGCGGGGGCCCGGGTGCTCGCCGCCACGATGGTCGCCCTTCCCTATCTCGCCGCCTCCTACTTCGCCCAAGCCGCCTTCAAGGAGACCGCCGAGGCGCTGTTCGTGCTCGCCTTCGCCGTCTTCCTCAGCGAGCCGGGGCGCCCGGACGCGGGCGCCTGGGCACGGTCGCGCTATGCCCTGCTGCCGCTGGCCCTCGCCGGCGGCATCTTCTTCTCCTACAGCTTCGCCGGCCTCGCCTGGCCGATCGCCATCCTCGCCCTCTGGGGCCTGACCCAGCCGGCGGTGCGGCGGGCGCTGCGGCCACGCTCGCTGCTGCGCTTCCTGCTGCGGCCGGCGACGCTGGTGACGGTCCTGGTGCTCGGCGGGCTGGCGGTGGTGCTGACGATCGCCGGGCCCTTCGGCTTCGCCCACGGCTTCAACAAAGTCGCCGGCAGCAACACCTACGGCCCGGTCTCCCCGATCGAGGCGCTGGGGATCTGGCCGGCTTCGAACTACCGTCTCGACGCGGTCGGCGGCGCCCACCTGACCGGCCTCGCCGGGACGATCGCGGCACTGGCCCTGCTGGTCGGCGTCGCCTGGTGGGTGCGTCGCGGCGAGCTGACCATCCCCGTCGCGCTCGGCGCCTGCGCCGTCCTCTACCTCCTCTCCATCCCCTTCAGCGGCGACTACTCCCAGGCCAAGGCCCTGATGATCGCCGCTCCCCTGGTGATGCTCGTGGCCATCCGCCCCCTCCTCACCGAGCTCCCAGGCAGCGCCGCCGACCGCGGTCGCGCCTCCACCCGAATAGCGGATGAAAAGACGACCGCGCCCGGCAGTGGCGTTCCAGCCGGCGCCGCGGCGCTTGTCCGCGCCGGCTGGGCGGTGCTGGCGGTGGCGTTCATCGGCGGCGCTGTCTACTCCAGCTTCCTGGTCCTGCGGGACGCTCCTGTGGGGCCGGCGGGGCATGGGGGCGAGCTGCGGGCGTTCCTCCCGATCGTCCATGGCCAGTCGGTGCTCTACGCCGGACAGGACCGCTACGCCGCCTACGAGCTGCTCGGGGCCGACACTCACGTGCCGCTGGTCGAGTTCCCCGACACCGAAGTCTCGCCCAACCCAGAGAAGCCATTCGACACCGGCGACGCCTACAGCCCGATCGACTTCGACTCCTTCTCGCGCGGGACGCTCAACCGCTTCCGGTACGTGATCACCGGCCGCGCCGCCTGGAACAGCCAGGCCCCTCCCAACTTCGAGCGGATCGCCACCACGCCCTCCTACGCGCTCTGGAAACGGACCGGCCCTGCTCCCGAGAACCGCCACGTCCTGCTCGAGGGGACCGAGGCCGGTGCGCTCGCCAGCTGCGCCTCGCCGGAGATCCGCATCCTGCTCGCCAACCCGGGCCGTGCCTCACTCTTCCCCGGCGCAGTGATCGGCGCCAAAGGGGCCTGGGACGAAGGCAGCATCCTCGGCACCGGCGAGCGGACCTCGCAGGCGCTGAACCTGCCGCCGGGCAGCTGGAACCTCTCGATCCAGTACTTCTCACCCTTCGACCTCACCCTCTCCGCGTCCGGCTTCCGGGAACCGCTGAAGGCGGCCCTCGACGGCCAGCGGCCGAACACGATCAGTCTCGGCAACAGCGGCCAGTTCTGGCCCGCCGGCCGCTACAGGAGCATGGGCGGCAAGGTGAAGTTCACGCTCTCCACCGTCGGCGCCAGCACTTTGCAGAGCCTCAGCGGCTACGACGGCAAGGCCTACGTCGGCGAGCTGGTCGCCGTCCCCGCCAAGCCTCACCGGATCGTCCCGCTCTCCCAGGCCTGCAACGCCTGGATCGACTGGTACGAATCCAGCGAAGCGCCATAAGAAAGCCGTCCTTCGCCAAAGTCGTCTGACCGAGCAGGTCAAGGACGCAGGGAGCGTGGCGTGCTCCGCACGCGAGCGACCGAGGACGCAGAGATGCGAAGCGTCAGACGGCTTTCGCCGAGAGTCTGTCCGGTGACACGCGCACGACATCCCAGACCAAGTCCAGCTTCTCGAGGCCGTCGATGACGAGGGCCGAGATGTCCACCTGATAGCGGCCGAGGCCGTGGGTGGCGGAGGTCGGGAAGGCGTGGTGGTTGTTATGCCAGGCCTCGCCGAGGGTCGGGATCGCGATCAGCGCCAGGTTGCGCGACTCGTCCGCCGTCTCGAAGTCGCGGTTGCCGAAGACGTGGCAGAGCGAGTTGATGCTGTAGGTGAAGTGGTGCAGGACGAAGACGCGGACGAGGCCGCCCCAGAGCAGGCCGGTGACGGCCGCGAAGAGGGTGCCGCCGATCGCCCAGCCGAGCGCGAAGGGGAGGAGGAGGCCGCCGATCGCCCAGAGCAGGAAGGTGCTGTCGACCCAGTCGATCGTCGGGTCCTTGAGCAGGTCCGGCGCATAGCGCTGCCTGCTGCCGCGCTGGGTATGGATGAAGAGCCAGCCCATGTGGGCGTGGAAGAGGCCGCGCAGGGCGCCGCTCCAGCCGTGCCCGTGGTCGACGTGGGGGCTATGCGGGTCGCCCTCCTGGTCGGAGAAGGCGTGGTGCTTGCGGTGATCGGCGACCCAGGAGATGACCGGCCCCTCGATCGCGGCGGAGCCGAGGATCGCCAGCAGGCCGTGCAGCCACCTGTAGGTCTTGAAGCTGCGGTGCGTGAGGTGGCGGTGGAAGCCGACCGTGATCCCGAGCCCGGTCAGCACGTACATGCCGACGAAGAGGAAGACGTCGCTCCAGTGCAGCGCTTTGCCCCAGACCTGCCAGCCGGCGAGGCCGATCGCGACGAACGGGACCAGGGTCACCAGGCCGGTGATGATGCGATCGCGTGTCTCGTTCTCGACGGGCTGGACGTCGGACGGCAGTGGGCCGGCGGTGGAAGACATTCGGGTGGCGATGATAGGGATAGAACATGAAGAGACGTAGAGTTCGGTCGATGCCGTTCGCGAACACCGCTCCCCTGCGGCGCGAGATCGAGGCTCGCATCCCGGAGCGGCCGTTCGCGGTCGAGTTCTGGGACGGCACCAGGCTCCCCTCCACCTCCGGCGACGGGCCCACCTTCTCGGTCCGCTCGCCGCGCGCCGCCGCCCACGTGCTGCGGGCACCCGGCCAGCTCGGGCTCGGCCGCGCCTACGTCAGCGGCGAGATCGAGGTCGACGACATGGACGCGGTGATCGAGTTGCTCGACGGCTGGCAGCCGCCGGCCCTCGACGGGGCCGGCAAGCGGGCGCTGCTGCTCGGCGCGGCTCGCGCCGCCGGCCTGACGAAGTCGCCCGCGCGCCCCAAGGCGGAGCTGCGCCCCAGCGGCCGCCGCCACAGCAGAGAGCGCGACGCCCGCGCCGTGCGCCACCACTACGACGTCTCCAACGAGTTCTTCGCGCTCTTCCTCGACGAGTCGATGACCTACAGCTGCGCGATCTTCTCCCGCGGGGCGACGACGCTGGAGGAGGCGCAGGAAGAGAAGCTGGAGACGGTCGCCCGCAAGCTGGAGCTGGAGCAGGGCGACCGGGTGCTCGACGTCGGCTGCGGCTGGGGCAGCTTCCCGCTCTGGGCGGCGACCAAGCACGGCGCCAACGTCGTCGGCATCACCCTCTCTCCTCCCCAGGCCGAGAAGGCGCGGCAGCGGGCCGAGGAGGCCGGCGTCGCCGACCGGGTCGAGATCCGCGTCATGGACTACCGCGACCTCGCCGGCGAGCGCTTCGACGCTATCGCCAGTATCGGCATGGTCGAGCACGTCGGCGTCTCTCAGATCGACGTCTACGCGCGCACCCTGGCGGGGCTGCTGGAGCCAGGCGGGCGCCTGCTCAACCACGGGATCTCCCGCCTGCGCCACACCGACGCCGAGGCGGGGGCGTTCTCGGAGCGCTACGTCTTCCCCGACGCCGCCCCGCTGCACCTCTCGCGGGTGCTGCTGGCGCTGGAACGGGCCGGCTTCGTCACCCACCACGCCGAGGGCTTCGCCCCAGACTACGCCGAGACGCTGCGCCATTGGGCCCGGCGGCTCGACGACAACCTCGACGAGGCGATCCGCCTCGCCGGCCCCGAACGCGTCCGCGTCTGGCGCCTCTATCTGCGCGCCGCCCGCAACGGCTTCGAGAGCGGATTTACCTCGATCTACCAGGCGCGCTGCAGCCTCGGCTAGATCGACATCCTACGAGGCGGTGCCTTCAAGAAACTCTTGGAAAAGATCCTCATCGCGCTCGATGAAATAATGCGAGTGAGTTCGCTTGATGGTTTCGAATGAGTCTGCGCCAACGAGCACAACCTCGATCCCATCGCTGTCGCGATGCGCTTCCTCAAGCTCCGAATACCGGTTAGCGGCACCCTCGTAGTCCGCGCCAAAGCTCTCATGCTCAAGGGCACGACTTTCTACGTCGTAGATCAAAAGGAAATATTGCTCCGGTGCCGTCATCGATCTTTGCTCTCTTTTCGACTTAGCTGCTGCTGAACCCTCTGATGCAAGTCCTGAAAGGATGCAAGTCCTGAAAGCGGCTAAGGATCTTTGGATCCCTTGCCGAGCCTCGATCGGCCTGCGCGAGTAGATCTGATCCAAAGCGATAGTACTCCGTCACCTCTGCCGGAGCCCGGTCCGTCTTAAGGCCTATTCCAGTCCGCCGGTCCGTCCGCTCAATCATCTCTGCCCAGGCATGCTGCGGAATGGTCCGGAGCTGGCACTCGATAAGAAACCATCCTTGCGAACGACGACGTGAACGGCTCGATAGCCAGATCGCTCCTTCGGGTGCTCGACGTAATTCCGAACCCGGTAAATCTCCCAGCGCTTCTGCCGTTCGAGGTCGGCCACAAGAGACTGCATCTCGTCGGCCGATTGGAATAGGGCGCGGCACCCACCGATGTCGTGCATCTGCGAAAGGCGCATATCGGGATGGCGAAGCAGCTTGTCCGCAATCGTTCGCATTCTCTTCAGCCGCTGGCCGACGACTGAGCGACCGTGGGTCTTGACGGACGAATGCCGGTCAACGTAATAGCGAATCCCCGCGGCCACCCGCTGAAGCGGGGCCGCATGGCAGGAACGAAACGCATCGACTACCACGAGCTCCTCTTGGAGTGTGTCTTCGGTCAAGTCCACCTCGCCGATCAGCCATTTCCGCAGACGCTCCCCCGCTCGATCAACGCGAGTCTTGGAGTACCCGAGAGTCTCGGCCTTGGCCACAACGAAAATCTATTGCTTGACCCGGAGAGGGCAGGGAGGCGGACTGTCAGGCAGGGAAGCCTGCAGTGACATCGCGGATCGCCCAATCGGCGCCGGCCTCGCGCAGCTGCTCGACCGTGTAGGAGCCAGTGGCCACACCGACCACTCGGATGCCGGCGCCGTGGCCGGCCTCGACGTCGCGGGGAGTGTCGCCGACGGCAATCGCGGTTGTGGGATCAACCGGGGCGCCGGAGACGGCGCCGCCACGCTCGAGGGCCTTTTTGGTCAGCTCGATGCGGTCGCGGGAGTCGGAGCCGTAGCCGCCGCAGGCGAAGAAGCGGTTGAGGTTGCCGCGGGCGAGCTTGATCTGGGCGGCGGCCTCGATGTTGCCGGTGACGATGCCGAGCAGCACGCCCCGCTCGATCAGCCTCGGCAGCAGCTCTTCGATTCCGGGCATCACCCGGTAGCCGCTTGACTCGTTGACGGCGTCGCCGAGGTGGCTGAGGTAGGCGGCGATCGCCTCCGCCCGCTCGGCCTTGCTGCCGTCGCGCCCGATCGCCTCGCGGAAGACGATCTCGGCGATTTCTGGGTCGGTCATCCCCGCCTTGGTGTGCTCCTCGATATCGGCGTCGACGCCGTACAGCTCCCGGAAGGCACGCTGCCAGGCAACGGCACCGGCACCCCCGGTGACCAGCAGCGTCCCGTCGATGTCGAAGAGGACGGCGTGGATGGCACTGCGCATGTCGGCGTCCCTCGGTCGCTCGCGTGCGGAGCACGCCACGCTCCCTGCGTCCTTGACCTGCTTGGCCATCCACGCCGTCACTCACCCAAGAGATCTTTTTGGCTCAAGGAATAAAGAAGGGCGAGCGAAGGAAGAACAAGGATCGCCGCGACCCCGAAAACGATGAAGACGATGTTGAGAGTCGGGTCTGGGGCCGCTGCTTCGCCGATCGTCAGGCTCCTCGGCAGCAGGTAGGGGAACTGGGCGACGCCCCAGCCCCAGACGACCGCGACGACGGCGCCGGCGGCGAGCGGGCGCAGCGGCCGGCGGCCGCCCCGCAGGAGCACGGCCAGCAGACCGATGCCGCAGAGCGCCGAGAGGACCACCAGCGGCAGTCCCTGGTCGACGAGGCGATCGAAGACGTAGCGGGCTTCGGCGTGCAGCTCGACCAGGCCGGCCGCCGCGGCGGCTCCGGCAACCGCCGCGGCCGCCAGCGCCCGGCGCACGAAGTAGCGCTCGAGGTCCGCCTGCCCGGCGCGGCGAGCGTCGCCGACCAGGAAGACGGCGGCGAGATAGGCGCCGGTGGCGACGAACATCGCTCCGGTCAGCAGCGGCAGCGGCCCCGTCCAGGTCGAAAAAGCGTCGCCGCCGCCCGCCGCGGGAACGTTGCCGGCGGCGATCGCGCCGACCACCGTGCCCATGAAGAACGGGGTCAGGACGGAGGAGAGGGCGAAGGTCGCCCCCGCTGCCCGCCTCGCCTGCAGCCCATTAATCGACTTGCGGAAGGCGAAGCCGCAGCCGCGTAGGACGATCCCGACCGCGGCCAGCGCGATCGGCACGTAGAGCGTCGTCATCACCGCGCTGAAGGCGGGCGGGAAGGCGGTCCAGAGGACGACGAGGATGAAGATCAGCCAGACGTGGTTGGCCTCCCAGACGGGGGTCAGCGAGCGCTGGATCAACGCCCGCGGCCGCTCCCCCTTCTCGGCGTCACCCGCGATCAGATCCCAGAGGCCGCCGCCGAAGTCGGCCCCGCCGAAGAGGGCGTAGAAGGTCGCCCCGACCCAGAGGATCGCCGCCGCGGCATCCGCCTTACTCATCGCCCCGACCTCATGGCGCGGCCTCGGCCGGAGGCGCGTAGGGGGTGCCCTCGGGTTCGGCGGCGCCCTCGCGCCAGCGGCGGGACATCCCGCGCAGGACGAGGATCGCGATGGTCCCGATCGCGGCGTAGAGCAGCAGCACGAAGGCGAAGCTGAACCAGATCCCCTTCGCCTCGGTCACCGCTTCGGAGGTGCGCATGTAGCCCTGGACGATCCAGGGCTGGCGGCCGACCTCGGTCACTATCCAGCCGCACCAGAGAGCCAGCACCGCCCCCGCCCCGGAGATCGAGACCGCGCGCAGGAACCAGGGCGTCCGCGGGATGTCCCGCCGTCGCCACCAGGCGAAGGCGAGCCAGGCGCCGAGCGCCAGCAGGGCGGTGCCGATCCCGACCATCGCGTCGAAGGAGAGGTGGAGCAGGGTGTTGGCGGGCGGTCGTTCGCCGGCCGGTATGTCGTTCAGCCCCGTCACCTTGGTGCCGGCGCTGAAGCCGACCAGGAAGGAGTCGAGGTCGGGGATCGGGATCGCCGCCTTGACCCCGTCGGAGGTGCAGACGCCGCCGACGTACTCGGTCTGGTGGCCACCGGTCTTCTGGACGCACTCCATGCCGGCGAACTTGGCCGGCTGGTGGTCGGCGACGGCCCGCGCCGCGGTGTCGCCGACGAAGAGCTGGATCGGGGTGACGATGCAGCCGATCGTCAACGGGATCAGCAGCCCCAGCCGGTGCAGGCGGTCGCGCCGTCCTTTCAGCATCCCGACCGCGTAGACCGAGGCGACGAGGAAGCCGACGACCATGTAGGCGGCGAGGATCATGTGCGGCACCTCGTAGCCGGTCGCCGGGTTGATCAGGACCTTCAGCGGTTCGGTGTCGACGACCTTGCCGGCGGCGTCGAGGGTGAAGCCCTGCGGCTGGTTCATCCAGGAGTTGGCGGCGACGACCGAGAAGGCGCCGCCGATGCCGGTGACGAACATCGGCACCCCGGACCAGAAGTGGGCCCAGCCGCCGAGCCGCTTCCAGCCGTAGATGTAGATCGCCAGGAAGATCGCCTCGAGGAAGAAGAAGATCCCCTCGATCCCGAAGGCGATCCCGAAGGCGGCGCCGAAGCGGTCCATGAAGCGCGGCCAGAGCAGCCCGAACTCGAAGCTGAGCACGGTCCCGGTGACGGCCCCCACCGCGAAGGTCACCGCCATCGCCTTCGACCAGCGCCGCGCCAGCTCCATCGCGTCCTCGTCGCCGCGCCGCAGCCCGATGTAGTTGGCGACGAGGATCGTCGCCGGCAGGGCGACGCCGAGGCTGGCGAGGACGATGTGGAAGCCGAGGGTGAAAGCCATCTGCTCCCGCGCGGCGAGCAGATTGGATGCCGACGCTGCCAGCGGGAGCGGGTCGAGCGCGGGCACTCCCTACTCCTCGGCGGGGCCCTCGCGCCCGCCCTGCCGGTAGCGGCGGATCAGCGCGTTGGTGGAGCTGTCGTGGTGCAGCTTCGGCTCGCGGCCGGCCTGCAGCTCGGGGATGATCGCCTTGGCCAGGACCTTGCCCAGCTCGACCCCCCACTGGTCGAAGGAGTCGATCCCCCAGATCGCCCCCTGGGTGAAGACGCTGTGCTCGTAGAGGGCGACGAGCTTGCCCAGCGTCGCCGGCGTCAGGCGGTCGGCGAGGATCGTGTTCGAGGGGCGGTTGCCCTCCATCACCCGGTGCGGCACGACCTGCTCCGGCGTCCCCTCCTCGCGCACCTGCTCGGCGGTCTTGCCGAAGGCCAGCGCCTCGCCCTGGGCGAAGACGTTGGACATCAGCAGGTCGTGGTGGTCGCCGAGCGGGTTGTTGGAGTGGACGAAGCCGATGAAGTCGCAGGGGACGAGCCGCGTCCCCTGATGGAGCAGCTGGTAGAAGGAATGCTGGCCGTTGGTCCCCGGCTCGCCCCAGTAGATCGCCCCGGTGTCGTAGTCGACGCGGGCGCCGTCGACGGTGACGTGCTTGCCGTTGGACTCCATCGTCAGCTGCTGCAGGTAGGCGGGGAAGCGGTGCAGGTACTGGTCGTAGGGGAAGACGCCGCAGGTCTGGGCGCCGAAGAAGTTGCCGTACCAGACGGCGAGCATGCCCATCAGCATCGGCAGATTCGCCCCCGAGGGGATCTCGCGGAAATGCTCGTCCATGGCGTGGAAGCCGGCCAGCATCTCGGCGAAGCGAGCGGGTCCTATCGCCAGCATCGTCGAGAGCCCGATCGCCGAGTCCATCGAGTAGCGGCCTCCCACCCACTCCCAGAAGCCGAACATGTTGTCGGTGTCGATGCCGAACTTCGAGACCTCCTCGGCATTGGTGGAGACGGCGACGAAGTGCTTGGCGACGGCCTCCTCCTCGCCGCCGAGGCCGGCCAGCGCCCACTCGCGGGCGGAGCGCGCGTTGGTCATCGTCTCCAGCGTCGTGAAGGTCTTCGAGGAGATCGCGAAGAGGGTCTGCTCGGGGTCGAGGTCGCGGGTCGACTCGACGAAGTCGGTGCCGTCGACGTTGGAGACGAAGCGGAAGGTCATCTCGCGACGCGAGAAGTGGCGCAGCGCCTCGTAGGCCATCACCGGGCCGAGGTCGGAGCCGCCGATGCCGATGTTGACGACGTTGCGGATCGGCCGGCCGGTGTGGCCGAGCCACTCGCCGGAGCGAACCCGCTCGCAGAACTCCGACATCCGGTCGAGCGTCTCGTGCACCTCCTTGACGACGTCGACGCCGTCGACGATCAGCGAGCGGCCACGCGGCATCCGCAGCGCCACGTGCAGCACGGCGCGATCCTCGGAGACGTTGATGTGCTCGCCGCGGAACATCGCTTCGCGGCGCTCCTCGACGCCGCGCTCCCGGGCCAGCTCGCCGAGCAGCAGCAGGGTCTCGTCGGCGATGCGGTTCTTCGAGAAATCGAGATACAGGCCGGCGCCGTCGGCGACCAGGCGCTCGCCGCGCTCTGGATCGGCGGCGAAGAGGTCGCGCAGGTGGGTGGACCGAATCTCGACGAAGTGGCGCTCCAGCTTGCCCCAGGCGGGTCGCTCCCGCAGGGGGCCGAGCTCGGTCACCCGGCCGTGACTCCGCGCTGGGACTCGATCGAGTTCAGCAGCTCTTCCCAGGACTTGCTGAAGCTTCCCTTGCCCTCCTCTTGGAGCCGGGCGGCGAGGGTGGCGACGTCGATCCCGGCCCCCTCGAACTCGGCCAGGACCTGCTCGGCGTTGCCGCCGTCGGCGGGGAAGAGCTCGCCGACCTCGCCGTGGTCGGCGAAGGCCTTCAGGGTCGGCTCGGGCATCGTGTTGATGGTGAAGGGCGAGGCGAACGCTTCGATGTAGAGCGTGTCGGAGGCGTTCGGGTCCTTGGTCCCGGTGCTGGCCCAGAGCAACCGCTGGGGACGAGCGCCCTCGTTCATCAGCCGCAGCCAGCGGTCGGAGTCGAGCAGCTCACGGTAGGCGCGGTAGGCGCGGCCGCCGACGGCGATGCCGAGGCGGTTCTGCAGCTTCTCCGGGACCTGTTCGGCGACCGCCACGTCCCAGCGGCTGACGAAGATCGAGGCGACGGAGGTGACGTTGGGATCGAGCCCCGCCTCGATCCGCCGTTCGACCCCCCGCATGTAGGCCTCGGCGGCGCCGAGGTAGTGCTTGTCGTCGAACAGCAGGGTGACGTTGATCGGCACCCCGGCGAAGATCGACTCCTCGATCGCCTTGCGTCCCGCCTCGGTGCCGGGAATCTTGATGAAGAGGTTCTCGCGCTCGGCCTTGATGTGCAGCGCGGCCGCCTGCTCGATCGTCGCCTCGGCGTCGTCGGCGAGCAGCGGCGAGACCTCGAGCGAGGCCCAGCCGTCGACGCCATCGGTGCGTTGGTGGATCGGGGCGAAGAGCTCGGTGGCGTCGCGCAGGTCGGCGATCGCCAGCTCGAAGAAGACCCGCTCGTTCGAATTGTCTCCGACGCCCTCGGAGTCGGCGCTGCCGCTGACCTCGGCGATCTGCGCGTCGTAGGCGTCGCCGCCGGAGATCGCCTTGTCGAAGATCGTCGGGTTCGAGGTGAGGCCGGTGATCGAGAACTCGTCGACGTAGCCCTGCAGGGTGCCGTCGCCCAGCATCGTGCGGGTGATGTTGTCGAGCCAGAGGCTCTGGCCCACCTCGTGCAGTCGTGCGGTTGCCTTCACGAGCGACCCCCTTCAGGTCGTTGACGAGTTGACGGTCGCCTGCCCGGCGACCTCGCGCACCACCTTGGCGACCTCGTCCGGCGTGAACCCGAACTCCGCCTCGACGTCCTTGAAGGGCGCCGATTGCCCGAAGGTACGCATGCCGATGATCGCACCGTCGCTCCCAACGTAGCGCTCCCAGCCCAGCGTCGAGGCCTCCTCGATCGCCACGCGGGCGGTCACCGCCGGCGGCAGCACCTCGTCGCGGTACTCGGCCTCCTGGCGATCGAAGATCTCCCAGCAGGGGAGGCTGACGACGCGCGAGCGGATCCCCTCCCCGGTCAGCGTCTCGTGCGCCCCCAGCGCCAGCTGTACCTCGCTGCCGGTGGCGATCAGGATCACGTCGGGGTCGCCGTCCCCGTCGGCGTCGGCGAGCACGTAGCCGCCGCGCCGGGCTCCCTCGGCCGAGGCGTAGCGGGAGCGGTCGAAGATCGGCACGTTCTGGCGGGTGAGGACGAGCGCGACCGGGTTGTGGGTGCGCTCGATCGCGAGCCGCCAGGCCTCGGCGACCTCGTTGGCGTCGGCGGGGCGGATCACGTCGAGGTGTGGCATCGCCCGCAGCGAGGCCAGCTGCTCGATCGGCTGATGGGTGGGGCCGTCCTCGCCGAGCCCGATCGAGTCGTGGGTGAAAAGGTGGATCACCGGCAGCTCCATCAGCGCCGAGAGTCGGATCGCCGCCCGCCCGTAGTCGGAGAAGTTGAGGTAGGTCGACCAGAGCGGCCGCAGCTTCGTGAGCGAGAGGCCGTTGCAGGCCGCGGCGGCGGCGTGTTCGCGGATCCCGTAGTGGATCTGGCGGCCGCCGAAGCTGCCGGGCTCGAAGTTGGTGACGCCGTCGAAGCTGAGGCGCACCGAGGTCGAGTCGGTGAGGTCGGCCGAGCCGGCGATCAGCCATGGCAAGCGCTCGCCGATCGCGTTCTCGACCTTGTTGGAGGCCTTGCGGGTGGCGAGCCCCTTCTCTTCGTCGGCCTCGAATGAGGGGATCGCCGCGTCCCAGCCGTCTGGCAGCTCGCGTCGCTGCATCATCTCGAGCTCGGCCGCCAGCTCGGGGTTCTCGCCCCTGTATGACTCGAGCGTCTGCTCCCAGGCGGCGCGCAGCTCGGCGCCGCGCTGGCCGACGCCCTCTGCGAAGCGCTCCCTGACCCCGTCGGGGACGAGGAACTGCGCGTCCTCGGGCCAGCCGTAGGCGCGCTTGGTGAGTTTGACCTCCTGCTCCCCCAGCGGTTCGCCGTGGGCGGCCTCGGTGTCCTGCTTGTTCGGCGAGCCCCAACCGATGTGGCTGTCGATGACGATCAGGGTCGGGCGGCCGGTCTCGGCCTTGAACGCTTCGAAGGCGCGCGAGAGCAGGCGGGCGTCGTTGGCGTCGCCGACCCGGAGCACGTTCCAGCCATAGCCCTCGAAGCGGCTCAGCACGTCGTCGCCGTAGGCGAGGCTGGTGTCGCCGTCGATCGTGATGTGGTTGTTGTCGTAGAGCCAGCAGAGGTTGTCGAGCTTGAGATGGCCGGCGAGCGAGGCCGATTCGCTGGAGACGCCCTCCATCAGGCAGCCGTCGCCGGCGAGCGCGTAGACATCGAAGTCGAACAGCGTCGCCTGCGGGGTGTTGAAGCGCTCGGCCTGCCACTTCGAGGCCAGCGCCATTCCGACCGAGGTCGCTATCCCCTGGCCGAGTGGACCGGTCGTCGTCTCCACGCCGGAGGTCCAGCGGTACTCGGGGTGGCCCGGCGTGCGCGAGTGCAGCTGGCGGAATTCTTCGATCTCATGCAGGCTGACCGCCGGCTCGTCGAGCACGTCGTAGTCCGCATCGACGCGGCGCACGCCGGCCAGGAAGAGCACCGAGTAGAGCAGCATCGAGGCGTGCCCGGCGGAGAGCACGAAGCGGTCGCGGTTGGGCCAGACAGGATCGGCCGGGTCGTAGCGCAGGTGGTTCTGCCAGAGCTCGTAGGCGACCGGCGCCATCGACATCGGCGTCCCCGGGTGCCCGGAATTCGCCTTCTCGACCGCGTCGATCGAGAGCGTGCGAATGGTGTTGATGGCGAGCTGGTCGATGTCCTGAGCCATGCGCGGTCCCCGATCCTAACCACAGCCGTGCGTCCATCGCGGCCGAGGATAGAGTCCCGCTGGTGAGCGGGGCCGATACGGAGAAGAGGCTCGCGGCCGAGGCCGCGGCTGAGCTGGTGGAGGACGGGATGACGGTCGGACTGGGGACGGGCTCGACGGTGGCCCACCTGCTGCCGGCGATCGCCCGGCGCGGGCTGAGCGGGATCCGCTGCGTCGCCACCTCGGTCGCCACCGAGGAACGGGCGCGCGAGCTGGGGATCCCGGTAGAGGAGTTCAGCACGCTGCGGCGACTCGACATCGCGATCGACGGCACCGACGAGGTCACCCCGGACGGCTGGCTGATCAAGGGCGGCGGCGGCGCCCACCTGCGCGAGAAGATCGTCGCCGCGGCTGCGGATCGCTTCGTCGTCGTCGCCGATTCCAGCAAGCCGGTCGACGTCCTGCGCGGGCCGGTGCCGCTGGAGCTCTTCTCCTTCGGCATCGGGTCAACCCTTGCCCGGCTCGGTGCCGAGGCCGAGCTGCGCGACTGCCCCCCCAGCCCAGACAGCGGCATGATCGCCGACTACCGCGGCGCCATCGGCGACCCGCGGGAGCTGGCCACCAGGCTCGAGGCCGACCCCGGCGTCGCCGCCCACGGCCTCTTCCCCCCGGATATGGTCGGCGAGGTGCTGGTGGGGGCGGGGAGCGCCGTCAACCTTTTGAGGCTGAGCTCAACTCAAAGGAGACCCGCGAATGAGTGACTTCACCGAACTGGCGATCGGCGGCCGCCTCGCCACCCCGAGCGAGCACGACTGGGATGAGGCCCGAGCCGCCTGGAACCTCGTCGCCGACCAGCGGCCGAGCGCCGTCGCATTCGTCGAGAGCGCTGAGGACGTCGCCAAGGTGGTCCGGTTCGCCGCCGAGCACGAGCTCAAGGTCGCCGGCCAGGGAACCGGGCACGGCGCGGTCGCCCTGGGCCCGCTCGACGACACGGTCCTGATCAAGACCGAGCGCATGCGCGGGATCGAGATCGATCCGGACGCACGCACCGCACGGGTCGAGGCCGGCGTGCTCGTGCTGGAGCTGAGCCAGGCGGCTCAGGCACACGGCCTCAGCTCACTGCCGGGCTCCTCTCCCGACGTGGGTGTGACCGGCTTCACGCTGGGGGGTGCCTCAGCTGGTTGGGCTGGCGCTACGGCTTCGCCTGCAACCGCGTCCGCGCGATCGAGCTGGTCGGCGCCGACGGCGAGGCGCGGACGGTCGACGCCGAGAACGATGCCGACCTCTTCTGGGCCCTCCGTGGCGGCGGCGGCGACTACGCGATCGTCACCGCGCTTCACCTCGACCTGGTCCCGGTCGCCGACGTCTACGCCGGCGCCCTTCTCTACCCCGCCGAGGTCGGCGCCGAGGCCGTGCGCGTCTACCGCGACTGGGCAGCGAGCGTGGGCGACGACGTCCGTCCGCTTCATCCGGCCGCCCGACGTGCCCGACGTCCCGGAGCCGCTCCGCAACCGGCCGCTGCTGACGATCGACGGGGCCTGCATCGGCGGCCAGCCCGAAGGGGAGGCGACGATCGCGCCGCTGCGCGCACGCCGAAGGCCTTTGCCGGATCCACATGGACCCCGAGCAGCCGGTACCTGGCCTCGGACACCACAAGGTCATCCGCGAGCTTCCCGACGAGGCGATCGAGACGTTCGCCGGGCTTGCCGACCCGGAAAGCTCGCCCCTGCTGCTTGCCGAGCTTCGCCAGCTGGGGGGAGCTCTGGGACGCCCGGACGAGGACGGCGGCGCCCTCACCCATCTCGACGCCGCCTTCGTCATGCTCGGGATCGGCCTGCCGATGACGCCCGAGCTGGGCCAGGCGATCGAGGGCCACCTGGACCGTCTGCACGAGGCGATGCGACCCTGGGCGGCCGATGGCGGCTACTTCAACTTCGCCGAGCGCCCATGCGACGCAGACGCGATCCTGCCGCCCGAGACCTGCGCCCGCCTGGCCGAGGTGAAGGGGCGCTGGGACCCCGACGACAGGATCATGGCCGACCACGCGGTGGCGCTGGACGCCGCGAGCTGAAAGCCCGGCCCAGTCGATCGGACTCAGGCGGGATTGGCGGAGCGGATCGAGGCCAGCCGTTTGTAGGCCTCGTCCTCTTCGCCGACCAGGTCCGCCAACGTCCTCGCCGCGGCCTCTATGTCCTCGGGCGTCGCGACGGCAACAGCCTCGATGTCCGCCCAGTCTTTGGTGCGATCGAAGAAGGACTTGAAGACGACAAGCGACGCGCAGTCGAGGACCGGCGCTTCGCGGCCCTCCAGCGGAACCCAGACGACAGCAGCGGAGACCGCCTCGTGGAGGGGAAGGTTGTTGAGGAAGACGTCGATCGGGACGCCGTCCCAAAAGAGGCGTGCCTGGCCATCCCGCTCCACCCTGTGGATGTCCTCAGCCGTCACCTGAACTCCCTCGGGCAATGCTCCCAGCGCCTTCTTGGCGTTGGCGGCGTCGCAGAAGACGTTGACATCGAGGTCCCGCGTGCCTCGCGGCTCCTCGACACAGTACGCAAGGGCTATCGCTCCGCCAAACGCGTGTGGCAGCGACTGCGCCGCGAGCGAATCGTGGATCGCGAACAGCTTGTCGACGAGCTCGCTCATGCCTGCGCCGCTTTCCCAGCCAGCCTGTCGGCCAGGCGCGGGTACTGGATCTCAGCCCGTGGCCGGAACGGCAGCGCCTCCGCCAGCTCGAGTACCTGAACGAGGATCTCGCCAGCGCGCTCGGAGTTGACCGGCGGCTTGCGCTTGCCGAGTTGGAGGCTGAGTCCTCCGGCCGAGGCGATCCGGAGAAAAGTCTCGGTGCCCGGCTCTCGGTGCCCATGCAGATAGACGTTGAGGACCGAGCGGGGAATGCCGGCGCGCCTCGCCAGCTCAGCCTGGCTGAGGCCGCTGAGGCGCTGGATTTCCTCGATCAGGGAAGCCGCCGGAGTCGGCGCAAAGGGAGCATGCCATGCAGTCATAGGATTATGTTAGCGAATCCGCTAACAACAATCTATTCCTACTGCGCCGCGGCCTCGTCGGCGACGACGACCATGTTCTCGTTCCGCACCCGGCCGGCGGGGATCGAGGGGTCGCCGGCGAGCAGCTTGGCAAGCGGCTCGCGCTTCTCGGCGCCGGTGACCAGCCAGAGGATCTGGCGGGCGGCGTTAAGCGCCGGGTAAGTCAGGGTCATGCGGCGGTACCCCTGGTACTCGCCGGCGGTGAGGGCGACGCGGCGGTCGCTCACCTCCAGCACGGGATCGCCGGGGACCAGCGAGGCGGTGTGGCCGTCGGGACCCAGGCCAAGGTGCACGAGGTCGAGGCGCTCCGGCAGCGAGGATTCGTATTCGCGGGCCGCCGCCTCGAGATCGCGCTGGGTGACCGGCATCGGCCGCAGTGCCGGCTGGTGCTCCATCGAGAGGCCGAGCACCATGTGAGTGAGGTTGCGGTCCTCGCTTCCCGGCGAGGCGATCCGCTCGTCGACCTGGAACAGCTCGGTCTCCCCCCAGGGCATCTGCTCGAGTTCGCCGAGGATCGCCAGCATCGCCCAGGGCGAGCGGCCACCGCTCATCGCAAACCCGAACGGTCCCCGCTCGGCCGTGGCGGCGCTGCCGGTCTCGGCGATCAGCTCGGCCGCGCGCCTCGCCGCCGCCCTCTCGTCGGCGACGACCTCGAGCCTCGCAGCCATCCCCTAGCTCGGCTTCTCGTCGTGGCCGCCGAACTGCTTGCGCATCGCCGAGAGCACCTTGTCGGCGAAGTCGTCGTTGCCGCGCGAGGCGAAGCGCTCATACAGGGCCGTGGTCAGGACCGGCACCGGCACGCCCTCGTCGATCGCCGCGATCGAGGTCCAGCGCCCCTCGCCGGAGTCGGAGACGCGGCCGGCGAAGTCGCCGAGGTCGGGCGACTCCCGCATCGCCGCCGCGGTCAGGTCGAGCAGCCAGGAGCCGATCACGCTGCCGCGCCGCCAGACCTCGGCCACCTCGGGCAGGTCGAGGTCGTACTGGTAGTACTCGGGCTGCTCCAGCGGCGCCGTCTCGGCGTCGGCCTCGCGCTGGACCTTGCCGGCGTTGGCGTTGTTGAGGATGTTGAGGCCCTCGGCATAGGCCGCCATCAGCCCGTACTCGATCCCGTTGTGGACCATCTTCACGAAGTGGCCGGCGCCGTTGGGGCCGCAGTGCAGATAGCCGTTCTCCGAAGGAGATGGGTCGCCGGAACGCCCCGGGGTACGCTCCGCCGACTCCAATCCCGGCGCCAGCGAGGCGAAGACCGGGTCCAGCCGCTCGACCGCTCCGTCGGGGCCCCCGATCATCAGGCAGTAGCCGCGGTCGAGGCCGAAGACGCCGCCGCTGGTGCCGCAGTCGACATAGTCGATTCCCTGCTCCCCCACCTTCTTGGCGCGGCGGATGTCGTCGCGGTAGTAGGAATTGCCGCCGTCGACGATCGCGTCGCCGGCGTCCAACACGGCGGCGATGTCGTCGACGGTCTTCTCGGTGATCTCGCCGGCCGGGACCATCACCCAGACCAAGCGCGGGGCGCTCAGCTTCGAGGCCAGCTCCTGCAGCGAGGAGGCGCCCTCGGCCCCCTCGCCGGCCAGGGTGGCGATCGCGTCGGGATTGACGTCGTAGGCGACGATCCTGTGGCCGTCCCGCATCAGGCGGCGGGCCATGTTCGCCCCCATGCGGCCGAGGCCGACGATTCCGAGTTCCATCAAGTACCTCCGCTGATAGGCGCTGCAGGGCCGGTCGCCGTCATCGTACTTTCACGAGTCTGCATTTACCCCTCCTATAGATGGGTAGCAGCAGATTCGTGATCGCCGGGGAGCCGAAGGGATAGCCTGCCCAGCCGATGGGCACGGGCGCCGCCAACCACACCGACACCGCCGCCGACGTGCTGGCGATCTTCGGCATCAGCGGTGACCTGGCGAAGAAAATGACCTTCCGGGCGCTCTACCGGCTCGAGGCCCGCGGCAAGCTCGACTTCCCGATCGTCGGCGTCGCGATCGACGACTGGGACGACGAGCAGCTTCGCCGGCACGCCCGCGACTCGATCTCCGCCACGGTCGCCGACCCCGACGAGGACGTCCTCGCCCGCCTCGCCGCCCGCCTCTCCTACGTCCAGGGCGACTACGCCGACGCCGACACCTTCAAACGGGTCGGCAAGGCGCTGGGCGACGCCAAGCACCCCCTCTTCTACCTCGAGGTCCCGCCCTCGCTGTTCGCCACCGTGGTCGGCGGACTCGGCAAGGCCGGCCTGACCGAGAACGCCCACGTCGTCATCGAGAAGCCCTTCGGCCACGACCTCGAATCGGCGCGGGCGCTCAACGCCGAACTCTGCGCGGTGCTGGAAGAGGACCAGATCCTGCGCATCGACCACTACCTCGGCAAGGAGCCGGTGATGGACATCACCTACCTGCGCTTCGCCAACTCGCTCCTGGAGCCGGTCTGGAACCGCGAGCACGTCTCCCACGTGCAGATGACGATCGCCGAGGACTTCGGGGTCGACGACCGCGGTCGCTTCTACGACGAAGTCGGGGCGATGCGCGACGTGATCCAGAACCACGCCCTGCAGGTGCTGGCGCTGGTCGGGATGGGACCGCCGACGGGCAACCATCACGACTCGATCCGCGACAAGAAGCTGGAATTCTTCAAGGCGATGCGGGCCGCCGACCCGAAACGCTACGTCCGCGGCCAGTACGAGGGCTTCCGCGAAGTCAAGGACGTGGCGCCGGACTCGACCACGGAGACCTTCGCCGCGGTCGAGCTGGAGGTCGACAACTGGCGCTGGAGCGGCGTCCCCTTCTTCGTCCGCACCGGCAAGTGCATGCCGGCCAAGGCGAGCGAGGTGACCGTCGTCTTCAAGCGGCCGCCGCGACTCGGGATCGGTCGCGGCAAGACGCCGGAGCCGAACAAGATGACGGTGCGGATCGAGCCGGTGCCGGGCTCGCGGATGCGCCTCTACGCGAAGAAGGCGGGCGAAGAGGCGTTCGAGCCGGCCGACCTCGAGGTCCTCTTCGAGAAAGTCCCGGGGGAGGACCCCGAGCCCTACGAGCGCCTGCTCGGCGACGCGATCGCCGGCCGTCACCAGCTCTTCACCCGCCAGGACACGGTCGAAGAGACCTGGCGCGTCGTACAGCCACTGCTTGACGAACCGGGGCCGGTGCACCCCTACGCGCCCGGCACCTGGGGGCCGAAGGAGGCCAACGACCTCACCCGTGGCATCGCCCATTGGTCGGAGCCCTGGCTCCCCAATGCCTAGCGGCGTGCTAGGTTTCGGCAGTCCTAATTAGGGCGGCCTAACACCCACCGAGCCCGAGGAGCTTCGCCGGCATGATCCCCACCTTCGTCATAACCCTGCGAGAGGGCGTCGAGGCCTCTCTGATCATCGGCATCATCGCCGCCTTCCTGGTCAAGGAGGGCCGCCGCGACGCGATGCGCCAGATGTGGATCGGGGTTGGGATCGCGATCGCCCTCTGCGCCGCCGTCGCCGTCGTCCTCGACGTCGTCGGCCAGGACCTGCCGCAGAAGCGGCAGGAGGAGCTGGAGACGGTGATCGGCCTGATCGCCGTCTCCGCCGTCACCTACATGATCGTCTGGATGCGCCGCCACGCCCGCGGGATCAAGGCCACGCTGGAGGGCGATGCGGCCTCGGCGCTGGCCGCCGGCTCGACGATGGCCCTTGTCGCGATGGCCTTCCTCGCGGTCCTGCGCGAGGGCTTCGAGACCTCCGTCTTCCTCCTCGCCGCCTTCCAGAACGCGAGCGACACCCCCGCCGCCGCCGCGGGGGCCGTGCTGGGGCTCATCGCCGCGATCGTGATCGGGCTCGGCCTCTACCGCGGCGGCGTGCGGATCAACCTCACCCGCTTCTTCCGCTTCACCGGCCTGATCCTCGTCTTCGTCGCCGCCGGGCTGCTGGCGACCGCCGCCCACACCGCCCACGAGGCGGGTTGGGTCAACGGCCTCCAGGGCCAGGCGGTCGACCTCTCCTGGCTGGTCCAGCCGGGGACGATCTCCGGCTCGCTGCTGACCGGCATGCTGGGGCTGCAGCCAGCGCCGACGGTGATCGAGGCCCTGGTCTACCTGCTCTACGCGGTGCCGATGGCGATCTACGTGCTCTGGCCGCAGCAGCTCCGCCTCCGCCGCGGTCGCGCCGGCGCCCGGCGGCCAGGGCCGGCCGAGACGCCCGCCTGAACGCCACCCGCCGGTCAGCCGCCTAGGCTGGCCAGGTGACCGTTACGGCTGGGGAAAGAGCTGATGAGCTGCTGGCGAAGCTGGGCTTCGAGCACTGGCGCCCTGGGCAGAAGGAGGCGGTGGAAGCCGCCCTGGAGGGACGAGATTCGCTGATCGTGATGCCGACCGGCGGCGGCAAGAGCCTCTGCTACCAGCTGCCGGGGCTGGCGTCGGAGGATCTGACGATCGTGGTCAGCCCGCTGATCGCGTTGATGCGGGACCAGTGGCAGCGGCTGACGGCCGCCGGACAGCCGGTGACGATGATCTCCTCGGGGATGGACGACGCGACGGCGCGGGCGGCGCTCGCGGCCGTCCGCGGCGGCGAGGCGCGAATCGTCTACTGCTCGCCGGAGCGCTTCGGCTCGACCGTCTTCCTCGACGCCCTGGCGCAGCGGCAAATCGACCTGATCGCCGTCGACGAGGCCCATTGCGTCTCCGAGTGGGGGCACGACTTCCGCCCCGACTACCTGCGCCTGCCGCAGATCGCCGACCGGCTCGGGCGGCCGACGGTGATGGCCTGCACGGCGACCGCGACCAAGCCGGTCGCGGCCGAGATCGCCTCCCGCTTCGGCATGCGCGAGCCGCTCCAGGTGCGCTCCGGCTTCGACCGGCCCAACCTCTCCTTCGACGTCGTCCCACTCGAAGGCACGGGGTCGAAGGCGCGGCGCCAGGCCCTGCTCGAGGCGGGCCTCGCCGACGACGAGGTGGCGGCGACGCTGCGCGAAACCGGCCAGTCGGCGCTCGCCTACCACGCCGGGATGGAGGCGGAGGAACGGACCTCGGTCCAGCACCGCTTCATGACCGGCGACGTCGACGTGATCGTCGCCACCAACGCCTTCGGCATGGGCGTCGACAAGGCCGACGTGCGCTCGGTCTGGCACATGGCGATCCCGACCAGCGTCGAGGCCTACTACCAGGAGGCCGGCCGCGCCGGCCGCGACGGCCTTCCGGCCCGCGCCGTGTTGCTGGCGATGCGCGCCGATCTCGGCCGCCTGGTCCGCTTCAACGAGCAGCGCAGCGGCGACCCCGAGCTGGCGATCGCACACGAGCGCGGCTGGCGCGCCTACCGGGCGATCAAAGCGTTCATCTACTCCGAGCGCTGCCGTCGCCGCTCCCTGCTCGACCACTTCGGCGACCGTGAGGCGGGCCAGCCGCTCGAGCGCTGCTGCGACGTCTGCGACCCGCGGGGCTGGCTGCCCGACCCGGAGACGATCGCGGTCCGCCGGCCCAAGCCCGCCGCCGGCTCGCCGGCTCCGGCCCCCGACCTCTCCCCCGCCGACGCGCCGCTGTTCGAGGCGCTGAAAGCCTGGCGCCTCGCGGCCGCCGGCGGCAAGCCCGCCTACACCGTCGCCAACAACCACACCCTCAGCGCGATCGCGGCCGTCAGGCCCGGCGACCCCGCCGCCCTGATCGAGATCAAGGGCGTCGGCCCCAGCTTCATCTCCAAGTACGCGCCCGAAGTCCTCGCGATCGTCGCCGAGCACCCGCCCGCCCTGGCGCCCGCCGCCTAGCGCGGATCGGGGTCGGCTCCCGGCGACCCGCAGTCCCCCCGGCTTTGCTCGCCTCCCGTCCGCCCGGCGCGGGGAACGCCGGGCGGAGAATTGCCGATCACTCTCCCTGGCTGGCTTTGGGCCCGAGTTCGGCAACGGGGCAACTCGACGCCGAGCATACGCCCCACTTCGCGTGTTGGGAAGGTCATGGCCGTACCCGGTCGAAGAGGACGCGGATGACCCGCGGACACAAGGTCCTGGCGGTCGCGTGCGCGTTGGCCGCCGTGGCCATGCTGGCGCTGGCCTGCGCCGCGACCGCCGGCGCCGGCCTGCTCGAACCGCGCGGACAGAAGGTCTGGTTCGGCGTCTCCGACACCGGCGACCCCGCCCAGTTCGGCGAATTCAGCACCGCGGTCAGCAAGCACCCGGCGGTGATCGAGAGCTTCCGCAGCTGGGGCAGCGACTTCCATGGCTCGATCCAGCGCTGGCAGACCGCTCGCGCGCGGCCGATGATCCACATCACCACCGCCGACTCCGGCGACGGTCACGAGATCCTCACCCCGCGGGCGATCGCAGAAGGGACCGGCGACGAATACCTGGTCCGGCTCAACCGGCTCTTCTGGGCGAAGAAGATGCGCGCCTACGTCCGGCCGCTGGGCGAGCCCAACCGCTGCCTCAACGTCTACGCCGCCTACGACTGCGCCGGCAACCCTCGCGACGCCGCCCACGAACCGCGCTGGTACAAGCTCGCCTTCCGCCGCATCTACGTGATCGTCCACGGCGGCGGCAAGGCGGCGAGGATCAATCGGCGCCTGGCCGAAGCAGGCCTGCCGCCGCTGAACAGCGAAGCCCGTGGCCTGCCGAAGGCACCGGTGGCGATCGTCTGGAGTCCGCTCCCCGCCGGCTCGCCGACCGTTCCCCAGAACCGTCCCCGCCACTTCTACCCGGGCTCGCGCTGGGTCGACTGGGCGGGCACCGACTTCTACGCCTCCTACCCCGACTGGAAGTCGCTGTCCGGCCTCTACAACCGCTACGCCGGCAAGAAGCCCTTCGCGCTGACCGAGTGGGGGATCGAAAACGGCGACGACCCCGTCTTCGTCAGCCGCCTCTTCGCCTGGGTCGAAAAACACCCGCGCTGCAAGATGCTCGTCTACTACCAGGACTTCGGCACCACCAGCAGCTACCGGATCCAGAACTTCCCGGCCAGCCTCGAAGTGCTCAGGAACCGCCTCCACTCGCCGGTCTTCCCATCGTTCGCGCCCGGCGCTCCGCACCTGCCACCGCCGCCGCCGGGCGGGGTCGCGCCACCCGCGAGCTGAGCGGCCGAGCGGCCGCGCTCAGCGACCTTCCAGCCGGGCGGCGACCTTCGGCCCGTCGAGCAGCACCGCGTTGTTGGCGTAGCCGGTGAAGTTGCCGATCAGCTGGCCCCAGCGCAGGCGCCGGGGACGGGCCGCGCGGTAGCGGACGACCGTCATCCGGCCCAGCGTCACTCGCCGGACCTGGCGGAAGGACGGCGGCAGCGCCCGGAGCCGGGAGGGCGGCGGCCGGCCGCTGACCACGTCGACTTCGGCGACCGGGATCGGCCCCAGGCGCCACTGCTTCCACTTGACCTGCCGCTCGCCCCGGCCGACGTAGAAGGCGAGCGGTTCGTCTCCCTGTTCCCAGACCACGATTGCGCGCGGCCGCCCGCGCGGCGGCCCGATCTCCCGCGCGACGCTGCGCCAGTCATCGCGCTGCAGGGCGGGGCGAAAGTCGGAGTAGACGCAGAAGGCGAGCGAGTAGGCGACGAGCGCGACGCCGAGCGCGATCCCCAGGCGGCCCGATCGCGGCGCCGCGATCCCCGCCGCCCCGACCATCGCCAGCGGGATCAGCGCCGGCAGCAGGTTGCGCCCGAGCACGTAGTCCTGCCCGAGGGCGGCGAAGGCGAGAGCGAACAGGACGCTGCCGCCGCCGATCGCCAGCGCCACCGCGGCGCCTCGCCGCTCTCGCTCGCCGCCGCGCCAGAGCAGCAGTGCCACAGCGGCGGCGAAGAGTGCCATCGGCGCCAGGGCGTGCTTGAGCAATCCGGCTTCGCCGACGAAGGAGGCGATCCCGGCCTCGCGCAGGCGGCCGACGATGCCGAAGCTGGCGATCCAGTCGTTGTTCTTGCCCCGCGCCTGGTGCAGGGCGATCGGGGCCAGCGCCAGCCCGGCGAGGACGACGCCGGCGAGCGCCCACAGCACCCCGCGGAGCGGCCTCGCCGCGAACAGCAGCCAGACCGCCTCGATCGCCAGCGGGAAGACGGCGAAGTAGTGGGTCGCCAGCGCCAGCGCCGAGAACGCCGCCCACCAGCCGAGGTCGCGGGCGGCGCCGGTGCGCCGGGCGCGGAGGAAGAAGAGGAGCGCCGCCGTGCTGAGCAGCACCAGCAGCGCGTAGGCGCGGGCGTCCTGCGAGTACCAGACCAGCAGCGGGTTGACGGCGACGATCGCCGCCACGGCGACGCCGGTGCGGCGCCCGGCCAGCTCACGCCCGGCCAGATAGGCGACCGGGACCGTCGCGGTCCCGAACAGGGCCGAGAGCGAGCGCAGCCCGAACTCGTGCACGCCGAACAGATGCGACCAGGCCCAGGCGAGGACGTAGTACAGCGGCGGCGTCGACTCGCTGGTCCAGACCAGGTGCATCGTCCGCGGCAGGCTGGCGAGAAGCACGCGGCCGGCCGTCACCGCCTCGTCGTGCCGGTAGCTTTGGAGCCCCAGAGTCGGGAAGCGAAGCGCGGCGGCCACAGCGGTCAGGCCTAACACCGACCACAAGAACCATCGTGCCCGCGGCGTGTTGGTGAACGTGAAGGCTCCGTCCAGTCGAAGGGATAGAAGGCGCATGGCTCGCCCGCGAAGCTACGGAAAGTTACTCGCAACCCTCGCCATGGCGGCGTTTCTGGCGCTGGCGGCGCCGGCAAGCGCCGCCTCGCTGCGACCGGGCCCCGGGCAGGTCTTCTTCGGGGTCTCCGACACCGGCGTCAGCTCGCAGTTCACCGAATTCTCCGAACTGGTCGGCAAGCACCCGGCGGTGATCGAGACCTTCCGCACCTGGGGCTCGGACCTGAAGGGCTCGATCAAGCGCTGGCAGAAGGCCGAAGCGCGACCGATCCTCCACATCTCCACCGCCGACCCCAATGACGGCCACGAGCTGATCGACCTGCGGCAGATCGCCAATGGCTACGGCGACGGCTACCTGGTCCAGCTCAACTACCTCTTCTGGTCAGAGGGGATGCGCGCCTATATCCGCCCCCTCGGGGAGCCCAATCGCTGCCTCAACGCCTACGCCGCCTATGACTGCGAAGGGAACCTGCGCGGCGCCCAGCACCGGCCGTACTGGTACCGGCAGGCGTTCCGTCGCATCTACATCCTCCTGCACGGGGGAGGCAAGCTGGCCAAGATCGACCTGCGCCTGCGCAAGGCCGGCCTGCCGCCGCTGCGCAGCACCGGGGCGCCGCTGCCGACCGGTCTCCCCGCGGCCCCGATCGCCGTGCTCTGGAGCCCGTTGCCGATCGGCGCCCCGGAAGTCCGCTGGAACCGACCCGAACGCTTTTACCCGGGGCGCGCCTACACCGACTGGGCCGGGACCGACTTCTACTCCGGCTACGCGAACTGGAAGGCGCTCACCCAGCTCTACGACCGCTACCGCGGCCAACCCTTCGTCCTCACCGAGTGGGGCGTCGAAGGAGCCGACGACCCGGCCTTCGTCAAGCGCCTGTTCGTCTGGGTCAAGCGCCATCCTCGCACCAGGATGCTCGTCTACTACCAGGACTTCGGCAGCGTCAACTCCTACCGGATCCAGAACTTCCCGGCCAGCCTCGAAGTGATCCGGCGCCGGCTCGCCGCTCCGGAATTCCCCCCCTACGCCTTCGAACCGCCGCGGCTGCCGCCGCGGGCTGGCCCGCCGCCCGGCTGAGCGGCTCCGGTCGAATGCCATCGGGGCTTTATCCAGCTGAACCAACATCGGGCGCAATGCCGGCGCTCCACCGCTTCGCCAGATCGCCGCACCTGGTAGCGCTGACCGGAATCGTCCTCATCGGGGCGGCGCTGCGCTTCGCGACGCTCGACCTGCAGAGCTACCGCTACGACGAGGCGGTCACTGTCGGCCGGGTTCTGCGGCCGAGCCTCTTCGACACGCTCTCGGCGGTCCCCCACAGCGAGTCGACGCCGCCGCTCTACTACCTCGTGGCCTGGTTCTGGTCGCGCCCGTTCGGCACCGGCGAGGTCTGGATGCGCTCGCTCTCGGCGCTGGCGGGGACGGCCTCGATCGTCGCCGTCTACCTGAGCGCGGTGGCACTGCCGCTTCCGCGGCGCGCCGGGCTGATCGCGGCGGCGATGGTCGCCGTCAGCCCGGTGCTGATCTGGTTCTCCCAGGACGCCCGCGCCTACGCCCTGGTCTTCCTCCTCACCGCCCTCTCCTTCCTCTTCTTCGCCCGCGCCCGGCGCAGCGGCTCCCGGCGCGACCTCGCCTGGTGGGCGGCCCTCTCGGCCCTGGCGCTGGCGACCCACTACTTCGCTGGCTTCGTGGTCGCTCCCGAGGCCGCCCTCCTGCTGCTGGGGAGCCGGCGGCGGCGGGACGTGGCCCTGGCCGTCGGCGCGATCGCCGCGGCGGCGGCGCTGCTGGCCCCGATCGCTCTGCAGCAGGCCGGCAACGCCCATGCCGGCTGGATCGCTGAACAACCGCTGGGACAGCGCCTCGAACGCGCCGGCGCGAAGCTGGTCGGCGGCGACAACGGCGACGAGCACGGCGTCCGCCAGCCGGGCCCAATCCCGCTCGGCATTCCAGCGGCCCTTGCCGGCGCCGCGCTGGCGCTGCTGCTCTGGCGCGGCGACCCCGACGAGCGCCGCGGCGCCGGCCTGGCGGCGCTCGTCGGCGGAATCGCCCTGGCGCTGCCGCTCCTGCTCGGCCTGTTCGGAGCGGACTACTTCGACGGCCGCAACCTGCTGCCGGTGTTCGTGCCGCTGATCGTCGTCCTCGGCGCCGGCTTCGGGGCCAGGCGCGCCGGCTGGGCCGGGCTCGGACTGGCGGCGCTGCTTTGTCTCTGCTCGCTGGCCTTCACGATCGAGATCGACCGCCTGCCCCGGCTCCAGCGCGAGGACCTCCGCAACGCGGCGGAGGAAGTCGGGCCGTCCCGTCCGGGCGTCGCGGTGGTGACGATCAAGTACGCCGCCGGCCAGCCGCTGCTCTACTACCTGGGGGCCAGCATCGCCATCGGCTCGCTGCCGCCACTGCGGGAAGTCGACCTGGTCGGCTCGAAGCTGGCCGCGAACCGGAACGCAAGGCGCCTGCTCCCGCCTCAGTTCCGGCGAGTGGAATCGAAGCCGGTCTCCTACAACTTCACCTTGACCCGGTACCGCGCCCCCCACCCCGTTCGGGTTCCTTTCCGCGTGCTGGACCGGGGCGCGCTTGTCGGTGGCGGCCGCTACTCCTCCGTGCTGACCTGGCCTTCGCCTTCGGCTTCGGGTGGAACGGCTGCAGGGCGTTGATGCTCGAGTAGCCGGTCAGGTAGATGCGGCGGCCGTCGGAGATGACCGGGGTATAGGTACCGGTCTTGTAGTGGAAGACGCGACGCCCGGTCCTCATGTCGTAGCCGTTGGTCGAGCCGTTGGTGAACTCCGCCAGGTAGACGATGTTGCCGATCGCCGAGAGCGAGCCGACCACCTGCCCGCCGGCCGAGTGGGCCCAGCGGGTTTCGCCGTTCTTCGCGTCGAGCGCGTAGATGTTGCCGTCGAAAGAGCCGACGTAGACGGTCGGCGGGGTGCTCGGCGTGCGGGCGACCGTCGGCCCCGAGTAGACGTAGCCGCCGGTCGAGTGAGTCCAGGCGAGCGTTCCGTCTTCGAGGTCGAAGCTGTAGACACGGTCGTCGTTGTTACCGGCGTAGACACGCCCGAAGGCGATGGCCGGCGTCGAGTAGAACTCGCCCGAGGTGCCGAAACCCTGGCCGAGCGAGCCGGTCTGCCACCTGATCTTGCCGGTCTTGGCGTCGACGGCGTTCATATAGCCACCGTAGTCGCCTACGTAGAGCGTCCCCTTGTAGAAGGCGGGCGCCGACTTGATCGGGCCGCCCAGGGTGGTGGCCCAGCGCACGTTGCCATTGCGGGTGCTGAGCGCGAACAGCTGGCCGTCTTCGCAACCGAAATAGAGGGTGCGGCCGAGCACCAGCGGCGAGGACTCCGCGCGTCCGGGCAGCGCCCGTTTCCAGAGGATCTTCCCGGTCTTGGCGTCCAGCTTCAGCACGTGGCCGGGGACGAGGTTGACGATGTAGAGGCGGCCCTTGTGGTAGGTCGGCGAGGAGGCGTTGAGTCGCCCGATCCCGCGTTCCCAGAGGATCTTTCCCGTGTTCGCGTCGAGAGCGAAGGCGGTGCCGTTGTTGTTGACCGCGTAGAGCCTGCCGCGGGCGAAGACCGGCGGGAACTCGAGCAGCGGCCGCTCGGTGTAGTGCCAGAGCAAGCGGAACGGGGGCTTGATCCCCTTCGCCGGCAGGTAGCGGGTGCGGGCCGGGTTGAGGCCGAACATCGGCCAGCTGACCGTCTTCGCCTTCTTCGGCGGCTTGGGCGGTTTCTCCGGTTTGAAGGCGACGTTCGAGTTGTGGACGTCGGCCGGGCGCTTCAGCTGCTCATAGCCGAGCAGGCCGCTGAACACGAGGGCGGCGGCGAGCAGGCCGATCGCCAGCCGCCGGTGCTCGTGCCAGTGGAATCGCGAGAAGGAGGGGAAGTCGGGCATCGAGGGAGCCGGTCATGGTACGAGACCCATCTGAGGTCCCTCTAAGCGTCCCCGACTCCTACGATAGCCTCCATCGCTGGGGATCTGAGTCGCCGACTGCGGTCACGGCGCCTTGGAGCGCTAAATGATCGAGGCACGAGAGGACGATCTGCAGGACCCAGGCGCTGGCCGGGGTGTCGAGGTTCTCCGGGCCGACGATGTCGGCGACGATCTCGAAGGCGGTCCGCTCGCCGCCGCCGAGCGACTCCCGCACCTTGCCGAGCAGCTCGGCGACCTGGCGCCGCGCCTCGGCGATCTTCGCCTCGGGGTCGCGGAAGGGGCGGCCGTGGCCGGGCAGGCAGAGGTCGACCTCGAGCGGCTCGACCTCGCTCAGGCTGGCGAGGAACTCGCCGACCGGGTCCGGGGTGTGGCCGTGGTCGAAGAAGAGGACGGTGCGGCCGAGAAGGTGGTCGCCGGAGATCATCAGCCTGCGCTCGGGCTGGTGCAGGACGACGTGCGAGGGCGCGTGTCCCGGGGTCTCGTGGACCTGCCAGGCGCCGAGACCGGTCTCGACCTCGACTCCCGGAACGAGGTCGCGGTCGGGCACCTGGATCGCGTCGATCCCGGTTTCATCGTCGCCGCTGCGGGACTCGCGGTAGCGCTCCAGCGCGGCGACCGGGACGCCGCTCTGGCGGGCGACCTCGAGCCGGTGCTCCAGCGCCGCGGCAGGGTCGTCGGCGAGCAGCCTCACGTGCTCCCAGGCGGGGTGCATCCAGAGCTCGCAGCCGGCCGCCTCGACGATCGAGGCGGCGAGGCCGTAGTGGTCGATGTGGGAGTGGGTGCAGACGAGCAGGCGGACGTCCTCGACGCCGAACCCCGCCTGGGCCAGCGCCAGGTCGAGCTGCCGCAGCCTCCCCCTGCCGCCCATGCCGGTGTCGAAGAGGACGATGCCATCGCCCGCTTCGATCGCCCAGGCGTTCCCGTGCGGCACCCCCGGCCAGGGCAGCGGCAACCGCAGCCGCCAAACCCCCGGCAGCACCTTCTCCGTTCGCGCCGCGTTGGCTCGTGCGTCCCCAGCCATCCGCGCATCCTCTCAGGCCGATGGGCTTGAGACGTCCACGATTTGGACGCTTCAGGCCCGTCGACCCCTGTCGGGGCTAGGGGGCTACGAAGTTGGAGGGGTCGGGGCCAGTGCGCTCGCCGGCGTCGAGGCGGGCGATCGCGGCCATGTCGTCCTCGCTCAGCTCGAAGTCGAAGATCTCGATGTTCTCGCGGATCCGCTCCGGGGTGACCGACTTCGGGATGACCACGTTGCCGAGCTGCAGGTGCCAGCGCAGGATCGTCTGGGCCGGCGTCTTCTCGTGGTGCGCGGCGATCGTCTCGATCGTGTCCTCGGAGAGCAGGGCGCCCTGGGCGAGCGGGCTCCAGGCCTCGGTGGCGATGCCGTGATCGGCGTGCCAGGCACGCAGCTCGGCCTGTTGCAGGCGCGGGTGCAGCTCGATCTGGTTCACCGTCGGCAGGCGCTCGGCCTCCCGCTTCAGCCGCTCGAGGTCCTCGACGCGGAAGTTGGAGACGCCGATCGAGCGCGACCGGCCCTCTTCCCAGATCCGTTCGAAGGCACGCCAGGTGTCGAGGTAGCGGTCCTTCGCCGGCACCGGCCAGTGGATCAGGTAGAGGTCGGCGTGGTCCATGCCGAGCCGCTCGAGGCTCTTGTCGAAGGCGCGCAGGGTCGAGTCGTACCCCTGCTCGGAGTTCCACAGCTTGGTGGTGACGAAGACGTCGTCGCGGCCGAGGCCGGCGGCGGCGATCGCCGCTCCCACGCCCGCCTCGTTGCGGTAGGCGGCGGCGGTGTCGATGTGGCGGTAGCCGGCCGCCAGCGCCTCTTCGACGACCTCCTGGGTTTCCTCGGGCGGCACCTGGAAGACGCCGAAGCCGAGCTGGGGGATCTCCACGCCGTCGTGCAGGGAGACGGTGGGGATCGAGGTCACGTCGGTCATTTCCTTCGCTCCGTTCCTGTTGGGTCTCGGAACTGTTGAGTACCCAGGCGGAGCGCCGATTATGCCCCGGAGCCGCGGCGAGCCGCTAGCTGGTGGCGAGCCCGATGGCCAGCAGCGGGAAGGCGAGCATCACGCCGAGATAGGCGCCGATCGCGGCGCCGCTGCGGAGGCTGGCCGTGCGCGACCTCGCGCCGGAGACGGCGCCGACGAGGAGGGAGAAGCCGGCAATTCCAAGGCCGATCCAAAACACGGGGGGCATGCGGCGACGAGAATACCGGAACCGGGGGGGCCGGAGCGGCGCCCGTTCAGCCGGCCGGCCGGCGCCGAAGCCTGATCCTCGCGACCAGCCTTTCGACGCCGATCCAGAGCAGGCCGACCAGCAGCAGCGGCAGGCAGATGAAGGCGACGACGCCGAGCCCGGCCGTCACCTGCAGGACGACGAGGGCGAGGACCAGCGCCAGCAGCGTGTCGGCCAGCAGCGCTCGCCGCGCCCGCGCCCCCGGGGTGATCCGCCGCGACGTCATTCGGTCTTTCCCGGTTTCTTATAGACGGCGAAGAAGTCGCGTTCGTCGGGGGTCAGGTAGCGGGTGTCGGGCCGGAACATTTCCGGCAGCAGGTTCGAGGGATCGCCGGCGCCCGGATGCCGGTAGCTGATAAAGCTGGTCCAGTCTTCGTTGATGTCCAGCTCCAGTGCCCGAACGGCGCCGGCGCGCTGGAGGATTTCCGCCAGCGAGCCGACGGTCTGGTAGTTGGCGGCGGCGTAGATCAGGTTGCCGCGGCGGTCGATCCCCAGCCCCGAGCGCCAGACGCGGACCGCGTTGTTGACGGTGGCCCCCCATTCCGGGCCGTCGCTGAGGTTGGGGTTGAGCTTGCCTTCGTAGACGATCGGCGGCAGGTTCTGCTTGGCGAACCAGATGTGGGGGCCGGGAGTCGGCCCGTGCTTCCAGTTGACGATGTCGATCCTGCCGTCGCGGTACTCGACCAAGGTGGCGATGCCGTTGACCATTTCGGCGACGGTTTCGCCTCGGTAGACGAGGCCGGCGTTCGAGGTTTCGAGCGGGAAGCCGCCGTTGAAGGTGGCGACGACCGACTTGCGCAGATTCGGTGGCACCTCGGCGGGGCCGCGATGGGAGATTTCCGGCGGCTCGGCAAGACCGGGCACGTAGGCGAGGCGGGTTCGCTTCGAGTCGATCCAGGCAACGCCGGCGACGACAGCAGCACCGGTGGCTCGGCGCCCGCGCCGGCGGCGGCGGCGTGCCAGACCCCCTCGCCCTTCAGCGCCGGGTGGATCACCGGCTTGATCCGCGGCGGCCGGTAGGGGTCGGCGGCCTGCGTGGCTTCGCCGGACGCCCCGGCCACCCCGACCTGGGGCAACGACTTCAGCGGCGGCCCGCCCTTCGAGGGCGCGGTCAGCGTGTAGTACACGTTCTCGACTTCGGAGACAAGCGGGTTGCCGCCGTGGGAGCGCAGCCACTCGACGCTGGCGACGCCGAGGCTGATGTTGCGGGGCCTGCTTATGGCGTTCACCCAGGAGACGGCGACCGGGACGAGGCAGATCACGGCCGCGAGCAGCAGCACCCGGCGCGCCCTGCGCCAGGGCGCGATCCGACCATCGCTTCGTCGCCTGACCGAGGTCACGACACAAGCCTGCATCCCGGCAGTAAACCGTGCATGAGAAACCCTTGAGTAAGCTCACATCTTCCTACGGCCCCCGATTCGTCGGTCCCGCCAAGCGGAGCGGATAGGTTGAGGGCGTGAAATTGCTCGCCTTCAGCGACCTGCACCGCGACCTCGAGCAGGGCGCGAAGCTGGTCGAGATGTCGGCCGGCGCCGACGCGGTGATCGGGGCCGGCGACTTCGCCTCGGTCCACGAGGGCCTGGAGGAGACGATCGCGGCGCTGGCGGCGATCGAGACGCCGACCGTCCTCGTCCCCGGCAACAACGAGACCGCCGACGCCCTGCGCGCCGCCGCCGCCGATTGGGCCGCCGCGACCGTGCTGCACGGAGAGGGCGCGACGATCGCCGGCACCGAGTTCTTCGGCCTCGGCGCCGGGATCCCGGTGACGCCATGGGAATGGAGCTTCGATCTCGACGACGATGCGGCCACTGAGATGCTGTCCCCCTGTCCCGAGGGCGCGGTCCTGGTCCTGCACTCGCCGCCACGCGGGCATTGCGACGCCAGCGCCGACGGCACCCCTTTCGGCAGCGCCGCCCTGCTGCGGGCGATCGAGGAGAAGCGGCCCCGGCTCGTTGTCTGCGGCCACATCCACGAGTCCTGGGGATGCGAGAGCCGAATCGGCGAGACGCCTGTCCGCAACCTCGGCCCCAACGGCACCTGGATCGAGATCTAGGCAGGGTGGAAGCGAGCGGTCCCAAGCGCGCCGGGCTCGTCCTCTCGGCGCTGATCCTGGTCGCCGCCGTCGCCAACCTCAACCTGGCGGTCGCCAACGTCGCCCTGCCGGACATCGGCAAGGCCTTCGACGCCGGCCAGACGACGGTCGACCTGATCGCGGTCGGCTACTCGCTCGGCCTGGCGGCGTCGGTCCTCTACCTCGGCGCCGTCGGCGACCGCTACGGGCGCAAGTCGATGCTCGTGCTGGGCATGGGGCTCTCGATCCCCGCCTCGCTGCTGGCCGGCTTCGCGCCCAGCGCCGAGACGCTCTTCGCCGCCCGGGTGCTCGGCGGCGTCGCCGCCGGCATGGCCTACCCGACGACGCTGGCGCTGATCACCGCCCTCTGGTCGGGCGCCGAACGGACGAAAGCGATCGCCCTCTGGTCTGCCCTCGGCGGCGGCGCCTCCGCCCTCGGCCCGTTGCTGGCGGGGGCGCTGCTGGAAGGGTTCGACTGGGGCTCGGTCTTCATCGTCAGCGCCCCGCTGGCGGCGATCGCCCTTTTCCTGGTCTGGCGCCTGGTCCCGTCCCACGTAAACGAGACCACCGACCCGGTCGACCACCTCGGCGGCATCCTCTCGATCGCGCTGGTGGCGACGCTGGTGCTGGCGATCAACCTGGCGCCGGAACCGGGCAAAGGGACCACGGCGATCGCCCTTGGCCTCGTCGCCCTGGCGGCGGCGGGCGCCTTCCTGCTGCGCCAGCGCCGTGCTCGGTTCCCCCTCTACGACCTCAAGATCGCCGCGCGCAGCACCTTCTGGGTCGCCGCCTGCGCCGGGATCGTCGTCTTCGGCTCGCTGATGGGGGCGATGTTCATCGGCCAGCAGTTCGTCCAGAACGTGCTCGGCTACTCGACCCTCGAAGCAGGCCTGGCGATCCTCCCCGGCGCGGTCGGGATGATCCTCGTCGCGCCGAGCTCGGCAAAGCTGGTCGAGTCGCACGGCTCGCGCTTCACGCTGCTGCTGGGCTTCGCCTTCTGCCTGCTCGCCTTCGCGGTGATGCTGGTGCTCTGGGACGAGAACGCCTCCTACCTCGTGGTCGGCCTCGGCTACCTGCTGGTCGGCGTCGGCGTCGGCTTCGCCGGCACCCCGGCCTCGCGCTCGCTGACCGGCTCGGTGCCGGTCACCCGCGCCGGCATGGCATCGGGCACCGCCGACCTCCAGCGTGACCTCGGCGGCGCGATCATGCAGTCGATCTTCGGCGCCCTCCTGACCGCCGGCTACGCCGCCAGCTTCAGCGCCCAGATCGCCTCTTCGCCAGAAGCCGCCAAGGTCAGCGAGCGTGTGCAGAACGAGCTGACCAAGTCCTTCTCAAGCGCCGCCAACACGGCCGAGCAGTACCCGCAATACGCGCACCAGATCGCCGCCGCCGCCCGCACCTCGTTCCTCGACGGCGGCGACTGGACCTACGCCGCCGGGATGATCGCGATCGCTCTGGGCATGGCGGTCGTCTTCTTCCTCTTCCCCAAGGGCGAAGAGGAGAAGCGCCTGCTCGAGCGCTACCACGACGAAGACGCCACCGCCGAAGCCTCTTCATGAACCCGGACACTTACCGGACCCATAGGCCCGCAAATGTTCCGGGGAATGTCGAGGGCAGGATAATCCGGCGATGGCTTACCGCCTGCTCAGGGCCGCGGAGGCGCACTGGCGGCCGTCGAACCAGATGTCGGTCCAGAACACCGATCTCGGCAGGCAGCTCGAGGCCGGGTCGCTCGGCGCCCGCCTCTGGCGCCTGGCGCCCGGCAGGCCTCGACCAGGCACCGCCACGCCCGGCAGGAGGAGCTCTACGTCCTGCTGGAGGGAAGCGGACGGGTGCGGATCGACGATGACGAGCCGCTGACCCTGGAGCCGCTGGACTCGCTGCTGGTCGAACCCGGCTCGGTGCGCCAGCTCTTCAACGACGGCGGCGCCGACCAGCTCTGGCTCGTGGTCGGCGCCCCGCCGGAACCGGCCAACACGCTGGAGATGAGCGAGGAGCAGCTGCGCGAGCTCTACCCCGACGGGCCGAAAGCGCTGCCCCCCGAGCTGGACGGTTGAACCGGTCGCCGCTGGGCTCGGGCATTAGGTTGGGCCGGTGCAAGCCGAGCCCTCCACCGGCATTGCCTTCGAGAGCTCCGCCGGGCGCTGGCTGCTCGCCGTCGCCGTCGCCGGCTCGGGGATGGCCTTCCTCGACGGCACCGTCGTCAACGTCGCCCTGCCGGACATCGGCCGCGACCTGGGCGCCAGCACCAGCGCCCTGCAGTGGATCCTCAACGGCTACCTGCTGACCCTGGCCTCGCTGATCCTGCTCGGCGGCTCGCTCGGCGACCGCTACGGCCGTCGCCGCGTCTTCGTCCTCGGCATCGTTCTCTTCACCGCCGCCTCCCTGCTCTGCGCGGTGGCGCCGACCGCCGAGCTTCTGATCTTCGCCCGGCTCGTCCAGGGCGTCGGCGGGGCACTGCTGACGCCCGGCAGCCTGGCCCTGATAGAGGCCAGCTTCCGCCCCGGCGACCGCGCCCGCGCGATCGGCGCCTGGTCGGGCCTGGGCGGCGTGGCGGGCGCGCTGGGGCCGCTGCTCGGCGGCTACCTGGTCGGCGCCGTCTCTTGGCGCGCGATCTTCCTGATCAACCTCCCTCTCGGCCTCTTCGTCGCCTGGGCGGCCGGCCGCCACGTGCCGGAGAGCCGCGACCCGATGGCCGCCGGCCACCTCGACCTCCGCGGCGCCGCCCTGGCGGCGCTCGGCCTCGCCGGCACCACCTACGCGCTGATCGAGGCGCCGGGACAGAGGGCCTCGGCGGCGATCCTCGTGACCGGATCGGCGGCCTCCTCGCCCTCGCCGCCTTCTTCGCCGGAGAGCGGCGCAGCCCGAACCCGATGCTGCCGCTGGAGATCTTCTCCTCGCGCCAGTTCAGCGCCGCCAACGGGGTGACCTTCGTCGTCTATGCCGCCCTCGGCGGCTTCTTCTTCCTCTTCGTCGCCTTCCTGCAGATCGCGCTCGGCTACACGCCGATCGAGGCCGGCGCCGCCTCGCTGCCGGTGACCGGGCTGATGCTGGCGCTCTCGGCGCGCTCGGGCGCGCTCTCCCAGCGCATCGGCCCCCGTACCCCCCTCACGGTCGGCCCCCTCGTCATCGCCGCCGGCCTGCTGCTGCTGGCCCGGATCGAACCCGGCGACAGCTACGTCTCCTCGGTCCTGCCGGCGGTGATCGTCTTCGGCCTCGGCCTGACCCTGGTCGTCGCGCCCGTCACCGCGACCGTCCTCCGTCGCCCGCGTCGCCGGCCTGCTCGCCGTCGCCGTCCTGCCGGTCCTCGCCGGCCTCACCGGCGACAGCTTCTATGACCCTTCGAAGATGGCCCACGGCTTCCACGTGGCGATGGCCGTCTGCGCCGGGCTCGCCGCGCTGGGGGGGCTGCTCGCCTGGCTGACGATCGATCCCGGCGTCCTCCACCCCGAGGCCGAGCCCGGCGGCGACACTCCCGAGCGGCTTGCCAGCGACTACACCTGCGCCGTCGCCGGGACGCCACTGCGACCAGGGCGAGAGGCGGAGTGCAACCTGGTGGGGGAGTCGGGCTCAGCCTAGGAGCACCGAGGCCGCGGTCTGGCGGAGCACTTCGGTGGCGATGGCACGAAAAAGCTCCGCCTGCCGCCTCTCCATCTCTTCGACGTGCGGCAGGTGCTTCGGCCTGTGCCGCAGCGCCGGGCCTCGCGCCGGTGCGCTGGAGGCGCTCGCGCCGGCCTCGAAGGCGAGGCAACCCATCACACCCTGGGCGATCAGACGGGCCCGAAGTTCGGCGCCGGCCGCGATCGGGTGCAGGTTATCCGCCTGCATCAGCTCCGGGTGGCGGGCGACGGCGCCGGCCCAGTTCGGCACCTGGGTGCCCGGCCGGGAGGCGGCGAATTCGGCCACCACCCGGTTCTTGCCGGCGTTGCCGACGCCTTCGACGACGAGCCCGTGGATGGTCGGCACGACCATGCACCTGTCGCCTACCGTCGCGGCGACCTTGGCGAGGTTGCCGGCGAGGATCTGGGGATAGTTCGGGTTGTCGTTGGTCCCCGCGTCGAAGACGATCACCTGTTGCGAGGGGTCGTAGCTTTCTTCGAACAGTTCGAGGATCTGGTAGCTGTTGTAGCCGCCCACCGCGTTGACGGTCAGCGGTATCCCCGGCAGGAACTTCGCCAGGTAGGGAGAGGTCAGTTCCTCGAGGCTGTCGCCGACCACGAGCACTCCTCCGTGCCGCGCCGCATGCGCGGCAGGCGCGAGCGCCGCGAGCGCGAGAACCGCCGCCGCGATCGCCACCCCCACGGACCGCCTGATCGCCGGCATCGACCGGATTTCTACACTACGGCCCGATGACGCCCGCACCGCCCGTCCCCCGCTGGCTTTCGATGCTCGGATGCGTGCTGATGGGGGCGGCCGCGTTGACCTTGTCCGCCTGTGGTGGAGGCGGAGCGGCAACGGCCGACAGCACCGCGGCGACCCAGCCCAGGCAGCAAGCAAAGCCCCATGCCTCCGTGCAGCGATGCCCGGGCAAGGTCGACGTATTCGTCAGGTCGCTCGACACCCTGCGCAGCCAACTCGCCGTCGGCCTCAGCTACGAACAGTATGCGGCGAAGATGAAAGGCCTCAGGGCCAGCTACGACGAGGTTCCCGTCAGCCATCTCACCATCGACTGCCTGACGTCGACCGGCACCCCCGGCGAGAAAGCCCTCAACGAGTACATCGACGCGGCGAACGCCTGGGGCGAATGCCTCGCAAACGCTTCATGCACCACCGCATCGATCGAACCGGTCCTGCAGAGGAAGTGGCGCCTGGCCTCGGGCTTCCTCTCCGAAGCTCAATAGGTCTCAGCGACCGCGGCGTTTGCCGCGTTTCGGCCTCGCCGGCTTGGCGGCGTTGCGGAGGGTGCGTTCGCCGGCTTTCTCGGTCGCCTCGCCCATCGCGATCTGGAACATCGCCAGCAGCGCGTCGGAGGCGAGCGGGCGCATCCGGTCAAGCGCTTCGCGTACCTTCGGCCAGTCCTGCTCGGGGCGACCCGCCCTGTCGAACGGTTCCCAGATCTCCTTGACGAAGAGGTCGACGAAGGCGCGCGCGACGCCTTCGGCCTGGCGGTGCAGCTTGTCGGCCGTGGCGAGGGCGGCCTCGGGGCTGACGCCGAGCTCGACCAGGGCGCCGCCGGCACGCTGCAGGCGCGGGCTGATCACCTCGACCTTACCGTCGGGGAGCTCGCGCAGGATGCCGAGCTTCTCGCCGTGACGGACCAGTTTGGGATCTAGCCTTTCGGCACCCCAGAGCTCGGCCAGCTCGGCCGCCGAGAAGATTTCCGGCGTCTCGTCCTCGAACGGGGCGCGCACGGCGCGGGCGAAGTCGACGATCTCCGCCGAGGAGCCGTCGGCGCTCTCGAGCACGCGGCGGATCGCCTCCAGGTTCAGGCCCTCCGCCTGCATTTCGCGGGTCAGCTCGATGCGGGCGACGTGGTCCTCGTTGTAGTAGCCAGTGCGCCCGTGCACCTCCGGCGGCGGCAGCAGTCCACGCGTCTGGTGGGCGCGGATGTTGCGAACGGTCATGCCCGTACGCCGCGCCAGCTCCCCGATCGTCATCTTGCCGTCGGGCGCTTTCGGGCGTTTGGGCGGCCGGCTCACCCGCCCATGGTAAGTGGCAATCGCTGGCCGTTCATCTTTTCGGCAGCGTCCGAGCAGAGGAAGGCGATCGCCTCGGCCAGGTGCTCGGCGGGAGTGAACGTGGGGAAGTCCTTGCCCGGGTTCTCCTCCCGCATTCGCGGCGTCAGGATCGCGTCGACGATGACGATGTTGGCGGTGGCGCCGCCGGCGCCGAAACCGTCGGCGAGGGCGAGGGTCCAGGCCTCCGCGGCGGCCTTCGCGGCGGCGTAGGCAGCGTTCGTGTTCGTCGGCGATTGGGCCTGCTTGGCGGAGACGAGGACGAAGCGGCCGTGCGCGCTCGCCGCCAGCTGGTCGTGAAAGGCGCGCGTGGTGTGCTGGACGGTGCGGACGAGCAGGTTGTGGAGGAGGTCCCAGTCGGAGAGCGGCGCCTCGTGCAGCGGCTTTCCGCCGCGCCAGCCGCCGACCAGGTGGACGAGCCCGTCGACCCGCCCGAAGCGCTCGACCAGCGCCGCGCACCAGCCGTGCACGGCGTCCTCGTCGAGCAGGTCGACGGCGCGGCCGTCCCAGCGCTCGGCGGAGATGCCGAGGCCCGCACCGACCGAGTCGAGCAGCCCCTGGTCGCGATCCGTCCCGGCGACGGTGGCGCCAGCCGCCGCGAGCCGAGCGGCAACCAGCGGCCCAAGCCCACCACCTACCCCGGCGATTGCAATCACCCGACCGTCGAGGCCATTCATATGGGGGAGGCAGGATTCGAACCTGCGTAGGCATAGCCAACGGGTTTACAGCCCGTCTCCTTTAACCACTCGGACACTCCCCCCGGGGCTAGGAGAGCGGATTCTAGAGGGGACGTTCGGCGGCCGGCTACGCGACGCCCAGGCGCTCGGCCATCTGCTCGTTGAAGCGGGTGAGGGCCGAGAGCGGGCGCATGAAAACGGTCAGCTCGGCGACCTTGCCGTGTTCGTCGAGCTCGAGGAAGTCGATGCCTTCCAGCTCGCGATCGCCGACGTTGGCCTTGAAGCGGAGGCAGACCGTGTCGTCACCGGCCAGCTCGTCGGTGTAGGTGAGGTCCTCGAGAGTGGCGGCGACGTGGGTGAGGACCTGGCTGACCACGTCGCGGCCCTCGAAGCCGCGGAAGAGGATCGGACTGTGGAGGACGACGTCCTCGCGCAGCGTCTCGGTCAGCAGCTCGAGGTCCTTCGATTCGGCGGCGCGGCGGAATGGGTGCGGCTCGGCCATCGGCCTACCTTAGAGCCGGCGGGGCGAGTTTGTGTCGCATAGCGGTACAAACTCGCCCAGAGCCACCGCGCTTGGCATACTCGCTTCGTGCCGAGCGACCGTTTCTACTCCCGGTTCTCCTCATCCCTTGGCACCACCGGGCTTCGCTGGGCAGGAAAGCTGAACGTCCCCGTGTACCGGGCGACGGGTGGGCGACTGATGGGCAAGGTCGGCCGCGCGCCGGTGCTCCTGCTCACCACCACCGGGCGCAAGTCCGGCGAGCCCCGCACGGCTCCGGTCGTCTACCTCGCCGACGGCGACCGCCTCATCCTGATCAACACCAACGCCGGCAACGCCAAGGTCCCTGCCTGGTCGCTCAACCTCAAGGCGAACCCGGAGGCCGAGGTCGAGCTCGGCCGCGAGCGCCGGCCGGTGCGAGCGCGAGTCGCCGAGGGTGAGGAGCGCGCCGACCTCTGGCGCAAGTCGAACAAGCAGTACGCCGGTTTCGACGACTACGAGGCCAAGCTGAACCGCGAGATCTCGGTCTTCGTCCTCGAGCCGGTCGCCGGCTGACGCGTCTATCCAAGCTCAGCTTGCTTCGCGCAGCATCTGCGCCTCTGGCAGGCGCTTCAGCTTTTTCAGCGTGTTGTTCTCGATCTGGCGGATCCGCTCGCGGGTGACGCCGAACGTCCGCCCCACCTCCTCCAGGGTCATCGGCTCGACCCCGGACAGCCCGTAGCGAAGTTCGATCACCTGGCGCTCGCGTTCGGGCAGCGCGTCCAGCGCCTTGCGCACGCCCTCTTTCTGCAGGTGCTCGCTCGCTTCCTCGAACGGCTCCAGGACCGCGTCGTCGGCGACGAAGTCGCCAAGCTCCGATTCGTCCTCGTCGCCCACCGGTTTCTCCAGCGAGACCGGCAGCTGGGAGACGCGGAGGATGTCGCGCACGTCGGCGATGGGCCAGCGCAACTCCCCGGCGATCTCCGCCGGCTCCGGCTCGCGCCCCAGTTTCTGCACCAGCTGGCGCTCGACGTGGGCGACCCGGTTCAGCTTCTCGACCATGTGGACGGGGATGCGGATCGTCCGCGCCTTGTCGGCGATCGCCCGCGTCACCGCCTGCCGGATCCACCAGGTCGCGTAGGTGGAGAACTTGTAGCCGCGGCGGTAGTCGAACTTCTCCACCGCCCGGATCAGCCCCAACGAGCCCTCCTGGATCAGGTCGAGGAAGCTGAGGCCGCGGCCCAAATAGCCTTTGGCGATCGAGACGACGAGGCGCAGGTTGGCCTCGACCATCTGCCGCTTCGCCAGCATGTCGCCGCGCTCGATCCGTTTCGCCAGTTCGACCTCCTGGGCCGCCGTCAGCAGCTCGACCTGGCCAATCGAGCGCAGGTAGAGGCGCAGCGAGTCGAGGCTGGGCTCGACCGTCAGGTCCAGCTCCGCCTTCTTCGCCTGCCCGTTGGAGTCGCCGCCGCGCTGCTCTTTGTAGGCGCTGATGCCGTCCTCGGAGATCACGTCGACGCCATGCTCGACGAGGTGGGCGTGGAGACCGGAGACCTGCTCCTTGGTGATCTCGACCTCCTCGAGGGTGGCCGCGATCTGCTCGAAGGTGAGATAGCCGCGTTCGCGGCCCAGGGCCACCAGCACGCGCAGCTCCTCGATCTCCGCGACTGGGTTGTCCCCCGCGTCCCGATCCATGACGTCGCTCACCGTCTCCAGCGGTTCGATAATCACCCCTCCGCTGCGTCCCTCTCCCCATTCCCGGGAAAGCCGGCCCTGAAGCTCCGGCCGCGCCGAAGTATAGGCGGAAGAATCTCCGCAATGGGTCACCGGCCTGCCGACGGTCCCGGTCGCTTACGCTTCATAACCGATGGCCAGCCAGCCGACCGCCACCCAAACCGCCCCCGACGTCCAGGCCTCCCTGCCGGCGACGCAGGTCAGCCTCTCCCGCGTCGGCGTCACCGGGGTCGAGAAGGTGATCCGGGTCAAGGCCGACGGCGGCGAGAACCTCTTCTACGCCGGCTTCGAGTGCTTCGTCGACCTCAACCCGCGGCAGGCGGGCGTCCACATGTCCCGCTTCGAGGAGATCGTCGGCGAGGCGATCGACGAGGTGGTGCTGGGCGAGGCCTTCAAGGCCGAGGTGCTGGCCGCGCACGTCGCCCAGCGGGTACGGGAGCGCCAGGGAGGGCTGCGGGCGGAGGTCTCGGTCACCGCCCGCTACCCCGAGACGGTCTCGACGCCGGAGAGCGGCAAGCGCACGCAAGAGATCTACGTCCTGTACGGCACCGCGGTCGACTCCGAGCGCGGCACGCGGACGCTGACCGGCGTCCAGGCCCAGGGGATGACCGCCTGCCCCTGCGCGCAGGAGATGGTCGCCGGCCTCGCCCGCGAGCGGCTCGCCGAGCAGGGCTTCAAGCCCGAGGAGGTCGAGCGCGTCGTCGACGTGGTCCCGATCGCCACCCACAACCAGCGCGGCATCGGCACCCTCCACGTCGGCTGCCCCGAGGGCGGCCCGGCCTGGATCGACGCGCCGGAGCTGCTGCGAATAGTCGAGAGCTCGATGAGCTCGGAGATCTACGAGCTGATGAAGCGGTCCGACGAGATGTCGGTCGTGGTCAAGGCGCACGAACAGCCGCGCTTCGTCGAGGACTGCGTGCGGGAGATGGTGCGCCAGGTCGTCGAGGGCTACCCGGACCTGCCCGGCGACGCCTTCGTCATGGCCCGCCAGGAGAACCTGGAGACGATCCACCGCCACAACGTCATCGCCGAGCGCTACGGCACCCTCGACGAGCTGCGAGCCGAGCTGGCCAGCGGCGAGCACCAGGCGCGCCACCAGACGATGCGCGAGTGGCTTGAGTTGCCGGCTACTTAGCGCGGGCGCTCCAAACCGGCGCCAGCCGGTGTCCTCGCCCGATCGTCTCGCTCACTTGCGTTTGCAAGCTCGCTACGTCGATCGGGCTGCGTCCTTGGCTGGCTTGGTTTTCGCACCCGTTCTCAATTTCTGATCTTCTTCGATGCGGCGGCGCAGGCCGAAGAAGTAGTCGGCGCCGCTGAGGACGGTGGCGATCAGAGCGAGGTAGACGAGGGCGTTGACCCAGGCGGGAGCGGGGTTGGCGGCGATGAGGGCGATCACGGCGGCGATCTGCAGCACGGTCTTCAGCTTGCCGAGCCAGCTCGCGGAGATCACGATGCCGCGCTCGGCGGCGATCGCGCGCAGGCCGGTGACGGCGATCTCGCGGGCGATGATCACCATCGCCACCCAGGCTTCGAGCCGGTCGAGCGAGACCAGGGAGACCAGCGCCGCGGTGACCAGCAGCTTGTCGGCGAGCGGGTCCATCAGCTTGCCGAAGGTGGTGACCGCGTCGCGGGAGCGGGCAAAGTAGCCGTCGAGGCCGTCGGTCAGCGCCGCCAGGGCGAAGACGGCGGCGGCGAGCGCGTCCCCGTTCGGCGTCTCCCCCAGCAGCGCGACGACCACCACCGGCACCGCGAGGATGCGCAGCAGGGTGAGGGCGTTGGGCAGGTTGAGCGGGAACACCCCGCTCACTTGCCCCGTTCGGCTGCGAGCTTGGCGTCGCGGGCGGCGAAATACTCCTCGCCCTCGATGCTGACGTGGGGGACGAGGCGGTCCATCCAGCGGGGGAGCCACCAGGCGCGCTTGCCGAGCAGGACCATCACCGCGGGGACGAGCAGACAGCGGACAAGGGTCGAGTCGATCGCGATCGCAACCGCCAGGCCGACGCCGAACTCCTTCACCACCGGGTCGCCGTTGAGGACGAAGCTGGTGAAGACGCAGACCATGATCGCCGCCGCCGAGGTGATGACGCGGCCGGTGTTGGCGAGCCCTTCGACCACGGCACGGCGCTCGTCGCCGTACTGCTTGAAGTGCTCGCGCATCTGCGTCAGCAGGAAGACCTCGTAGTCCATCGAGAGCCCGAAGAGGATCGCGAACATCAGCAGCGGCACGAAGCTGACGATCGGGATCGAGTGGTCGAGGCCGATCAGCGAGGAGCCCCAGCCGAGCTGGAAGACCGCGGTCACCACCCCGTAGGCCGCGGCGACCGAGATCAGGTTCATCGCCGCCGCCTTGATCGGCACCAGCAGCGAGCGGAAGGCGACGAGCAGGACGAAGAAGCTGAGGGCGACGACGATCGCGATCATCAGCGGCAGCTTGTCGCCGATCTGGGTTGCGAGGTCGATGTAGCCGGCGGTCTGGCCGCCGACGTAGGAGTGCGCGGCGGTCCCCTTCAGCGCCCTGGGGATCACCGTGCCGCGCAGGTCTTCGACCAGTTCGACCGTCTCGTCAGCCCAGGGCTCCGATTTGGAGATCGCGGTGAAGACCGTCACCGTCCCCGTCTTGTCGAGGGTCGGTTCGGTCACCGCGGCGACGTCGGCGGCGGCGCCGATGGCTTTCTGGAGCCCCGGCAGCACCTGTTTCGCTTCTGCCGGCGACTTGAATTCCGAAGCGATCAGCAGCGGCCCGTTGACCCCCGGCCCGAAGCCCCTGCTGAGGCTGTCGTAGGCCTGACGCGAGGTCGTGTCCTTTGGCAGCGCGCTGATGTCGTTCTGGCCAAGCTCGAGCTGGAAGATCGGCAGCGCCAGCACGACCAGTACCACCAGGGCAGCGATCGCCGAGCGCCAGGGCCGTGCCGCGACCCCGTCGGCCCAGCGCCGCCAGCCATGGGGCTCGGAATCGTCGGGGTGGGTCTTGCCGAGCTTGATCCGCAGCGAGTTGATGTTGGGCCCGAGCGCTCCCAGCATCGCCGGCAGCAGCGTCGCCGCGGCGCAGACGGCGACGACCACGGCGATCGCCGCCGTGAAGCCGAGCGTGCTGACCAGCGGGATCCCGGCGAAGGCGAGCGAGCAGAGGGCGATCACGACGGTGAAGCCGGCGAAGACGACCGCGCCTCCGGCGGTCGCCGTCGCGCGGGCGATCGACTCGCGCAGCTCCATCCCGTCGGCAAGCTGAAGTTTGTGGCGGGTGACGATGAACAGCGCGTAGTCGATCCCAACCCCGAGCCCGATCATCGTCGCCAGGGTCGAGGCGACCCCCGGCACCTCGGTCACGTGCTCCAGCAGGCGGATGATCGAGAGCGCGCAGGCGAGACCGATCACCGCCGAGACGATCGGCAGCATCATCGCCGTCGCGGTGCCGAAGGCGAAGAGCAGGATGATCACCGCGGCGGCGAGCCCGATCGCCTCGCTGATCTCGGTCGAAGGCTTGGAGAGCTGCTGGCCGACATAGCTGCCGACGGCGGTGCGCAGGCCCGCCGCGCGCGCCGGCTGGGCCGAGTCGAGGATCCGTCCGGCCTGCTCTTCGTCGATTTCGCCTGGACCGAGGCCGAGGACGACCGGGATGTAGCCGATCGTGCGGTCCTTGCTGAGGAAGTTCGCCCCCTCCGGGCTCAGCGGGCTGACCGCCGAGTTGACGTCGGGCAGCGCTTCCAGGCGCTTGACGGTTTCGGCGACCGCGGCGCTGTACTTCGGCTCGGTCAGCGTGCCGCCCCTGGGCGCTTCCATCACCAGCGGGTTGCTGCCGTAGGCCTGTTCGGGCAGGTTGTCTTCCAGCAGTTCCGTCGCCACGGTCGAGTCGGTACCTGGGAGCGTCAGGTTTTCGCTGGTCTTGCTGCCCCCCGCCTGGCCGGCGAGGACGAGGGCGATCGCGAGGGCCACCCACGCGGCGATGACCGGGTAGTGATGACGCGAGCAGAAGCGGCCGATCGCGTAGAGGGGGCCGGTCATTCGGGCATCATCGCTGACGGTCCGGCCGCGGCGCGGGACGGCTCAGCCGGCGGCCGGCTGGCTCGGGGGCGGCGTCGTCCCGTCCTCGAAAGCCTCCGGGACGGCTTCCGCCGGGCGGGCCCCGAGCGCCCGGCGCAGCAGCACCAGGTGCTGGGCTTGGTTGGCGGCGATCGAGCCGAGCAGCGAGCGCGGCCAGGGAGCGGTGAGGTGGGAGATCGCCCGCAGCTCGTCGGCGATCGAGATGCTTTCGACCTCGTAGAGGAAGTCGAGGACGTCGGTCCTGGTCTGGAGGCCGGCGCTTTCGATCTCTTCTTCTTCCGGTTCGGCCTTTTCGCCGAGGCCCCGCAGCGCTTTGATCACGGCGTCGACGTGTTCCTGTTCCTGGGCGCGGAACTCGCGGGCGGTGGCGAGGTCCCGGCTACGGAGTTTCGGGAGGGCGTCGTCGTAAGCGCCGATCGTGGCCATCTGACGAGTGAGGACGTTGTCGAGGATTTCGGCGTCGCCGGCCTTGTCGGGGACGGCCGTCGTCGTGCCGCCGCCGCTGCCGCCACAGGCCGTGAGTGCGAGGATTGCCGCGAGAGAGGCGGCGAGGAGGAGCAGGGCGCGCCGCGCGGCGCCGCCTGGCGTGATTCGGTTCGGTGCCATGGAGAGGCGGACAAGCCTATGAGTAAAGGCAGCGGCGACGCGCTCGCCGCGCTGGCGGCCGAGGTCCACGCCTGCCACCGCTGCCCGCGGCTGGTCGAGTGGCGGCAGGCCTGCGCGGCCGACCCGCCCCGGCGCCACCGCGGCGAGGACTACTGGGCGAAGCCGCTGGACGGCTTCGGCGACCCGGCGGCGCGGGTGGCGATCGTCGGCCTGGCGCCGGCGGCGCACGGCGCCAACCGGACCGGCCGCATGTTCACCGGCGACCGCTCGGGCGAGTGGCTCTACGCCGCCCTGCACCGGGCCGGCTACGCCAACCGGGCCAAGTCCGAGCGCCGCGGCGACCCGCTGCGCCTGCGCGACGCCTACGTGACCGCGGTCGTGCGCTGCCCGCCGCCGGCCAACAAGCCGACCACCGGCGAGCGCGACAACTGCCTCCCATACCTGGAGCGCGAGCTGGAGCTGCTCGGCCGCTGCCGCGTCGTCGTCGCCCTCGGCTCCTTCGCCTGGGACGGCGTCCTCCGAGCCGCCCGCGCGCTCGGGGCCGAGGTGCCGCGCCCCAGGCCCCGCTTCGGCCACGGCGCCGAGGCCGACCTGGGTCGCTGGCAACTGCTCGGCTGCTTCCACCCGAGCCAGCAGAACACCTTCACCGGCAAGCTGACGGTGCCGATGATCGACGCGGTCTTCGCGCAGGCGACGGAGCTGGCGGGTTAGCTCCTCTTCGAGGGCGCGACCTTGCTGTCACCTGAGGATGGCACCTCGAACCCCATCATCGCCACCGTCACCGGGATCCCGGCGGCATCGGCCTTCGCCAGCCGTTCGGCGCTGGAACTCTGGATCTCGAGGATCTTCTCCAGCATCCCTTCGAGCCCGGCCTTGAGCTCCTCCCAGCCCTGCTCGTCGACGATCATCGGGGTCCAGCTGAGGTGCCGGTCGACGCGCTTGTCGAAGGTGCCTGCGAGCAGCGCAGAGGAGGCGTCGTTGAAGACAGTTTTGAGCCCGCTCGCGCTTAGGCCAGGACGGATCGAGGCGGGTAGCGCGGCCCATTCTTCGGCGTCGAGAAAGGCGCGGTCGGTGGCACGGTAGTAGTGCTCCATCGCGCCCCGACGCGGAGCGGTGTCGACCAGTTCGATGCACTCGCATTCCTTCAGCACTTTGATGTGGTAACTGACGTGCCCGACGCTCTGGTCCAGCTCCTTCGAGATTTCGTTCGGGCTGGATGATCAGCGCCTGAACACGCACCGGGTGGCCTAAGGCACGCACCAGTCGCTGGTCGAGGGCGCCCCGGTGTCGGCTCCCCCCGGTCTCGTTGTTCTTGACGCTCTTCTTGCTCGGACTCCGGTCGCTGGGGGTCAAGGCGAGTCTCCAATCTCTCTCCGTTGGCAGGGGACGGTCTCTCTGATCATTCCATCATATTGCCTCTATAGGTCCAAGGCTGAACAATTGCAGGGATTTTTGAAGAGATTCCTCGACTACCGGAACTCTTTCCAGCAATGCATTGGTCTCCACCATTAGTGACCACTCGCCGGTTCTGGGACCGGCCAACCAATCGGGGGGGACCAGATGACGATCACGCTTGAGCGAGTAGTTCCGATGGTGTCGATTCACAAGATGGGCTGAGCCCGCCCGATGCGTCGACCTCGGATCAAGCGCACGACGGAGCCGATCGGATCGCCCGACGGCGACGTCTACCTGATGCGCCCGAGCGCCGACAGCGACATCCGGATCGAGAAGCCAAACGAGGAACAACGGCAGCTGCTCGACGCGCTCGACGGGGGGCACACGCTCGAGCAGCTGCAGGAGGAGTTCGGCGAGGAGGCCGTCGGCGACCTTATCTCTCAGCTGCAGGAGCTGGAGGTCGTCGAGGACGCGGCAGACGACGACCTCCTCCCTGCGACGGAGCTGGCGCGTTTCGACCGCCAGCTCCGCTACTTCAGCGACATCGGCACCCGGGGGCTGACGCCCTCCGAGTGCCAGCGGCGGCTGCGCGAGGCGAAGGTGGCCGTGCTGGGGGTCGGCGGGCTCGGCGGCTGGGCCGCCTGGGCGCTGGCCTGCTGCGGCGTCGGCGAGATGTGGTTGATCGACGGCGACCGGGTCGAGGCCAGCAACCTCAACCGTCAGATCCTCTATACCGAGGCCGACGTCGGCCTGCTGAAGGTGGAGGCGGCGACGGCGCGGCTGCGCGCCTTCAACTCGGGGATGCGGGTGACCTCGACCGCGCGGCGGCTGGAGAACCAGGCGGAGATCGCCGACTTCATCGCCGGTGCCGACGTCGTGGTCGACGCCGCCGACTGGCCGGCCCACGACATCGAGCGCTGGTGCAACTCCGCCTGCTTCGAGGCCGGCATCCCCTACATAACGATGAGCCATTTCCCGCCGATCGCGCGGGTCGGGCCGCTGTACGTGCCGGGCAAAACCGGCTGCTTCGCCTGCCAGGAGACCGCCTACCGGCGCCAGTACCCGCTCTTCGACGTGGCGGTCGAGCAGCGCCGCGCCCAGCCCTCGCCGGCGGCGACGCTGGGGCCGGCCTGCGGGCTGATCGGCGGCCAGGTCGGGCTGGACGTGATGCATTTGCTGACGGGGCTGGCCGAGCCCTCGACGCTCGGCGCCTCCCACATCTACGACCTGCGGACGATGGAGGTCGAGCGCGAGCCGGTCGTCCCCGAGCCGGGCTGCCCCGTCTGCGGGCACCTGCAGCCGGCCGAGTCGGTGAAGGAGACGGCGGAGGGGTAGGTTTGGCGGCGAACCGATGAGGCTCGCCGCCCCACTCGCGATCGTCGCCCTCGCCGCCGCGCTGCTGGCCGGATGCGGCGGATCGTCCTCGAACGGGGGGTCGACGTCGGGCGGGGGATCGACGCGGACGGAGTCGAAGGCGTCGGCGCCGGCGAACAACTCGACGGCGCCGGTCGGCGCCGCGGCGAAGAGCTGCGACACCCACGCGGTCGACGCCAGGGCGCTGCGCGCGACCGGCATCCCCTGCGGCCAGGCGCGGCAGGTGATGTACGGGTGGCAGCGAGACAGCGCCTGCTCGAAGCCGGCCGGCGCCTCGCGCGTCTCCTGCACGACCCGCTCCTACCGTTGCCTCGGTGCCCGCACCGACCGCGGCATCGCCGTCAGCTGCTCCCGTGCCGGCGAGTCGATCGCCTTCATAGCCAAGCGACCCTAGAACCGCCGGGCGGCGGAATCGCGATCCGATCCCTCCTAGTGCCGCCACCGCCAACCTTCGCCCGTTGCCGGCAAGGATCGGGGTTATGTAGACAGAACCTCCTCGTGAACGATCGTCGTCACGAGGAGGCCT